>Ga0114960_10004664_pt1 | contig 10230 bp, 9 predicted proteins | sample C_130625_MF_Meta_FD_92637 | JGI IMG/M metagenome (GOLD analysis project Ga0114960, IMG submission 92637) | Freshwater microbial communities from Lake Croche, Canada to study carbon cycling - C_130625_MF_MetaG | ecosystem: Environmental > Aquatic > Freshwater > Lake | place: Lake Croche, Canada...
ACTTGATAAACCTTTAATTGATTTATCAATTCTATTTAGCTCTGCCATTGTAAAAGATCTAACATCAATATCTAATTTTGCTAGTGCTGGCACAGTGTTAGTAGTAGTTCCAGATTGCATCACTGTGGGAACCGCTGTTGTACCAAACTCTGGGTTTTCAAGTGCTGAAATCTGCAATACTAATTTAGCAAGTTCAGTTGTTGCATTAATTCCCTTTTCTGGTTCAAGGCCTGCATGTGCAGCTTTTCCAGTAACACTTACCTGATACATCGCAGTTCCTTTACGACCGGTTTTAACCTTTCCATCTAATGAAGCCTCAAAAACCAAAACTGCTTGAACAGTTTTAGCTAACCTTTCAATTAACGCCTTTGATGTTGCACTTCCTGTTTCTTCATCCGTAGTTGCAACTAAAGCGACATTATCTTGTGCACCCTTTATTTGTGATACGGCATAAAGTGCTTGCACAAAACCAGCTTTCATATCAAACACACCTGGTCCAGTTGCAGTATCTGCCTCAATTTTCCAAGTGGGTTGAAATGAACCCTTTGGCCAAACAGTATCTAGGTGGCAAAGTAAAAGTATTTTTGGATTTTTTGTGCCCCACCAAAATACCGGCCGACCGTTTTCATTTATCTTTTCCGCTGAAGTTTTTAATAAATTATTTGCAATTTCAACTGCCAGATCAACAACCTGATTACAGGCTGTTAAATCTTCAGTAGGGGACTCACGCTCAACTAGTCTCTGGATATCAATTAGTGCGGTCATAGGTCTAAGTCTGCCTTATTTTCTAAAATGGCGGCAGATGGTGCTACGCCGTTGATCCGTGGGATGCGAAATTGTGCAATCTCACCAGTGGTCTCATCTCGGGCAGTTAGGGTGCCGAGGGAGATTGAAATTGGTTCAATAATTCGATTTGAAACACCGCCATTATTGTCAGCATAACTAATCACTAAGGTTCGTTTCTCATCTATATATTGGTTAATTAGTGCCAATGTTTCATTAGATGAAGTTCCAGGCACGATTGGTTCAACTTTACGACTTCGTTCTCCAGCTCTAATTGTTTTAACTGCAGCAATGACAATACTTTCTTTAGGAGATGTAAACTCGGAAATAATTCGAGGCGGCTTTGGTCTGGATTTAGCACGACGTAAGTTCGGTTGCGATAGCAAAATCCCACTGGCATTTTCAGCTGCCGGCAAATAACCAAACTCTCTTAGCTCACTAATTACTTCAGTTAATTCAAGATCTGAAACTAAAACTTGAGGGGCAATTTTGCGTAACCGTAGATGTTCACATTTTTTATCATGAAGAATTTGCTGGACTAAACCTTCATCTTCACAACGAATATAAGTATGAGCAGTTCCAACTCTTAATTTGCCATGACGCTTTGCAACATCAGCAATTAAATAATCAAGTGGCTGAGGCATTGGAGTCTTTGAAGTTTTAGTCAAAAAAGTTTTAATTTGATCACCAGTTTTACCATGATCTAATCCACGTCTGATTGAAGATTCACTGAACCGATATACGGTTGCCCCACCACGACTTTCAATATCTGCAATAGTTCCCATTTCGGCTGAAAGCTCTGCGGTAAGCGGACCGGGAGCAACTGCGCTGTTATCTGCTTGAATTAAAATATGATCAACTGGTTTTGGTAATGCATCAGCAATTCCCAGTGAATCTTGAGCAGTAAGTAAATTTATTCCAAAAGTAGAGATAGCTCCCTGGCCAGTAATACCAAGCCATTCTGCCTCTCGGATATTCCATTCAATGAAATCATTATTAGCTCTTTGTGGATTCCACCATTTAACTATTGTTTGCAAAACACTTAGCTCAGGAGAAATTTGTGTAGTTTCTAGCAACACTTTTAATGTTGTTCTTCTAACTAATGAAACTCCAGCTCGATCTAACTCTGGGCCAAGGGGTGCAATATTTTTATCAACCGCCTTACCAATTAAACCGCTTACTCTTGATGTATCAAGCCATAAAACAACTAATGAATACCAACGCTCTTCTGCTGGTTTTGTTAACCAAATATCAAAAGCTGAGGTTGGAAGTATTTGATCATCAGGGTCAATTACAACTAAGCCGCCTAAGTAACAAAGCTCAGCAACAAAACCAACACAGGTTTCATCAACACCAAGATGCTCAGCAATTCTCTTTAAATCACGAACACCAATTCCACCGGTTCTAAGCGCAGTTGGTGTTTCATCTGAGAGGTTATGAAGAAACTCTTCACACCATCTTAAAATTGTTGAGATATTGGCGATCGCGGCCAGATCAATATGTTTTTGATCAACTTTTCTGCCAGTTAGCGCGGCGGCTTTAGTAACTAACTCTTTATGCACTTTGCCGCCGCGTAATTTAATTCCAAATTCGCGAGGCAAGGTGACTGTGTGAGAATCAAGTGCAACTAAAATATTATTTTCAAGTAACCAACCAATTGCAGTTCCGGGCTTTTTAATATTTGTAATTTGTCCTCGAGGAGGACCCCAAGTTAACTTTTCTAAAACATCTGCCGATGCTTTTGGGATATCTTTTAGCTTAGAAAAATCAACTTTTCCAGAAGTGATTGGTCCAAGTCCGACTGGCTCATCTCCAATTAGAAGTTTTAAATTTGTTGGCGTACGGTAATTATTTCCTTCTTTATATAACAAACCCATTTGCCACAAATAATCTAAAGCAAATGTAGTTTCTTCGCTAGTTACAGCAACTAGTTCGGATTTCTTAAATGGTTCAGGTAGCACACAAGCCGCTTCAATTATCTGGTGATGCCATAGATTTAGTGAATCAAGAGCGCGTACTAAGGATGGTGTTGAAGTAGCGCGGGCGGCAAGGGATGAAAAATCATTTGGTACTGGTGTAACTAAATCTGGGCGGTATTTAAATATTGCTGCGAGATCTTCATCTGAGCGTGCGCGTAGTTCTTCAGCAAAAGTAATCGCGACAGTAGACATAACTGGCCTACTTTACTCGGGTTTTACGTGGGCTAATTACCTTTGTGTTTTAGCTTTCGCGGTGAGATCAAAGAAGCAAGGGCAGCGATTCGGCCGGCGGTTGGCCCAAAAAATTTTTTAATCCGCCGTGCTCGTCTGAAATCATAAACTGGCCAGTTATCGCGATAAGCCCTTATCTCAAGCAATGTATCTGGGTTAATCACTCGGGGATTTCCTACCGCTTCTAGTAATGGAATGTCATGGTGAGAATCTGAGTAGGCATAGCAATTCTTTAGATCAAACCCATTATTACTGGCAAGATCTTTGATCGCAAGTGCTTTTTCTCTGCCATGTAATAAATTGCCAATCATTTTTCCAGTGTATGCACCATTACTTACCTCGGCTTTGGTACCAAGGGCTCCAGTAAAGCCAAGGCGCTTAGCCATTAAATTTGCCATATCAAGAGGTGTAGCTGTAACTAACCAGACCTCTTCATCTTTTGATAAATGTTCTTGCGCAATATCAACAGTGCCTTTCCAAATAGCAGGAGAGACGTACTCGTCATAAATCTCTTGTCCAATTTTTTCAATCTCAATTACATTATGACCTTTTATAAATTCACACGCTGCATCTTGGAATCTAGCTATCTCATCTTTATTTTCTCTACCAGTTAGTCGATATCTTAAATTTGCTAACACAAATGCTGAAATGTCTTTTTTTGTAAAAAAGCCTCGCTGATACATTCCGCGCCCAAGGAAAAAGAGCGTAGAACCTTTTAATAGCGTGTTGTCGACATCAAAGAACGCAACTCGCTTTTGGGTGAGCGCCATATCACTACCCTAGCGAAGGGGAGCCAATTCTTCTGCTTTATGCTTATCTCTATGGCGCAAACAATTCACTTTGTCAGACATGGCGAAGTCCATAATCCAGAAAAAATTCTTTATGGTCTTCAACCTGGATGGCGGCTTAGTGATCGTGGCAAAGAAATGGCTGATGTAATTGGTACTTGGTCCACAAAATTAGATTTAGGTGCGATTCATGCTTCTCCATTGCAACGGGCACAAGAAACAGTTGCACCAATTGTTTCTAAACATAATTTGTCGCTAACGACAGATAAGGATTTAATTGAAGCTAGCAATATTTTTGAAGGCAGAAAATTTGAATTAGGTAGTGGTGTATTACGTCATCCATCATCTTGGCGTTACCTATATAACCCTTGGAAGCCATCATGGGGAGAGCCATATGATCAATTGATAAGCCGAATGTTAAAGGGATTATTTGCTGCTCGTGATGCCGCAGCTGGTAAAGATGCAATCTGTGTTTCACACCAATTACCAATCTGGATTTTGCGCTCAGCTGTAGAAGGGCGAAGATTATTCCATGACCCAAGAAAGCGCGAGTGTACTTTGGCATCTGTGACCTCATTTGAATTAGATAGTCAAGGAATGATTTCCTCGGTTTCTTATTCAGAGCCTGCAAAACATTTACTACCAAAAAAATAATGAAATTACCTTCAGTTTTTTTAAGTTTACTTCTTCTTACTGGCTGCTCTGGTGGTGGCATATCGGCACAAAATGAAAACTCATTTGTTGCTGGCAGCGGAAATTCAACTTTTGTAAGTAAGTCTGACAGAAAAGCAGCACCTAAAATATCGGGTACAACTTTAAATTCTGGTGATAAAACTCTAAATTTAAATCAAGTAACAGTTATTAATGTTTGGGCTTCTTGGTGTGCACCATGCAGGGCAGAAGCACCAGTCTTACAAGATTTTTCTATTAAATATCCACAAGTTCAATTTGCTGGTATTTTAACTAGAGATAACATTTCTTCGGCAAAGGCATTTTATGAAAACTTTAAATTAACCTATCCAACATTTACTGATGATGCATTATTAGTAGGTTTTAGTGGATCTATAATTCCAAATGCAATTCCAACCACACTAATTATTGATAGAAATGGCAAAGTTGCCGTGCGTATTAGTGGCGAGGTAACTGTGGCTACTTTTCAGAAATTGCTAGATAAGGTGTTAGCTGATGAGTAGTTTTTTTGTGAACCAGATATTTGATGCCAACCTGCTCATAGCAATAGCAATTGCCTGCCTTGCTGGGTTAATCTCTTTTTTCTCACCTTGTGTTATTCCATTAGTTCCTGGCTATCTTTCTTATGCATCCGGGATGAGTGATAGTAAAAATAGAAGCAGAGTATTGCTTGGGTCAGTGCTTTTCGTTTCTGGCTTTACTGCCTTATTTATTTCCTACGGTTTACTTTTCGGTCAACTTGGCTCAAAAATTGCCCAAAATTCAAGAATGATTTCAGTCGCACTGGGTTTACTTACTATCGCACTTGGTTTTATATTTTTATTTAATGAAAAATTTTATAGAATTTTTAAACCTACTTGGAAAATGCGAACCGGTTTAATATCAGCCCCATTTATTGGCTTTGCTTTTGGTATTGGCTGGACACCCTGTATTGGACCAACCTTGGGGGCTGTTCAGGTATTGGCATTTGAAAGTGCAACTGCGCAACGTGGTGCTATTTTGTCTGCAGCTTATTGTTTAGGTCTCGGTACCCCATTTATATTAATGGGCTTATTTTTAGATAAGGCAGAGCCATTTAGAAAAATGATTGCAAAACGCGGAAATGTAATTACTAAAATTGGTGGTTCTTTTTTAATTCTAATTGGCATTCTTCAAGTTACTAATCTGTGGGATCAATTAATGAATACTTTGCGTGATTTAATTACCGGCTTCATTCCACTAATCTGATGAGCACGGCTTTAGATACCAGGTCATTCCTACGTTGGTGTTGGCGTCAGTTAACAAGCATGCGTACTGCACTTATTTTGCTTTTACTTCTTGGTATTGCAGCAATTCCGGGTTCACTATTTCCACAGCGTAGTCAAAACCCAATACAGGTTAAGCAATATTTTATTGATAATCCAACACTTGCATCATGGTTAGACCGCTTAAGCCTATTTAATGTTTATAGCTCACCCTGGTTTAGTGCAATTTATTTACTTCTTTTTATTTCCCTGATTGGTTGCGTATTACCAAGGAGTATTGGGCATTTAAAGGCAATTGGCGCAGCGCCAACAATCACTCCTAAATATTTAGATCGAATGGAATATTTTACCGAGATAAATAAAGTAGATTTGGATTTAGTAGAGAAAAAACTGCGTAAAATGCGGTTTAGAATTCGAAGAGATACAAACTCTATTTCAGCAGAAAAAGGTTACGCACGTGAGAGTGGAAATTTACTTTTTCATCTTTCATTAGTTCTAATTTTAATTGCCGTCGGTATCGGATCTCTATTTGGTAGCAAAGGTGATGCGATACTTAATGTTGGTGATCGGTTTATAAATACACCTACCTCTTACGATATTTTAGGATTTGGAAAATATCAGGCAGAAGACTCTTTGCCCCCTTTTGCGCTAACAATCAAAGATTTTAAAGCTAAATACGACCCAGCTACTAACGCACCGCTTGAATACACACTAACTGTATCGGCAGCTAATCCAGTTGGGTCAGGAGAAAAAACTGAAATAATAAAAGTTAATAAACCACTTACATATGGAAGTACAAAGGTATATTTGCAAGCAAACGGATATTCACCAATAGTTATTGTTAAAGATAAGAGCGGCAAAGTTATATTTGATGGCCCAACACCATTTTTACCGCAAGATGCAAACCTTTCATCAATTGGAGCAATAAAAATTCCTGATATGAAACCTCAGATTGGTTTTGTTTCATCATTTTTACCAACCGCCGATCGCGATCCAGTACGCGGTGGTTTTTCCTCTTATCCAGAAGTTTTAGATCCAAGATTATTGATTTCAGTTTGGAAAGGTGACTTAGGTCTTAATAATGGAGTTCCACAATCGGTTTACCGAATAGATACCAGCAAAATGGAAAGAATTGGCTTGAAAGCCTTAATGCTTAATGAGAGTTATGACTTTGGTGAGGGCAGCATCACATTTACTGGTTGGAACTCTTGGGTTAATTTACAAATAGTTAATGATCCTGGAAAAGGATACGCTTTACTTGGTGCAATACTTGCGATCTCTGGATTACTTATCTCACTATTTACTAGGCAGAGAAGAATTTGGATTAAGCAAAGTCGAAAGACACAAATTGCCGGTTTAGCTAAAAATGGTATTCCAGGACTTGAAGATGAGATTAAGAAACTAGTAAAGGAGTTAAGTAGTGAGTAATACTTCGGCAGCATTACTATCAAATGACTTTATTTACGCTTCGATGGCCTTATTCACATTTGCTTTTTTTGCTCATGCAGTTGAGGTTGCTTGGTCAGTTAAAACTCCAGCGAAATCAGTTAAGAAAACTAAGTTAGATTTTTCAAGGACTGAACGAGTTGGCAGATTGGCAAGTGCTTTTATGGTTTTGGGATTTCTGCTTTTAACAATAGCAGTTATATTCCGTGGAATTTCAGCTCACCGAGTTCCTTGGGGAAATATGTATGAGTTTTCAATCACTGGTGCATTTGCTTTCTCTGGTGCTTATTTATTTGCACTTAAAAAGTATAAATTACGGTGGCTTGGACTTCCAGTTTCACTTGCCGTGCTATTAACTTTAGGAACTGCAATTACCTTGCTTTATCGGCCAAGTGCTCCGCTTGTTCCAGCATTAAAATCTACTTGGCTAGTGATCCACGTTTCTGCAGCGATTATCTCTGGTGGTGTATTTTTATTAGCAAATTGTGTTGCGGCAGCCTATTTAATTTTAGATCGCTATGAACAAAAGGGTGTTCGACCAGTTTGGGCACAAAAACTTCCATCCCTTGAAGTACTAGATAATCTTTCATATCGATTAGTTGCGTTGGTATTTCCACTTTGGACATTTGCAGTTATTGCTGGTGCTATTTGGGCGGAGTCTGCTTGGGGTCGTTACTGGGGATGGGATCCAAAAGAAACTTGGGCATTTATTACTTGGGTTGCGTATGCTGCATATTTACATGCTCGGGTAACAGTTGGTTGGCGCGGTAGAAAAGCAGCATGGCTATGTTTATTTGCTGGCTCAACATTCTTATTTAATTACATATATATAAATGTGTGGGGCACAGGCCGTCACACATACTCTGGCTTATAACTTTCTTAAAAAGTCTGGATCATCATCAGGCGGAATAATTCGTCCACGACCACCACGATTTTGACCAGGTTTTCTTGGTCGGCCAGCAATAAACCAACTGATTGCACCAATTGTTCCGATAAATAAAATTATTAATAACCATCCCCATTTTGGAAACCGTCTAACATTTTCTTGTGGAGTCATTGCGCAATCAATAAAGGCATAGATGTCAATAATTATTGCTAGAACGAATAGATACTTAAGCATGTGCTTAGTTTACTACTATTTAATGTTGAATAAGAAACGCAAGTGAAATTAACACTGCAGTAATCAACTGGACTCTTGAAGTTTTGCCTAAAACTTCTATTAATTCTTCCCCTTTTGCTCCACGTAATACCTGCATTAAAACTTTATAAACGAGCGGTATGCAAATAAGCGTTAGAGCTATTTGTTTGTCAATACTTACTGCCAGCAGCACACTTAATTGGGTAATTATTAAAAGGAATAAATAGAAATAGCGCGTGCTTTGATCCCCAAACCTAACTGCCAATGTTTGCTTACCAGCAATCTCATCTAGCGGGCGGTCACGAAGATTATTAATTACCAAAATCGCACAAGATAAAGATCCAACAGGGATAGATAACAAAACTATTTGCCAGTTTATTTGCTGAGTCTGAACATAATAACTTCCAATGGTTGCAACTAAGCCAAAGAAAATAAATACTGAAAATTCACCAAAGCCAAGATAGCCATACGGCCGTTTCCCGCCGGTATAACCCCAGGCGGCTATAACTGAAATTACTCCAACTAAAATTAGCCAAAGAGTTGTGTTTAGTGAAAGCAATGTGCCAGCAATACAAGCAATTGCAAATGATATAAATGCTGCTGTTCGTACTGCTTTTGCACTTGCCAACCCAGATGCAACTAATCTTGTTGGACCAACTCGATTAGTATCGGTGCCGCGAATACCATCTGAGTAGTCATTTGAAAAATTAACGGCAATTTGTAAGAACAGAGAAACAACTAACGCTAACAAAGCATTTATCAAATTAATTTTTGTTGCAAATGATGTGCCAACTAAAACTGGCGCAACCGCAGCTGGCAGTGTTTTAACCCTTGCTCCTAACACCCACTTATTCAATTTCCACCCTTTATCTTTAAAGCTAAGTTTTTAGCAGCTCTTCTATCTGGTTTGCCAATAGAAGTTGTCGGAATTTGTTCAAATAAGAATACCTCTTTTGGAGATAAAAGAGAGCCAATACTTTTCTTAATATCTTCAATTGAAAGTTTTGATGTACTGCCAACACAAAGTTTTTCGCCCCAAACTTCATCAGGGAGTGCAAAGGCGATTACCTCTTGATTCGGTAGCAGTCTTCTAATTTTTTCTTCTACAAGTATTAGTGAAATATTTTCACCCCCGGAAATAATTACCTCATCAGACCTGCCATTAACCTTAAGAAATCCAGCAGTTAGTTCCCCAATATCAGTACTTTCAAACCAACCATCAATACCAATCAAAGCTAGCTCACCTTTCTCAGATAGGTATCCACTTGCAATCATTGGCCCAGTTAATTTAATTAATCCATCACTAGTTAGTTTTACCTCCACGCCATCTAGTGGCTTTTGATTGTAAACACAGCCTCCACTCATTTCAGTCATTCCGTAGGTAGTAACAATTTTTACATGTTTATTTGCAGCTTCTTTTTTTAATTTATCACTTACTGGGCCACCACCAACTAAAACTGCTTCAGCTGCAGTTAAATGTTCAAGCAATCTAGCATCACTAGTTAGCGCTTTATGTAGTTGAGTTGGAACTATTGAAATGAAATCTGCGTCAACATAATTTGTAGCATTTCGATTATCAATCACTCTAGAACCAAGTGCGGTTGCTCTAATTAATACATTTAAACCAGCAATATGTGTTGTAGGGAGCAGTAGTGACCAACTATCACCTGGTACTGCTCCTAAATACTTATGACTTGCATTTGTAGAAGCAATTAATGCTGCATCTGAAATAGCAACCAATTTTGATTCTGCGGTTGAGCCAGATGTATTAACTACTAGAGCAATATTTTTATCGACCTCTTTAATATCAATTTGTTTGGTTGATAACGCAGGCCCTGAGCCTTCTAGCGCCTTGGCTAAATTTTCTTGCAGCTGTGGGATTGACCACTCAGCCTGAATAGGAGTTAATGCTCGAAGTTCTTTTTCTCCCA
>Ga0114960_10004667_pt1 | contig 10228 bp, 7 predicted proteins | sample C_130625_MF_Meta_FD_92637 | JGI IMG/M metagenome (GOLD analysis project Ga0114960, IMG submission 92637) | Freshwater microbial communities from Lake Croche, Canada to study carbon cycling - C_130625_MF_MetaG | ecosystem: Environmental > Aquatic > Freshwater > Lake | place: Lake Croche, Canada...
CGAAGCTGCTGAACCACTGCGGGCCTTTTTGCACGATGTCGCGCACCCAGTACAGGGTCTCAAAATTATGTTCCAGCGTGGGGCGACCGAACAGGCCGACCTGCGCGATATAGGGCGGGCGCATGCGTGGCTCGCCGCGTTTGCCTTCGATGCTCTCAATCATGGCCGACTCTTCGCCACAGATATACGCACCCGCGCCCCGGCGGATATGGATGGCGGGTAGAGGGCACGGCGGGTTGGCCTGCAAACGGGCGACCTCGCGCTCCAGGATCTCGCGGCACCCGTGGTATTCATCGCGCAAATAGATGTAGCAAGCGTCAATGCCGACGACCTGTGCGGCTACCAGCATGCCTTCCAGGAAACGGTGGGGGTCACGTTCCAAATAGGTCCGGTCTTTGAACGTGCCGGGCTCGCCTTCGTCGATGTTCACGGCCATCAGCTTGGGGGCAGCTTGATCGCGCACGATGCGCCATTTGCGTCCGGCCGGAAAACCGGCGCCACCCAAGCCGCGCAAGCCTGAATCTTCCATCGCTTTGATTACCGACTCGGCGTCCTGGGTGCCAGCTGCCAGTGCCGCAGCAATGGCATAGCCTCCGGCACTGCGGTAGGCATCGAGACCGGCATAGGCAGGCGCGACCTGAACCGCAGCGGCAGCAGGGGAAACGCCCTTCTCAGTCCAATTTGAACCATCAAAACCGCCTGCGTCCGAGGCCAGCGGGTGCGTGGCGGCATGCGACTGCACCGCCAGCGCCACCGACTCCGGTGTGGCAAAAGGCACCGGGTTTTGGTGCACCACCGCGGCCGGCGCTTGTTCACAACGGCCGATACACGGCGCGGGAATGACGCGCACATCGTCACGGCCCAAGATCGCGGGTAATCGCGCCAACAAATCCTGTGCACCCGCCATCTCGCAACTCAGGCCGTCGCACACGCGCACGGTCAGTGCCGCGGGTTCGGCATCGCCCTTCAGGACCTCAAAGTGATGATAGAAAGTGGCGACCTCAAACACCTCGGCCATACCGATGCGCATCTCTTTGGCCAGCGCCACCAGGTGGCGGTCGTGCAGGCAGCGGAAATGGTCTTGAAGGCGGTGCAGGTGCTCGATCAACAGGTCTCTGGCATGCGGGCCGGTACCGATCAGGTCGCGCACCTCCTGCACCGCAGCGTCATCCGGTTGGCGGCCTTTGAGCTTGCTCTTGCTGCGGATGCGCTGGCGCATGTCATCAATGGAGCCCAGGGGCACGCTGGATACAGGAGAGCTGGATAAAACCATATTCATTCAATCGTTGGTGCCTTGCAGCACACATGGTCGCTTAACGCAACAAATTCACACAAAAAACCCTGCCGGTGCGGTCACCGCACGGGCAGGGTCGGCGCGCACGGAAACCGGTCAGGCGAAAAATTTGGCCACGCTTTGCAGCGTGCGGTAAATGCCCCAAGCCAGCGGTATACCAACCGCAACCCAGGCGATCACCACCACCATCGGATCGACTGCGTCATCGGCACCCGACTCTTCATCGCGCACCACAACGGAAGCCGCAGCCTTCTCGTGTGCCAAGCGCCGCTCTTCAGCCAATTCTTCATCGGTCATGAACCATTTGTCGTCCAAGGGGCGAACCAAAAGATTGCAAATGAGACCGACCACCAACATGCCAACGAGGATGTACATCGTCTGGTTGTAAACCTGTTCGCGCGGAATACCCAAACCAAGCTGGTATTCCCGCATGTAGTTCACCACCACGGGCCCCAAAACACCAGCGGTCGCCCACGCGGTGAGCAGGCGGCCATGGATAGCGCCCACCATCTGCGTGCCGAAAATATCTGCCAAATACGCGGGAACCGTCGCGAACCCGCCACCGTACATGCTCAGAATGACGCAGAAAGCGCCCACGAACAAGACAATGTTGCCAGCGCTGGCGCTTCCGGGCACGCTGGCGTACATCAGACCACCCAGCACAAAAAACACGACATAGGTCAGTTTGCGACCCAGCTTATCCGACAGACTCGCCCAGAAAAAGCGGCCGCCAATATTGAACAAGCTCAGGAGCGCGGTAAAGCCGGCAGCCACCGTGGCGATCATTTTCAGCTGATCTTTGTCCAGCTCCGTGAATTTGCCGGGCAAACCGGCCAGCGAGCCGCCGAAGACTTCCTGCAACATCGGGGAGGCCATGCCCAGCACGCCGATACCGGCACTGACGTTCATGCACAAAACCATCCAGATCAACCAGAACTGGGGAATGCCCCACACTTTGGACACATGCACATGGCGCTGGGTAATCATGGCGTTGTCCACCTGCGCGGGCGGCGGGGTCCAGCCTTCAGGCTTCCAGCCACTGACGGGTACGCGGTAGCCGAATGCACCGACCATCATGAAAACAAAGTAGCCCAAAGCCATGACGATGAAGGTTTGCATGACGCCCACATCTGTCGGGCTGGCAAAGTATTTCATCAGGTCGTTGGCAAGGGGTGACCCGATCATGGCGCCTCCGCCAAAACCCATGATGGCCATACCGGTGGCCATACCGCGGCGGTCGGGGAACCATTTAATAAGGGTCGACACGGGGGAGATATAGCCCAACCCCAGACCGATTCCGCCGATCACCCCGGAACCCAAAATCATCAGCCAGAACTGGTGGAGATAGACACCGAGCGCCGAAATCAGCATTCCGCCGCACCAGCACAGCGCGGAGACCACACCGGCCTTGCGCGGACCCGCGCGCTCTAACCAGCCACCCCAGGTCGCTGCGCTGGAACCCAGCAAGACGAAAAACAAGGTGTACATCCAACCCAGGGTGGAAATTTGCCAGTCACACGAAGTGGTGAACAGCTGGCCCCAAAAACCAACCTCGGGGCCGCACTTAATGGCCTCTTTGATTCCCAGCGCTTTTGAGAGGGGGAGCCAGAACACCGAAAAGCCATAAGCCATTCCAATGCACAGATGAATCGCGAGGGCTGCGGGCGGAACGAGCCAGCGGTTAAAGCCCGGGCCCGCAATGATTCGCTCCTTGTCCAACAGTCCGTAAGTGTCAGTTGCCATGGGTGATCTCCTGTCGTATGAATCAAAGTTGTGGAATACGTGGGTCTGCCTCAAGCCTCCCTCTAGCAGACCCAACTCGTACCACGATAGCAGAGCACAGCAAAAACGGTACTAGCTTGAACCCTAATCCGTGCTTGGGTGAATCAACGCAAACTGCTGATGTAATGCCCGAGGTTTTCGATATCCGCATCACTCAAGGTTTGGGCAACGCTGGTCATATTGCCGGCGTCGTTGGTGCGCGTGCGGGCCTTGAACTGGTGCAGTTGTGCGACCACATAGTCGTACTGTTGGCCAGCCACCCGGGGGATTTCGTTTTGGCCACTGAAGCCACCCAAATGGCACATCGAGCACAAGGTCTCATCGGCTTTTGCCTTGCCCAGCTTGGCTTTCCCTTCATCGGCAACAAAGCCAGTGGGTTTGAGCGGGAAACGGGCGAAATAATTCGCCACATTGACCATCTCGTCCCGGGACAGGTTGGAGGCCATCGCGGTCATGATCGGGTGGCTGCGTCGACCCTCTTTGTAATCCTTCAACTGAATGTAGATGTAGCGCCAGGTTTGTCCGGCAAGGCTTGGGTAGCCCGGGATGGCGGCATTTCCATCTTCGCCATGGCAGGCGGCACACGTGGCAGCTGTGGCTTTACCAGCTTGCAGGTCTTGCGCATGCGAAAGCGCTGCGGTCGCGCAGATTGCCAAGGCCACAAACCGTTTCAACTTTGTCAACATTGCTAATTTCTTCCTCAGATAAAAGAACGGCCACCCGAGGGTGGCCGCTACCATCACCGGCCCTGTGGGGGCCGGCCGAAAAGGAACCACCGGTTAGTTGGGCAGCCCGTACACGACCATGGAGTTGCCACGTTTGAAGTCGAGTTGGTTGTTACCACCGCAGCCCATCGCCACGTACTGCTTGCCACCTACCGCGTAGGAGACAGGCATGGCGTTGGCGCCAGCGCCGCAGTTATGTTGCCACAGCAGCTTGCCGGTCTTCGCGTCCAGCGCGCGGAACAAGCCGTTGCCTTCACCGTAAAACACCAAGCCGCCGGCAGTTGCCAAAGCGCCACCGATCAGGGGCTCAGCGGTATCGAAGTGCCAAGCCATTTTGCCGGTGTTGTAGTTCACGGCGGCCAGGCGACCCCATTGCTTCTCATCACCAATCACTTTGAACGCACCACCCAACCACAGCTTGCCGCCAGGGTACTTAGCCGCTTCGACGTGGTAGGTCATGGGCTGGTGCAGGTTCAGTGCATACGCCATGTTCAACTGGGGGTTGACGGCCATCGGTGACCATTCCACGCCACCATTGGCACCAGGCAACATGCGCGCACCGGTAGCAGTCGGCAAGACCCACATGTTTTCCTGGGGAATCATGGCGTCGGAGAAGCGAATCAGCTCGCCGTTTTCACGGTTGTGCACGTACACATGACCGGTTTTGCCGCCATGGATCACGCCAGGAATGGTCTTACCTGACTTGTCTTTCACATCAACCAAGATGGGTGGGCTCACAGCGTCCAGATCCCAAACGTCGTGCGCGATGTACTGGTAGTGCCAGCGATAGTGGCCGGTGTCCAGATCAACTGCAACCAACGAGTCGGTGTACAGGTTGTCTCCAGGACGCTCAGCGCCATACAGGTCAGGGGAAGGGTTACCCACCACGAAGAAGATCGTGCGGGTCTTCAAATCCACAGCCGGGTTCATCCAGACACCACCACCCAAGGTTTGGTAGAAGCTGCTGTCGCGGGCCAGTTGGGCTTTTTCAGCGGGAATGTCGCGGTGCATGTTGCGACCCGTTGCATCGTTTTCAGCCCAGACGCCCTCATGGCCTTTTTCCGGAATGGTGTGGAAGGTCCAGATCAGGTAACCGGTTTCGGAGTCAAACGCTTTGACAAAACCGCGGATACCGTACTCGCCGCCATTCGTTCCAATCAAAACTTTGCCATCCACCACGGTTGGAGACATGGTCTCGCTGTAGCCCTTCTCTGGGTCGGCGATTTCAACATCCCATGCCAATTTGCCGGTCTTCGCGTCCAGCGCAACCAGGCGCGAATCGAGCGTGCCCATGAATACCTTGCCGCCTTCAACGGCCACACCACGGTTGTTAGGGCCGCAGCAGAAAGTGGCGATCGGTCCCATCTTGTGCTTGTAGTGCCAGAACTCTTTTCCAGTCACTGCGTCCAGCGCGTACACATGGTTGAAGGACGTGGTGATGTACATCACACCGTCGACCACGATAGGTGCCGTTTCCATCGATTCCAGCACCTCGGTTTGGAACGTGAATTTGGGACGCAAATTCTTGACGTTCGCGGTGTTGATCTGCTTGCCGGGGTAATAGCGGGTTTGGTCGTAGTTGCCATGCGTATGCAACCAGTTATCGCCTTGTCCAGCGGCCTTGTTCAGGGCCGCTTGGCTGACGTTGATGCCCTTGGCAAGGGTGCTGGCACCGTTGGTCTTTTGACCCGATATTTCCTGTGCTCCGGCAGTACCCGCCCAAGCGCCCATGGCGATCGACGTGGCAAGAGCCAACTTGATCCAGTTATTGCGTTGCATGCTGCATATCTCCTAGTTAACAAAGGTTGTGACCCGTACTGCGAGGGCTATTGCCCCCATCCCAGCACGGCGCAAGGATAAGCGTTTCACATGGCATTTTTATCCCGCCAGCCCCAAAACAAACATGGTACAAACCCTGCCACAGTGGCTCCTTGTGGTCGCTTTGGCCCAAGGGGCTGCAATTTCTTCACGCGCATGAAAAATTTTTATACAGGAGTAACCATGACTTTCCGGTTTTTACGCAACGGCCATCTGGCGGCCAGCTTGGCCACTATCGCAACTTTATGTTGCGCAAGCCACTCTTACGCCCAGTTGGGAGCGGACCAGATCAACATGAACGGCCAGTATGTTTTGGCCGCCAAGGCGGGCAAGGTCGAACGGGTCGGCCAATTGCTGCGCCAAGGTGCCGCCGTCGATTCGCGTGACCGTCTGGGTAACTCGCCCCTGAACATGGCGGCGACCAAGGGCAATGAGCCTCTGGTCGATATGCTGCTGGCGGCTGGGGCCAACCCCAATCTGGCGAACCTCTCGGAAGTCACGCCGCTGATGGGAGCCAGCTTTGTGGGAAACGCCAATATCGTGCGCAAACTGCTGGGTGCGGGCGCGCTGCTCAATCCGGTGGACCGTGTCAAAAAGACCGCCGCCACCTATGCCGCAGGCAACGGCTGCGTGGAATGCATGAAGGCCCTTCTGGCCGCAGGCCTTGGGGTGAACGCCCGGCTGGACAATGATTTGACCCTGCTGATGTGGGCTGCACCCTACGGACAAGTGGCCATGGTGAACTTTCTGCTGGAGCAAGGCGCGGACAAAAACGCTAAAGACAACAGAGGGCAAACCGCTTTGGACCTGGCGCTTGAGGCCAAGCAGGAGGCGGTTGTCCCCCTGTTGCAGTAAAAAGGCAGCCGAGCGCCAGCGCTGTTTTGATCCTTTTTTCATCTGGTTTCAATGCAACACATGACGACTTATTCCACGCTCGGTCGCTGCGCCGCCGCGCTGGTCCTTGCTGCGAGCGCCCATTGCACCTGGGCCGATGTCTTTGTCAGCAGCGAAAAAGACAACGTGATTGTGGTTTTGCAAAACGACGGCACGTTTATCAAAAGCATCCCCACCTGCAAGCGCCCGCGCCATATGGCCTGGGCCAACGCCGGTAAGCAGATCATGGTGGCCTGTGGCGACAGCGACCAAATCGGCATCGTGGATATCGCCGCCGGCAAGCAGGTGGACGCGCTACCCACCGCCGAAAGCCCGGAGATCTTCGCCATGTCACCCGACGGCAAAACCGCCTATGTGTCGATTGAAGAAGGCAGCCAAATGGTGGCTTATGACGTTGCCAGCAAAAAACCGCTGTTCTCGGTGAAGACCGGTGCCGAGCCCGAAGGCGTGTTGGCCACACCCGACGGCAAGCTGGTGTACGTGACCTCCGAGGTCACCAATTCGGTCCACATCGTGGACGTGGCCACGCGCAAGCAAGTAGGGATGGTCAAAGTGGGCAAGCGTCCCCGGCGCTTGGCCCTGACGCCTGATGGTGCGGAACTGTGGGTGACCAACGAACTGGGCTCTAGCGTGAGCATCATCGATACGGCCAGCAGGGCCGTCAAACACACGCTTATGGTGGAGATTACCGGCATGCGCAAGAACGACATCAGCCCGGTCGGTATGCTAATCACACCCGATGGCAAAACCGCCTGGGTCGCATTGGGTCGCGCTAACCACGTGGCCGAGGTGGACGTGGCCACGCACACGGTGCGCAAAGTCATCCTGGCGGGCAAGCGGACCTGGGGCGTGGGCCTGAACGGCGACGGGTCGCGGCTTTATGTGGTCAATGGGCTCTCCGACGACCTCACCATCGTCGACGTGGCCAGCGGCAAAGCCATCAAAACCGTGCCAGCCGGACGCGTACCCCACAGCGTGATCACCAATTGATGGCGGCCTGTCGAAGCGGCTTCGCCTGCCGCGTATTCGCTTGGGGCGCACTCTGGCTGATGCCGGTTTCAGTCTGGGCGGCAAGCTGGCAGATTCTGATAGTTGGGCTGCGCGATGACCCGCGCTACGAACGCAAGACGCTGGAGCAGGCCTTCATCGGCAAGCCCACAGGCAGGCCGCTGGTAGCGGCGCAAATCGCACTCGATGAGCTCAAGGACAACCTACAGGACTCCGGCAACCAGCTGAAATTGCAGGACCTGCAATGGGACGGCAAAAACACCACCGAACTGCTGGCAGAAATCAACAAGCGCAAGGCGCAGGTCCTGCTGCTGGACCTGCCCGCAGAACAGCAAAAAGCGCTGATGGAGGTGTTCGGAAAAATCACCACTGCGCCCATTGTCTTCAACATCAGCGACAGCAGCGATGCCTTGCGCGGCGCGTTCTGCCACCCGAACTGGCTGCACACCCTGCCCAGCGACCGCATGCTCGCTGACGCCATGGCCCAATGGCTGGCAGCGCGCAACTGGCGCGACATGATCCTGCTAGTCGGCGCACAGCCGCAAGACCAGGCGCTGCGCGATGTCTGGATGGCCTCGATCAAACGCTACGGTTTGAAGGTCAAGGCCGAGCGCAAATTTGTACTCTCCGGCGACCCGCGACAGCGCGAAGCCGGTAACCCGAAATTGCTCACGGCCGAGCCCGCGCACGATGTGGTGATGGTGCTGGATACGGTAGGTGAATTTGCCAAAGGTCTGCCCTACAACACCGCCCTGCCCCGCCCCGTGGTGGGCAGCGGCGGTTTGGTGCCGCTGGCCTGGCATACATCGTGGGAGCGCTATGGCGCGCCGCAACTCAGCCACCGGTTTCAAAAACTGACCAATAAACCCATGGCCTCACAAGACTGGGCCTCGTGGATGGCTGTGAAAAGTTTCGCGACCGCGCTGGACGAGGAACCCAAAGCCACTCTGGCACAGCTGCTGAACAACCTGCGCAGCAGCAAAACCACGCTGGACGGATTCAAAGGCACTGCGCTGAGCTTCCGGCCTTGGGACGGGCAACTGCGCCAGGGTATTTTCATGGCCCATGGCGAGGCTGTGGCCGGCATGGCCCCGGTTGAGGGCGTGCTGCATCCCAAGGAAATTTTGGACACCCTTGGCGCCGACGAGCCCGAAAGTCTTTGCAAGCGCCGCTGAACCCGCATCTAAATACCCCCTCGCTATACTGCGGCGAGTATTTTTTGACGGGTAGCTCATGCACTTTCGATTGGATTCGACCTATGGCCGGGTCATGGCCTGGCTCAATATGCACCTGGTCGATCATGGCTTCATCCGGGCCATCTACAACAATATGTATGCCATCGGCGGCGGCATGCACCGCTCCAGCCAACCCAGCCCCGCGCAGATCCGCAATTACCAAACCCGGCTGGGCCTCAAAAGCATCTTGAATTTGCGCGGCGTCAACGAGTTCGGCTCGTATGCGCTGGAAGCCGAGGCTTGCGATGCGTTGGGCATTCGCCTGGAAACGTTCCGCCTGTATTCCCGCCAACCGCCCACGCGTGATGAGATCCACGGCATCAAGGCCGTGTTTGCCACTCTGGAATACCCGGCGCTGTTGCACTGCAAATCGGGCGCGGACCGCGCCGGTATTGGCGCAGCGCTGTTTCGCATCTTGCATTTGGGCCACGATGTACGCGACGCGCTGACCGAGCTCAACTGGCGTTACGGCCACTTCCGCCGCTCCCAAGCCGGGGTGCTCGAATTTGTTCTGGAAACCTATGTGGCGCGCGATGCGCGCGAGCCCATCGGCTTCATGGAATGGGTCGATAGCGAATACGACCCGAGCGCGCTGGAGAAACAATACCTTGCAGAAGGCTGGGCCTCGCTGCTCAACGACAAGTTACTGCAGCGCGAATGAAAACCTCTTTGCAACTGTACGGGCGGCTGATCCAGACGATTCGGCCTTACCGTTCGGTGGTGGCCGTGTCGGTGCTGGCCATGGTTGTTGCGGCGGGGCTGGAGCCGGTTTTACCGGGCCTGCTCAAGCCGCTGGTAGACCAAAACCTGATCGCCAAAAATACCGAGACCCAGTGGTGGGTGCCGGTGGCGCTGGTGCTGTCATTTCTGGCCAAAGGCATTGCCGAATACGTGGCAAACGTCGCCAGCCAATGGATTGCCAACAAAGCCATTACCGACTTGCGCCGCCAGGTGTTTGCGCACCAGATGGAACTGCCCTTGGCCGAGCACATGGCGCAGTCGCAGGGGCGCATGCTCTCGCGCTTGTTGTATGACATTCCGCAGGTCGGCGCGGCGCTGTCCTCCGCGTGGATTGTGGTGGTGCGCGATACCCTGATCATCATCGGCCTGACCGGCTACCTGATCTATACCGCGTGGGAGTTGACGCTGTTGATCTTGGCCATCGCCCCCATCGTCGCCTGGCTGATCACCATCGCCAGCAAAAAACTGCGCGGCGGTAACCAGGCCATGCAAGAGAGCGCCGGCGCCATGACCGGCGCCATTGAGGAGAGTCTGGCCGGCGTTCGGGAAATCAAAATATTCGGTACCCAGGCCCACGAGGCGCAGCGCTTTGCCAAGATCACCGAAGACCTGCGCGCCAACACCATGCGCACGGTACGCATCAGCGCGCTGAACGTGCCACTGGTGCAGGTGCTGGCAGCGCTGGCAGTGGCGGCGGTGATTTGGCTGGCCTCTAACTTATCGGCCCAGGA
>Ga0114960_10004670_pt1 | contig 10226 bp, 9 predicted proteins | sample C_130625_MF_Meta_FD_92637 | JGI IMG/M metagenome (GOLD analysis project Ga0114960, IMG submission 92637) | Freshwater microbial communities from Lake Croche, Canada to study carbon cycling - C_130625_MF_MetaG | ecosystem: Environmental > Aquatic > Freshwater > Lake | place: Lake Croche, Canada...
GCCGCTTTTTTCGCGCAGCACCGACCCGATCTGTCCATGCAGTTAGATGCTAAAGGACGGATACTATACGAGGCGTTAAAGTCGCTTCAGAGAACAAACAATCATGCCTACTTTTGTTACGATAACAGTCTGCGGCCAATTCTTATCAATTCTGCTGGGTTGTTACACCCACAAGATCGGCCCGACCATATTTTTACATATTCCGATGCCTTTGTAGCAAAGGGACTTGTTGCGGCTGCTCATCGCTATTCCCCGGCAGAGCTTGATCATGAACTTGCATATTTCGACCGTATAATTTTAGCGATCGAGGATGGGCGCTTCCAAATGAATGAGAACGAGCGTCTGAGCGACGCTGCGCTTGCGGCGCAATCGAATGATTTCGGTCCGCGGATGATCTTGCTCGGTGCTGCAAGCATGCTTTCACGCATCGGGCTTTCGTCTCATGCTACCTATGCCGATCAATTTATAGCCCATGTTCTAGAAGAACACTTCGACGCTAAGAGCAGCTTGTTGTGCAACGTCGCCGGCGAAGAATCTTGCAATGTCGGTCACGGTATTGAGTTTGTAGGTTTTGCGCTTGATTATCTATCGGCAGAAACCGATCCTGCCCTTATTACGAAGCTGGAGCGTATACTGCTTGCCTCCTTTGCGGCCGGTTTTGTTGGACCGGGCATCGCGCTTTCGATTTGCGTGTCGGACGGACGGGTCCTCAGTCCATTTTGTCCATGGTGGTCGTTGGCAGAAGCCGTTCGCGCAGCAAGCTTGGCATACTGGCGTACTGGCAATAGCGACAGCCTTGATGTGTGGCGGCAGGCTCATAACGCATTCTTTTCGATCTACTGGCAAAACAACCCGCCAATCGCCTACCAGACCATGACCCGCGATGGTCCAGTGGATTTTATACCGGCGACGCCGGATCTCGACCCTGGCTATCACACGGGCCTCAGCCTCCTTGCAGCCATCACCGTCGCCGACGCACTACTCCCTGCGTCCTATTCCATTCAAGCACCAAGGTAGATTATGGCCTCCGTCGAAATTCAGAACGTCCGCAAGGCATTTGGCGATATCGAAACCATTAAAGGCGTCTCGCTTGAAGTACCAGACGGTTCCTTCGTAGTGTTCGTCGGGCCGTCGGGATGTGGAAAGTCGACACTGTTGCGTATGATCGCCGGATTGGAAGATATCACCAGCGGTACAATTCGCATCGGCGGCCGGATCGTGAACGAGGTTGAACCAAAAAACCGCGATATTGCCATGGTGTTCCAGAATTATGCGCTTTATCCGCACATGACGATTTCCGAAAATATGGCATTTTCTCTGAAACTTGCCAATAAATCCAAATTTGAAATAGCCGAACGCGTCGCCGAAGCTGCCCGTATCTTAGGGCTCAGCGACTATCTGCAGCGCTTTCCTAAACAGCTTTCCGGCGGACAGCGTCAGCGCGTCGCGATGGGAAGAGCGATCGTACGCAATCCGCAGGTATTCTTGTTCGATGAACCCTTGTCGAACCTCGATGCCAAACTGCGTGTGCAAATGCGCGCCGAGCTTAAGGATATTCACGCCCGATTAAAAACGACGACGGTTTACGTCACCCACGACCAAATAGAGGCAATAACTATGGCGGATCAGATTGTCGTCCTTCGCGACGGGCTAGTAGAACAGATAGGCGCCCCACTCGAAATCTACGACCGACCCGCCAATCATTTTGTTGCAAGTTTCATCGGTTCGCCGGCCATGAACTTTCTTGAGGGTATTCTGAGTGATGACGGCTCGGCCGTGTTAACCCCGAGTGGTGTCAGGCTACCCCTCGCTGCACCGGTTCTCTCGCGCGGTGCTGCTATCTACGGCATACGGCCGGAGCATCTGTTTGCCTCGCATGATGGGCAAGGACTGCAACTCCGCGTCCAAAATGTCGAGCCAACAGGCTCGGAAACCTTTGTGCAGGGCGAGATAGACGGTCAACCGCTCTCGGTTCAGCTGCGAGAGCGGGTGTCTATTCAGACGGGCGAGACGCTGTTTCTGCGATTGTCACCATCAAATAGCCATGTGTTCGACAAGGTATCGGGGCAGCGACTCGTCTTGTGAGCAATTTAGCAACCCACCGGCTAAGCCCAATCCTAACCTAACATAACAACCGGATTAGACGATGGGGGCAGGCCAAGCAGATGGCGGCAAAGTATGTTGCTGTCGGAAATTAAATTACTTTCTACGTTGTTGTCGATTCCGATCAGCCAAATAGATTAGCATTTGCCCCTTTAATTAGGTGACCTTTCCTCTTGCATCGACATTAATACTATTTGAAAAATTTCCAGATGACGTCGTTAAAAAACGATCAGATAGATTAGTGACTGCACAGGCATGATTTGGAATTATAGTCAAAATCTCACCAATAATGGGCTTTTTATTACAAGCACTTACATCAACGTGACCATGCTCTTCGCTTAGTTTTTCGATCCGAGCATCAGGATATTCCAGAATGATTCCGTAATCGGAAAAACCCATCAAGTCCGAAGAAAACGTTTTTGATCCAGCGTCAATCATTGCACGATTGGATGTTGGCCGTGATACTACCGTTGCCAATATTCTTAAAGCGCATTCATTAATTCCACCGACATTATGATGAACCATATAGCGATCACTAAACAAATAGGTGCCGGGTCGATGCTCGTGAATTACGCCTTGTTCGGTTAAGCGAAGTTCATGCGCTCTATACATGTCCGGTGTTCCGCCAACGCTAATAACCTTTGGCTCTACACCGAGTGCGCGCATTGCAGAAATAGCCTGCGATAAAAAAGCTGCAGTATTTTGTACTTGGCCTTTTGGGGGGTAAGTCATTATGCCCTTAAATAGAACGCTTGGCATTTTTGTGATTTTTAAAGCTAATTGGGCTGCTGCATCCGGGGACTGAACGCCACACCGCTCGCCGCCGGTGTCACATTCGACCAATAAAGATAGATCAACTTTATGTTCGTGCGCTGCCTTGGATATTGCGGCTGCGACTTCTTCGCTATCAACCGCAACAGACATATAAGCGCGGCGGGCTAAGGCCATTAATCTGGCAATCTTTAAACTTCCAACGATCGGAAAACTAACAAGAATGTCGGAAATTCCTGCATCGGCCATCACTTCTGCTTCGCCGAGTTTTTGGCAGGTAATGCCAACAGCACCCAGCTCTATCTGTCGTTTGGCAAATATTATGCTTTTGTGTGTTTTAATATGAGGGCGCATTTGTATGCCATGCGAGGCCATGTAGGCTTGCGCTCGAATAAGATTTTTTTCAACAACATCAACATCGAGTACTAGCGATGGTGTCTCTCCATTAAATTTTGCAACATAGGATTCAAGGTGGCTATCTTTTAAGTTATGCATAGCTAATTTGCCCTCAATGTTTTTGCTTGATCGATGTGGTCCAATCGGAACAGTGAAAGAGACTTACCGCTACGAACCATAATTTCACAAAGTTCCTGAATTCGACTTTCCGAGGTATCAATTAGAACCACTGAACAGATCGTAGCGATAATTTTTCCGGTGCTGTCACGGATAGGCGCGGCAATGCAGTGTGTATAGACGTCCACTAAACCCGACGTTATGTAGTAACCCTGTTTTTCAGCCGTTCGAACGGATTCAATAAATTCGTTGATAGGAATGGAAAGACCGTTTGGGAGTAAAAGATCGTCTTCTGAAAGTGATTTTTTTATATCGTCGTCATTCATGCCACCGAAGAAAAGACGGCCTGATGCAGTCCAAGGAACCGGTATTTCGATGCCTATACCTGAAGTAATATTAAAACTACGCATGCCATAACGCATGTGAACCACTGAAAATTTGCCGTTATGAAGCATACACAGCTGACACATTTCGCCAGTTTCCCGAGCCAAACGATCTACTTCGTCTCTTCCCTTCTGCACAATGTCGTGCTCGCGAAGATAATCGTTGCCATAGAAATAAACAGTTGGGCCAAAAAATATACTTCCGTCCGCCCGACTTTCTAGAATACCTGCAGCCTCCAGCATTTTTGTAAAATCATAGATCGATGAGCGGGGTGCATTTAGGCCACTCGCAATCTCTCCAGCGCGGAGTGGCCGGCCAAGCCGATGAAGGTATTCAAGGATTTGCAACACTCGATTCACGCCACGTTCGCGGGTCAATGAAACACCGTCCTTAATCGGATTTGATCTATTTTTAACATTTAAAGAATTCTGCTTAGGGCTTTTTTCCGTCGACGACATATCGCTTTACTCGCTCGTAGAATTTGTTAGGATCAATCTGTTATCACGTACAGATGTCCAGTATACTGGACAAACTATAAACGCAACAAAAATCTGCCAAGGCCTCCGGTCGCGGTACCCGCTGGAAGGCTTAATCTTCAAAGGTATCTTAGGGAGGCTATGATGAAAGAGGAAAAAGCACGCCGGGAATTTTTAAAACTCGGAACAGCTGGTCTTGCAGTCGCGGGCTTGGCCGCAACAACAATGACGGCCCAAAAAGCCGCTGCACAGTCCGCGCCAAACAGCTTACTTCGAACCGTGCTTGAACGCGGCAAGCTTATCGTCGGAACGGGCAGCACAAACGCTCCATGGCACTTTGAAGATGAAAAGGGCCAGCTTGTCGGCATGGACATCACAATGGCCCGCATTCTCGCAAAAGGACTATTTGATGATCCCACAAAAGTGGAATTTGTAAGAGAGGATCCAAGCCAGCGTGTGCCGAACGTTACAACCGGTAAAGTCGATATTGTAATTCAATTTATGACAGTTACACCTCAACGCTCACAACTAGTCGCTTTCACTCGTCCTTACTATGTCGAAGGTATAGCGCTTCTCACAAGACCAGACGCTGTTAATAAGTCATTTGACCAACTCATGGCGGGCGGGGCGAATACAAAAGTTTCTATCCTTCAAAATGCGGATGCCGAAACGTCCGTCCATATGGTGCTGCCAAAGGCTCAAGTTCAACAGATCGATACGCAAGCAAACGTTATTCAGGCCTTAGAATCTAAGCGCGTAGACGCTGCTGCAGTCGATCTCTCGACGGTCCGTTGGATGGTGGCAAAAAATCCTACTCGCTATGCTGACAGCGGAATGAAGTGGTTCTCAATGCTATATTCCGCAGCTGTTCGTCAGGGCGATCAGGATTGGTTGAATTTTGTAAATACAACGTTCAACGTTGCAATGTATGGTCATCAAAATGAGCTATATGATGCCGCCTTCAAGGAATATTTTGGCCTTGATGCGCCGACGAGAACACCTGGGTTCCCTTCGATTTAATAAAGGCATCTAGACGGCGCGTATAAGTGCGCGCCGTCTTTCATCAGAGAAAATGCATGGGATACCACCTTAACTTTACTTTGATCTGGCGAAATTTCGACAAGCTTGCATATGGCTTGGTTACGAGCCTTGAACTGGCTATTTTCTCGATCGCATTAGGTATTGCTATCGGATTAAGCTTGGCCGTTATTTATGTCGGCGGTGGCCGTGTATCGCGTTCGTTAATTGGAATGTATGTTGAATTTGTTAGAAATGTGCCGTTACTCTTGTTGGTATATTTAGTCTTCTACGGTCTTCCTACAGCAATTGATGTTGCCTATGACGCCACAACTTCATTTGTTGCCACGTTATCTGTCTATTCTGGCGCTTATCTGGTTGAAGTCTTCAGGTCTGGCCTTGACGCCGTGCCCCGCGGTTTGATTGATGCTGGAAAAGCAATAGGACTGAATCCTTTTCAAAGGCTGGTCCATGTCCGTATTCCTGCAATGCTAAGGATTACTCTACCCGCCTTATCAAATACCTTTATTTCACTCTTTAAGGACACGTCGGTTGCGTCTGTTATTGCTGTTCCGGAACTTACTTATGGCGCTCAGTGGATAAATTTCAATACATTTAGAATTGTTGAAATTTACCTCGTGGTTACAGCAATGTATCTCTTTGCGGGATATTCAATTCTGTTAGGTCTCCGTAGAGTCGAGCGCTGGTATGGGGTGGAACGCTAAATGATAGCTGCCATGATATACGCGTTACCTTTTCTTTTAAAAGGATTTGTAACTTCACTTGAAGTATCAGCGATTGTTGTTGCTACTTCGCTTATTATTGGTGCCTTTATGGGATTGGGTGTTGCATTTGGACCAACCCCAATCCGGCTGATTTGTCGATTATTTAGTGATTTTGTCCGTGGAATTCCAATATTAGTTTTGTTATTTATTGTATTTTATGGCCTTCCAATCATTGGTCTCAATTTTTCACCTTTTCTAGCAGCCATTTTTGCACTCTCCGTATTTAAAACCGCTCAGGTGATAGAGAATGTGCGGGGATCTATTGGATCAATTTCAAGAGGTCAGATGGATGCAGCTAAAGCAATTGGACTTAATTTTCCAGCGAGGCTGCTTTACGTTATTGCTCCCCAAGCAATGCGGCGCTTTCTCCCGCCGTGGATAAATGGGGTCACCGACGCAGTTAAAGGAAGCGCCCTTGTTTCCTTGCTCGGAGTCAATGACTTAATGAATTCAATTCAGCAGGTCATTGGAAGAACCTATGATCCGCTTCCACTCTACATCTTAGGCGCGGCCATTTATTTTCTTATAAATTATGGCCTTTCATCCTTAAGCCGCTCACTTGAGCTTCGTTTCGCCTATATTCGGGAGTAACTCCTATGAGCGATTTTAATTCGTCTGCTGCCAATTCTCTTTTGACGATTCGCGGACTTAAAAAGTCATTTGGATCGGTAAAAGTATTGAATGGAGTTGATCTTGATGTTCAAAAAGGTGAGGTTATCACAATCATAGGCCCGTCAGGAAGCGGAAAGACCACACTTCTGCGCTGCGTCAACTTCCTAGAAAGCTATGACGGCGGTTCGATTAAAATCGAGGGCAAAGAAGTTGGTTTTCAAGATATTGCGTCACGGAAAAAGCGAAGCGAAGCGGATTTAGCTCGCATTAGATCAGAGACTGGAATGGTCTTTCAGATGTTTAATCTTTTCCCGCATTTAACGGCCATTGAAAATGTGACTTTAGGTCTTGTTAAAGTGAGGGGAAAGCAAAAAAATGAAGCGCGTGAAATTGCTGCTTATTGGTTAGAACGGGTGGGCTTAGGAAATAAGACAAATAATCTTCCATCCGAACTTTCGGGCGGCCAGCAACAACGTGTCGGAATCGCCCGAGCTGTGGCGATGGAACCTAAGATTTTATTGCTAGATGAAATTACGTCGGCGCTGGATCCAGAATTAGTGGGGGAAGTACTCGATGTCGTTCTGAAATTAGCGCAGGATGGAATGACAATGCTTGTTGTGACGCACGAAATTCAATTTGCTCGCGACGTGAGTTCTAAGGCCATTTTTATGGATAACGGCATAGTTTCTGCAGCAGGCATTCCCTCCTTACTTTTTTCAAAAGATGAAAAAAATGAAAGACTAAAAACTTTTCTAGGACGCTTTGAGACGCGTCGCTAGCGCTATGCCTATTACTAATTTTTTTTATGATTGTATTAAAAAATGAGCAAAACGGAGATGATGATGAAAACAAGATTTCACAATACACCGTATGATATCAGAAAAAAATTGGGACTTCGGCCTGTTATCAACGTTTCCGGAACGATGACGTTCTTGGGGGCATCGATCATGGTTCCAGAAGCGATTGATGCTATGTTAGCGATCGCACCTGAATTTGTTGAGGTTGACCATTTACAGCGGTTATCTAGTCAACTGGTATCACGTTTGACGGGCGGCGAGGCCGGCTTTATTACCGCAAGCTGTGCAAGTGGAATAGCGCTTGCAGTTGCAGGTGCAATCACTGGCGATAATTTATTAGCAATTGAACGATTGCCGGATACAACTGGGTTAAAGAATGAAGTTCTCATTCAAACGGGTCATATGGTTAGCTATGGAGCGCCCGTCGATCAATCTATAAAGCTTGCCGGTGGCGTCGTTATTCCGGTGGGAACCGTGAGTATTTCATCGGACTACCATCTTGCTGATGCTATAAATGAAAAAACAGCCGCGGCTTTATACGTCATTTCTCACCATACCGTACAATATGGGATGATAGGCCTACCTGAATTTTGTGAGATTTGTCATTCGAAAGATATCCCAGTAATCGTGGACGCAGCATCGGAGTACGACCTTAAGCTTTTTCTTGCCCAAGGAGCCGATGTTGTCATCTATAGCGGCCATAAATTTCTCGGGGGCCCTACCAGCGGAATTGTCGCCGGGAAGAAAGAACTAGTTCGCGCCTCATATTTGCAAAACAGAGGTATCGGCCGCGGAATGAAGGTCGGAAAGGAAAGTATTGCAGGTGTTATGGCCGCCCTTGAGGCTTGGGATATACGGGACCATGCCGGAGTTCGTGCGAAAGAAATGGAGGCCCTTAAGCTTTGGCTTGGAGCGCTTGCGCCGATAGTTGGCATTCAAGCCACAATAATTCCCGATCCGACCAATAATCCTTTGGACCGTTTGGAGATAGTGGTTTCTCCCGAAAGTGGATTTTCAGCTGGCACTTTAGCTTCCGCTCTAGCTGCTGGTGATCCACCTATCATTGTCCGCGACCATGAAATTGAGCGCGGACATTTATTTTTGGATCCGTGCAATCTCCATCCCGGTGAAGCTGAGATTGTATCCAAGAAAATCGTTGAAACTTTAACGACCTCGAACGCAGCTCGGTTTCAAGCTTCAGATAGAAGAATTGGAATAAAGCGTTTAAGGAATTGGCCAGATTAATTAAAAATGTTGCCAACGACATTTAATCGAGATGGGCCTTGAGACGGGAAAAATAAAATCTTAAACTCGCAGATTCGAGAAAATATTATGTCAACGCCAGAGCAGCGATTAAAAAAATTAGGCTTAAATCTTCCTGCTGTTCCAAGTCCGGTTGCTAATTATGTCCCCTATAAATTTGCGGGCAACTTCCTTTATATGTCTGGGCAAGGGCCGCGACGCCCGGACGGAACCTATAGCGTGGGTAAACTTGGACAAAATATATCGACTCAGCAAGGTTATTTAGATGCACAACTAGCCGGGTTGCAATTGCTGGCGGTTGCTAAATCGGCGCTTGGAGAATTGTCGCGTATTGAAGCAGTTATAAAATTACTCGGAATGGTCAACGCAGAACCCGATTATTCAGCTCATCCTGAGATAATTAATGGCTGTTCAGATCTTTTTGTTGAAATTTTTGGTGAAACTGGACGGCATGCTCGTTCAGCTGTGGGCATGGGGTCTCTTCCAAATCAAATGACGGTTGAAATTGAAGCTATTTTTCTTGTAACTGCTTAATCTTATTGCACTCACTCAACCGAAGAACCTTCAGCCTAGGTACTACGGGCAGTCCAAATTAGGGAAAAGGTGTCTACAAATCTAGGGGCTCTTCAGTTACAAAATTCGACTGATTCGAAAAATTAGTGAGCGATGTTCTAAAATGATGGCTAAGCATCAGGGTTCCAATCAAACAGGAAAATTGGGTATTATGCAGTTGGGCACGCTAAAAATCGGTGGGACACTTAGCAGATAAACTTTTTAAATATATGGAGCGAAAAAGTATCCCACCTATTAATAAGGCATTGTTTTTACTAACTATCCTTGTCCCAGCCCTGGGCACCATTAATTTCCAAGGAAAATCCTAATTATTTCAGTAAGCTCCTTCGAGGGCTTTGCCCTGTTAATTTCTCAGCCATTTTAATCCCAGCTAACGCCTTGAAATCGTGCCCTAGAGGCTTAATCTCATCTGGTTTGTTTGAATTGCTTAAAAGGCTCAGGCTATGCGTCAAGGTATGAAATTTTTGCACACGCGTTCGTCGTGCGGCCTATTGGGTGCGCTGGTCGCTTATACGCTTGTGCTGTGGAAAGCGCCTCAGGCGAGTGTGACGCAGTATGCCGACATGCGGGAAGTCATCAGTCTAATCTGTCGCTTCGTGTTGGTTCCATCGCTAGGCATATCGCTGGTCACCGGCCTTTTGGCCATGCTCGTGCACCGCACCTATCAACAAAAGCGGTGGGCTTGGGCGAAAGCCGTGTTGGGCCTTTCTATGTTTGAGTCGACACTTGCTGTCACGCAATCCAAAGCGGTTGAAGCCGCAGGATTTGCCGCAAGGATCGCACAGGGTGGCGATCAAACGACGGCCAAAGCACTTTTGGCGGAGACGCTCACCTCGGAATGGAATGTCCTTTTTGCGCTAACGGCCCTATGTTTTGCCCAAACAGCGCTTGGTATCTGGCGACCCCGGCTCGAATTCAGGCGCCAATCCTCA
>Ga0114960_10004674_pt1 | contig 10224 bp, 6 predicted proteins | sample C_130625_MF_Meta_FD_92637 | JGI IMG/M metagenome (GOLD analysis project Ga0114960, IMG submission 92637) | Freshwater microbial communities from Lake Croche, Canada to study carbon cycling - C_130625_MF_MetaG | ecosystem: Environmental > Aquatic > Freshwater > Lake | place: Lake Croche, Canada...
GGTCGTGTACATGCTCATTCTAATATAATGTAACTAGTTAGTTTTCAAAATCAATTATTATTGTTTGTACTTCTGATAGTAATAGTTTGAGTCTGATCTCATGATAAGTGGAATTCATAAAACTAATTGACAGTTGAGACATTCAAGAACCTCGCAAGTACCAGCTGTCAATATACTTCGTACTTCGCAAGGTTCGAATGTGTTAAATTGTTTCTATCCATATAATTAATTAACAATTCGATTCCAGTTGTCACACGTTGCTTTAATTAGAAAAGCATTAAAATACAATAAACCTAAAAAAAAACCTAAACTAGATGGGTAACAAAAAGACACAAAGACATTATATGATTATGTAACACAAATAATATTTATGATTACAACACATCGAACAATAAAAATCTAGTAACATTTCCTTGTTCATCAGTATGAAAAGTGACGGTAGGTTCAGTTGATAAGTTCTTTAAATTTTGGTAGAATGTTAAATAATCTGAATCGACACGGTAGCCTTTCTTCCTATACTTCTCGATTCGTTGTAAGGCTGACATACGTATCTCAAGAAAGTCCGGGGAAGTCTGAAACTGGATAAGTAGTCTTTTTAGTCGTTCAACTTTATCATATCTGAATGTTTTTTCACATAATGAATATAAAATACTTGGCGACGATCCAAAAGTTGCCCGACGCTTGTTACTACATTGACACTCCATGGAACAGTAAAGTTTCTTGTTGCGACATGGCAAAATTGAAACAAAAGATTTGCATATGTTGATGTCAAATCCGTCGACAATAGATGTTGCATTAGAATCATACATCAGGATAATTTGAATGATTGTTCGTTCGTTGAATTGCATTGTGTTGTTTCTGACAAACTGAAAAGTTGCTTGTACCCTTGATTTGATAGATACATACTGATTTGGCAAATTACTTAGAAGAAGGCTGTCGGCAAAATGGAACCCTGATCCATAGGTCCCCTGAGTCGTGGCAGGCAAATTTAACTGAAAACCTTTCTTTGCAAATAATGTGGTGACATGCGGCCAATCAATTGAATTAGCTCTGTTGTCAAACAAAGGAACAAATATGTCTATATCCTTTGGCATATGATTGAAATCACATTGAATGGCTTGAGCCACTGCTCCACCAGATAGAATTGATGCACGTTTACACAGGTAGTAAATCGGAGTTAATGGTACAGACAATGTATCCAACAAAGCTACAGTCGAGTTTCTTATAAGAATATGAAATAGATCTTTTCTTAATAAAGTCTGTTTCCAGTTGTGACAGACCAAAGACATTGAAAAAATGTCCAATGGATTCAAATATGTAGAGATAATTGCTAATATAATTTCTTTAATATCCGTCCATCTGGAATTCAGATGAGATAAGTCCATTGTGAATGTGTGATGTAAAGATAGATATTATATTGTTATATTGAATCACATTTTCGAATCAATCAAAAAATATATTGATCATCTCAAGGGGTCACTGAATCAGCCCCCGGGGGCCAAAATAAAATTTTGTTTGTCCCCCTCAATTTGCACAAAGTTTTTATTTTATTTCTCAAAGATTTATCGTTTGTCAATCATAATAAATTGAAATACTTCATTAACAATATGTCTTTCTCCAAATTCGATAATTACGCTCAGAAGGTTGCTGCAAATGCTTCTTCTCCAGGTTTGCCGAAGACAGGAAAGGATGTGACATCGCTCTTCACGTCTCCTACCAAATCTCCATCAAGACCATCTGAACATGTCATTAATATTCAACCAATTGTGATGAAAGATGATAATGGTATTTGGCAGGTTGTTTGTATTGTTATGAACAAAACGTATCCTCTAAACGAATTTATGAAAGGAGCATTCAAAATTCCAGGTGAAATCGGTACATGGATTCGTGGACGTCTTCTTTTCATCTCGAAGCATTTGCCCGAACTACTTCAGTCAAGTGGTATGAATGAGCAGCATTTTGCTTTTTTGAGAGCTGGGACCACTGATGCATTACCAAGATTTTTCTGGTCTTCTTTAGTCAAAGGTATGTTATATATATTACATTTGTCTACATGTTTATTTATTTCCTAATATTATTTGTAATATAAACTGTAGGTAATTCCAGTGAACTTCTTGGCAAGTTTGTTTTCATGTTGAAAACTGTTGTGGAAGGAACTGCCGTGCCTCCAGATACTGTTCGAAACGGACAAACTGAAGTGCCGAAACGTTTCCGATTTGATGTTGTTCCTGCCTACCAAATCAAATCGGAGGAGGAGGAACATGCGTTTTTCCATTTTTCGGCAAAAATGTTCGCTGGTCCAGGAGAAGTAGAGGACACCAATCAAGCGACACTTCGACGCTTAGTTGAAGACAACCTTCGCACCCTCCCTGATGGTTATTTGGCGGGATTGAAAGACTATTTTCCGGTTGTCAAAGAAGAACCTGTCGAAGACCCTTATGCAGATGCAGTTGCAGTTGCAGATGTGTCTTCTTCTTCCTCTTCGTCTTCCTCCTCTTCTTCTTCCTCCTCTTCGTCTTCCTCCTCTTCTGGTGTTGACGTTCTTGGTGAAGAATTGGAAGAAGTTCCTCGCATTAAGCGTAAGAAGATCTAAAATGAAGGTCAGTAAATTTAAATTGTATTTTTTGCATCAATCATCCTTGAAAGGTGGCTTCTATCTTAGTCATTTCATTTACTGAATGCTTTTTTTTAATTAACATATTGTAACATAATCAAATTAAATTTGACCGGGTGTTCTGTTAAGATCAGGATAAACAACATTGGTTATGATAACACCATCATCAAGTACTTGATCTGCTCGTACATATGTCGCGATATGATCCGCATCATGGACTCTTGAATAAGCAACGTAGGTATGACCATGTGAAAACGATGGTTCTGTTGCATCGACGACTACCCAATCCAGACTTTGCCCCTGTGCTTTGTTGAAGGTTATACAATAGGCAAGTCGTAAAGGGAATTGCGTCCGATGCATTGAATATGATCCGAAAGGCAATTTGAACACAAACCGTATCCTGGGAATTGTGTGATACGTAGGGTTTGTCGAATCAAGTGTACATACTCTAATTCTGTAAGTGCTAATATAAACAATCCGTAATCTTGTGTTCTTTGTTAATCCATCCTTCTTCGACAATGTCGTCATAAGCAAACAGATATCATTAATTTTCAGGTGAAGAGCATGAGGGGGAACGTGTACTCTTTTAAATTTGGCCAATACATCTGGGGTCATCATCGTTGCTAAAACACCCCGTGGGTCATCTATATCGTTGAATTTATCGGCTGAATATAGCACATGTTCCTCTTTTGGATTAAGGTTTTGAATGGTACTGTTCCAGGTATCACATCGCTCATTAGTAGGTGCAAGAATAGCACGAAAGGCGATTAAGTTATACTGAAATCCCGATGGTAACAAAAATTGCAACACTTCTTCTTCTGATGTTAAAGCTCTCATATGAACAATATGAACAACGGTGGAATGCAACTCTTCATTCACAAAATTCATATCTAGAACTTCTCCACTATTAAAAGTACCATTTCCTAAATCAAGCAGCATGTTGGCATATCTTTGTTGCTTTTCATATGCAGTCGCTGCAGCATCATCATGTTGTTGAGTTTGCAATCCACGCAGTCTCAGGTTCTTAGTGAACTCAAACACTTTAAATATTTCTATGAACTCTGAAGAAAAAAAATGAGCTTTTGTTATGTGCACTGGCGAACCGTTTGCTACTACCGGAGCTATCTGTCTCTTGTCTCCAACGCACACAATAATCTTATTTCTAAATCCATTCATTGCGTAGAATGCAGCCTGGAAACATTCTTTGTCATTCGACAACATTTCATCCCATAAATTCAAGGTCATATGTTCTAAGAGCTCCTTTTTTTCTGGCTTGTTTCGTATACGAGAGTACACTATTTGTGATTCAGCGTTGTCATCGTCTTCATCTGGAACTGAAAGTTCATACAATGAGTGGGCAGACACAAAATCATCGTAGAGTTGGGCAGCTAACCAAGTCGAAGAACAACCCAATGCAATCATACTCATCGATCTCGTTAGTGCTAAAACCTTTTTACTAAAACAAGTTTTGCCGGACCCTGCAATACCAAGTATCAGGATAAATGCGGTTCTTTTACTTTGAAGACATTCTTGAATATAGTTGAAAGCCTCATTCATTTCGTCAGTATTTGGCATTTCATTTTCTAACTGAAGTAAGGTCTCTGTACTGGCAGCTGCGTTATGTTGTAGTAAGACCCTTTGTAACATCGTATCCATTGCCTGAGGTTCAGGAAGACCGAATTCTGACAAGGTCAGATTGTCGAAACTCAATCGTTCTGCCAAATCACGTAATAACATATTCTCAGCAAGTGGTCTTGTCATGTTAGGTTGATGGAGAAAGTCTTCTAACATATAGGAACGTAGTTCAGGATCATTGTAAATGTGCACCGTTGGGAACCCATGCAAAGTCAATGTAACAAAAAGTGATCTCAACTCTCTTTCTGTTGATATTGTCGCAGCTTCTTCAAAGCATTTTGATGCTTCTGTCGTGTCGGTTATAATTCCTCTAGCAAATGCTGCACTCTGGAAAGAAGTATGAACTGTGGCGCCGACGGTACATAAATCTTGAAAGGACCTTGCTGGATAGTGAAATAGTAAAAGACGAAGATAGTAAATTTCCCCGGCTGTAATGTAGATCATTCCAAGTCTAACTATAATTTTCTCCTTGTGTCGTCGCCGATATATATACATTGTTCTTCCTGCTTTGATATTCAAACCTTGAATTTCATAAAGATTATGCTCATTGCCCAATGCGTATTGAGGATATTTGTACCCCGAGTCAAAAGTTTGGTAGAATGCAGAGAAGGAAAGATCGTTCATCTCAGCATTTTCAGGACGACAAAAATACACCTCAAGATCACATGTTTTGAACTTTTCCCTTTCCATTTGCAACGCCACTGGTGTTTTGACTTTGATTTTCATCACTGATGGATCAGGAGCTGGGTAGGTGTCGTAACCCATAATACGCCAGAAAGCATCGTTTGAAGTTACCATTCGACCTCTTAAATGCAACGTGATCTCGTCTTCTCGATCCACATCGTCTGTGTTCCCAAGTTCTACACGTAACTTTTTATTACCTTTAAAAAGGTATCCATACAGATATAAGACAGTATAGGTCGAGCCTGCAAACTCAACATTACAATGTCCTTTCCAATCTAACAGAATATCTTTGCAATGGGGGACAACTCTCAAATCTTCATGAAGTGGGCGCTTATACAAGGGATACCCTTTCTCATCAAATGCAGTGGCATGTCGAACATCGGTGTTAGTGTAACCTCGTGAACATGGGCCACCAGGAATCTTTTGACATCCCCCAGGACCAACAAAACATTTATGGAGCAGAAGACTGTTGACAAGTTCGAAGTATGTATTGTCCTCTTCGGAAGCTACAGGCATTGTAGCTGTAATGTGATCATCTATGAATTGAATGCAGGCGTTCGGCTCTTGATGGTGTGGTACTTGGTCAAGTCGGGCAACAATGTGAGCGTGGGGTAAACCTCTGCATTATAATCATAAAATAATACTAATTATCATAAATAATGGCATTATTATTTAGAAAAATAATACCATTAGTTAGTAACATACCTGTTTTGATATTCAATAACATGCATTAGATAGATTGTTCGCCGTCCCGAAAAATACTTTCCATTTTTAAGATTGTATATGAACGCACGTAGCCTCGCTTTGAATATGATATCGACGATGTAGAATGCATCAAAAGCACCCTGACCCGGAAACAATCTCTCCTCAAGTTCAGGCCACCGCTCATTGAAAGTTAGAGTGATGAAAACAGTCGGTTTCCCGAATTCACTGACAATAGCAAGACTATCAAGTGCTAAATTCTTAAGATGTCTAGGACTGCCAGTGATCGACTCTGACAGATACGTTGCATTTATTGATCTATTATCTTCACGATCCTGATCAACTACATCTCTTTGATTTGTAAATTGCATTGTGTCTCCGAATTCATTAACATGTTCACTCACTTCATTTGCTTGATGAGAAGGACGACCCAATATATAATTTTGATTATTTCTTTGCCATTGAAGCTGTCGATCAACACTTCGTGAAAAAGCTTCAACAACATAGTACTGACACAACCGGGAGAACAACTGAAATCTGTTGGTCGAAACTTTTCGTCCTGTTTTTGTAGCTCTGGTCATTATTTTCATACTGTATGCTGGCAAGTCCGAATCATTACCTATAACATAGTCTGGCATCAGAATTCGGGAACGAATATATTCATAAAAATAGATATGATGCGATTGCTGAAGCTCATACGACCATCCGGGTTCACCATGAGGAAAGAATAGTGGATATAAGATTGGTTCTAGATGCTCAGAGTCAGACTTTAAAGATTGAACCTGGCCTTTCAATTTGTAAGTAATCGTAAGCGATCTTGTGTTCTCTTTGTCATCGTGAATCATCGCGCCAACATCGAATATGGAAGTAGCTACATTAATCTTGCTTCGCAGGTATACAGATTTTGAATGATACTCTACACCTTCCACTGCTTCCAACTCAGCCTGTTCAAATGTTTTCACTATCCCACCGATGAGCACTAGTTCCTGACAATATGGATTGCACTCTTTTAGCTCTTCAAACAGTTGTGCAAGAAATTCTTCTCTAACAGTCAAATGACCTGGATACTTTGCATTGAGAGTAGACGCATGATGCTGTACATCTTGCATTGCATCGTACGTATAGTACCTAATACCACCAGATTTTGTAGAGTCTGAAAGAAAATGATACGTTTTTCCATTGAGTTTCACAGAATGCTCTCCCCGTATATGCTCATACCCGACATCGTCTCGTCCATTATCAACACCAGTACTACCAATCGATAAAATATTATTATAATAAGCTGATGCACGATGGAAGTGTTCTGTTTTATGAAGAGCCATGCTTTCTAACACAGGTGGTAAAGGATGCAATTGTGGAAAGGGTGTGTTTTTATTCGATCTGGAAAAAAGGCCGTTTCTGCAACAAAATGTACGACTTTGCTGAAGATGAGATTTCAAATACATGTCACACTTGCAGTACGGACATATGTGATCGTAATCCCACTCTTGTGCGATTGGTAAAAAAGCAACATTCGGTAGATTAGTTGTAGAAGGAGCTTGAGTTATAGCGTCAATAACCAAAGTAGTTCTGATACGATGTTTGATTGAGGATAAGCTTATGTCTGAATCACTCAAGGTACATGTTGTGCCATCAGTAAAAGATAGAGAAATCAAAATATCTCCATCACTGCAATGATTTAAAAACACCGGACGAACATCATCAGCATGAACATATTCATTCTTTCTAATTCGGAATGGCCTATGTCCATTCTGTTGTCGACTTATTCGCTCTATAGTAAACGCGTAACTGTAGGATGGTATGGTTGCAGAAATGTCAGCCTCTATGACCCGATTATAACTACAGAACTGACGTACTCTATCTAACGATGCGGATACGTCAGTCACATCAAAAACTCTTCCATTTCCTGCATAAAGACATGACAGCAAGACCTTTTCTCCGATTTGAAGAGGAATAACGAATGCAGGCTGAACGACTATTGACATTATATTTCCTCCATTGATAGGAGTCTCGACTCTGCATATAGAAAACTTTCTACCAATAAAACCTTCAACATTGATCCGATCGATGACAAAATTATAGACAAACGTATTGAATGGTACTACTTCCATATGCGCAATAATCTTCGTATTGACAAACGGTCTTACTTCGCCGTCCCTGTGACTAATGATATTATCAGGGGAAACAGGAAGTTCGATCATGGCACCGTCCACAGCATAAATAGATACAACTATCGAAGATGAAACATCAAAAACAAGGCGCCCTTCACATCGACAAAGTAGGTCACTTTGATTGGGAGGTTCCTGTAGCGCAAAATCTTCAGTTTTCAATAGGTAGCAATGTTTGTACTTTTGTAACACGATCGGATATAACAAGTATGCATCAACAACTTCAAAACGCTCACAAAATAAATTGATAGATATCTGACTCGTTGACGCCCTCAAAGACAGCGACTTCCCGCAAACTGATTGCAACTTCAATACTATGTCGTTATCGCGCACTGTATCCAAAAAAGAAGGGATAACTGACACTGCATATTCGTTCTTTGGTACGGGATCACATTTCTTGATAAAAAAATGCAAATGGCGAGGAAGTTGACGAATTGTGAACGCGTGAGCATAGGTCCGATTGCATGGTAACACTATGCAATTATTGATAAAGTAGTTTGTACAAAAAGTGATTGCATTCTCTAAACTGACTTTTGAATCAGTTGGAAGGCCTGACACTGGATCAACTAAGTAGAGCACGTTATTTCCAGACACTAGTGACTGAATGTAATCACCATCGCAACAGTCAGCTAGGAAGGGAGAATCAATTTCTGCATTATCTATACCTGACTTTCTAATAACAAAATCGTATCCATGTCTTTCAATCCAAAATGAATATTGGCGGCCTCGACAATTTACCACTTCTTTGTCAATAAAGTACATAGATCGTCCGGTATCATTAAAATCGACAGTGATAGCATCAATGATTTTGTGACGTTCACAAAACTGTTTCACTGTTTTTAAACTTAATAAATTCCCGACATCAAATTGCACATTTATAGTAGCATTATCGGCATGCAAAGCTACTAACTTATCGCCATCTGCACATGTGCTCAAAAACAAGGGATTTATATTGTTATCATCCCAAGGTTCTCTTTTTCGAATGACAAAATCCTGTCCATTTCTTGCTCGTTCAATCCAAAATCCATACATTTTAGGAGGAAATTCTGTTGATGAATAATTTGTATCATCATCTTCTAGTGTCAGAGGAAGATAACACCAATTCTCTGCAGCCATGAGTATGATTTGATGATGATGATGATGATAATTGTCTAGCATCCATCCAGCCCTAACGTTAGCATCCAAGCCCTAACGTTAGCATCTGAGCCCTAACTCTCATTCAAAATTTTTCAAGTGTAGAGTAACATATTATTAAGTGGTTCTCTGCATTCAACTGATATCTATTGTCATATTAACTACATTTTAAATGACTCAATTCGCATGCAAATTATATATTCTATTTTTTGGCTACAACAATGCTATTCAAATAATTGATAATGTCTTTAAAGATCATTGTGGACCTGACAAAGAAATGTCATTATTCGACACCTACATTTCTTCTGTGCAACCAAACAACTATAAGGTGATTCTTAAGTTCAATAAGAGAGTAAGCGAGATGCAAGTTCGACAATTTATTCGTACATTGATTGAAGATACTAATGGCAATTTTGTTCAGCTTAACAACATTTATTCTGTTACTCAAATTATTGGTGGCTTAGGTGATCAACTAGCCGGGTATAATTCCTACAATCGTGTGCTAAATAACGAACCCAATGTGATTGAGGATGGTCCTGCGATCGTGCCAGTGCCGATACCCTTCCTATTATCAGAACCTCCTGTGGCTCCGACAGTCGTGGAAACTATTAACAGCAACTGCCCCGCTTGTCTTCTCGAGAACACCGACGTGGTTCTTGTTCCACTGCCATGCGGGCATGGAATATGCGCCGACTGCTTCACCCTCAATACGTTGGCTGGTCGCGGATGGTGTTGTCTGTGTCATCATTCTGTTCACCCTAATTTTACAACTCAAGAGCCTGCTGATGCTACTTACGAAGAATACATGAATTTGCTCCGTCGATATGTGGTAAAGACGTTCGACGACGGTGACTTCTATGGGATCGTGGCAGATATCGATTTCACAGGTACGGCAACTCCGCAGGCGGGAGTGAATCTGCTTATAATGTATACGGATGGGGACCGAGAGCACATTTCTCTTGCTGAAGTTGTGGCTCTACTAGTCGACGACCATGTGGTTGATGAGAACATCAAAGAGACTCTATTTGGTATAATGTACGAGCAAATCAATGCTTAGTTCATTCATATTACTACTTGCTATTTACGTAAATTAATTTCATTCCGTCGCAATTCTTCTAATTATATTTTGTTACACACGAAACTTATGGTAGTTTACATTACATATTTCCCCTCTACTTTTCATCGACGACATTTAAGTATTGAAAGGACATCTTTGTGACTTCTTTCATGCTTACAATGATTTTATTTGATTACATTAAGCTTTTCAATCCATTCAAACAATTATCA
>Ga0114960_10004675_pt1 | contig 10224 bp, 5 predicted proteins | sample C_130625_MF_Meta_FD_92637 | JGI IMG/M metagenome (GOLD analysis project Ga0114960, IMG submission 92637) | Freshwater microbial communities from Lake Croche, Canada to study carbon cycling - C_130625_MF_MetaG | ecosystem: Environmental > Aquatic > Freshwater > Lake | place: Lake Croche, Canada...
CTAATGTATACCAAACGTATTTGAAAGTTAGGGTCCAACGTAATTTGCCATACCCCAGATCTGCGCTCAACCGGAACAACATTACCTATATAATCAACCCAGTCGTTAGGATCAGTGCTGTTTGAAACAAATATAATATACGACAAATTAGGGTATCTTGTTGATCCATCAATATCACTAACTGGGGTAGCACCAGCATACCAGTAATTTCCGTCAAGACTTGAAAAAGATTGGCTGACTGCATAATCAACAAAACTTAACAATGGCATCTTAAAATAATAATCTTGGGCCTGACTGTCAGGCACTGTAAAGGTTAAAGTCCCCGACTCTGTTCCGTTACCAGTGGTACCGTATATTAATCGACTTGACACATTGTTATTATAATCTTTTATTCCATCAAACCCCGGTTCTGATTGAATCCAAAACTCGGACCCAGCCTGATTGAGATCAAATTGATAGGTGACTCCACGCACCAAAGTAATATCGGGATTAATTTGTGATCCTGTTTGATCGGTAGTATATCCGTTGTCACCTTTTGTGATTGTAAATGTTTTAGGAGTAGGACTGACCCCCGGTGAAACCGGAACCTCAGTTGGGCCATTTGGTAACCAGTAATATCGAGTATAATTAATAAATTTATCTAAATCAATCCTGGGCGTATAACTGTAATATTCAGATTTGAATAGTCGGTCTTGATTATCAGTTATTCCTCCGTAATAGTTAATTTTATCTACCAGGTCGGTGTAGTCACTGTATAAATCAAGATCATTGCTACTATTTTTAACAACCACTGCTGGCTCAAATTGATAGTCACCACGTTGAGTTGTAGGTTCTTGTATATAATTATTACTGGGCGTCACTGCCGGTGAGAATTTTCTACCAATGAAACCGTTGATTTTGGAAAGTTTTGGTTCGCTAATCAATTGATCAAGCGTTGCCCCTAAAAACTTTTTATTAACATCAGTTTTAAAAATATCTGGAAGAAAATTTATTGTCTTTCTGCTAGTGGCCATTGTTTACCTATTGAAATGTGTTGTTATTTTTAAGTGAAGACAAACCTTGATTTAACTGCAAAGCGTTTACTGCTGAAATAATCTCAACATCACCCACAGTTGCGGCGCTGATAATGATTTCGTTTGGCTCAGCATTTATTTGATATAAATTGCCAAACGAAATATTGGAGTCTCTAGGAACAATAATAATACTGGCAATATTTGGACTCAATGTGGTGTGCAGATATGCAGATAGTTCACTGAAGTAAAAAGTTTCGCCAAAATCCCAATTGTTTATATCAAAATAATTATTGATCATATTAATAACAGATGTTTTTATATCTGCATCACTGATGTTTAAATTTGGATTTTTTACCACTTTAAATATTGCTTGTAAATTATGATCGGCCTTGTCACCAAAAATAGGTTTATAATTTGAACTTTGAAAAATAATTGTATCGCTGATTGACTTGATGTTATTTAACTCAGAAAAATCCATTGTCAACTCAGTATTAGCTGGAGCAGTGGGCATTGTGATAGTATTAGAAGAATCTTGAATCCAATGACGATATTCAGTGTCATAGGCTGATGTCAATACATATAGATCAATAATATTGCTGATACTCGGATCAACCCGTCTGGTATTTGGTGAATTGTGTCTGTATTGATAAAAAAGATCTTGCCTTCCTATGTATGCTACATATTTTTTTAATTCAGCACTGACTGAATTACCTGTGGTGCCAATTGCAGTGTTCATAATGATTGAATAAAACTTATTTTCATCAGTTGCATATAACACCTGTCCGGGAAAAAATAGATTAGCATCAACTAATATTTCGTTTCGTGTTGCATAACTAGAAATAATTACACCGCTGCCAACTAGATTAAGTTCGGCATACTTATTATAATCCATACTGTTTACCAATTGAAAGAAAATCAATTTGGATTTTGGGTTGGTCTGTGGGTTGACAATAAACTCAAACAACTTTGGATCATCAGGAACTCCATCATTATTGGTGTCACCAAATGTTAAATAAATTCTTCTACTGTCAGTGAAACCATCACCGTCGGTAAATGTTTTGTGAACACTCCATTGGGCATCCCTACCCAATGGTAAAACTGAGTCTGGCCCAGGGTTAGATTTTAAAACTTTAATATGATCGTATATAACTGACGCAGTTTTACTATCGTAAATTTTCAATGAATTGTCAAAATAGAATGTTGTTTCAACCGGACTGTGAAATATATACTCACTTCCTTTATGACTTACCAAAAATTTATTAGTACTGTTGTTGTACTCAAATTTTAACATCCAGGTTGTATCATTCATTAATTCTATACTTGGAATAATTCTCCAAGATTGCGATACAGCACTGTAAGTTAATCCAAAATTATTGTAGGCAACAATATTGCTAACTATAAAACTTGAAAATCCAGTGCCAAAGTTGTTCTTAAATACAGGAATAATAGAATCAATGATCGCACCACTTGGCACTTTTGTATTTAATGTCACTGGTCCAACTCCGTTTGTAAAATTTCCTAATCCGTTGTTGGTACCATTTCCTAAAACTTCAACAATTGACGCATACATAAACAACTTGTCGTCGGCTTGTTTTGGTGCCCCAGGCAATAAGGAATTAGCTGTGTTAAAATAATACCCAGCAGGTGCCAAGAATTTAATAGTTGCCCCTGACCGTAGATATCTGGTTGTTGCGCCAATACTAGTAGATAGATCCAATGGTAATTCATTGCGAATGAAATATCCAGTGGCGCTGTTACTACCAATTGTGCTTAATTTCCACGATGTAGACACTTCGTATGCAGTACCAACTCCAATTCCGGTATTAACTCCAGTTCCGGTGGCAATAAAGTTAATACCAGTTTTATTTTCTGTTGCACCCAGAGCAATCCAGTCTGTGGTACCAACTGAGTCAATCACATATCGTCGACCAATTATTAGTTGACCCGCGGGCAATGAAACAGAAGTAGAAGTAATAAAGGGAGCAGTAGAATAATAATAGTGCAACATTTCTCTACTTGCAATAATATTATTAATAATTTGATTATACAATATCTTCTGCACATCATTTGCATTGTTAAAACCAAACGTAAATGTTTTTACATACTCGTTAAAGTATAGCACTCCATCTTGACCAAAGATATTGGTACTGCTGTATTTTCCAGTGGTATCCAACATGTCAAGATATCGACTCAATCCCGAACTGGTACGGTTAATGGCTTTTGTTTTAATAATCTTGCTGAAAGAAGTGTAAGGTAAGATGTTATAATCTTCTCCAGTGATCATACGATTTTGAGTATAATACTGCTGAGGAGCTTTTTGTCTAATGTGTTCTGTTGATTCTCTTGTTGCTGCATTGGCAACAGTGTACTTTAAACTGGCGCGGAATGTAATGGTTTCTGTGCGATTTTGACGGCTTATATAATTAAAAGATACAGAAATGGCTCTCATTTCGTCGGGTGCAATCTTGTAACTTAATCCGTTGCTTGTTCTGTAGTATAGTCTAAAATTACCTTGTGGAACATTAGAAAAGGCACCATCACCAAACACCAGGCTGATTTGATCTGCTGCTCGAGTATTGATCTGATATAGGTTACGTTGTTTAATATTATGGTAAATTACATTGATACCAGAGGTTGATGGCACAGGAGTCCAAAGAGCTTGTGTTGTTCCATTACTATTTAAACTATACAACCACACGTCAGTGTTGTTGATATTGTTTATATCAATATTGATTACTTTATTTGGTAACGCTTCTGCTACATTAAAGTCCAAACTGGCCAGTTCGCCTTGTTTAAAATAAAAAAAGAAACCCGTATTATTACTAGCATTTCCAGTATTATCATTGCGATACAAAAAATTAAAAACTTTATAGAAGTCTGGTGCAGCTTCATATATATAAGGTTTGTTTACACTAGTTGCACTAACAATCTCAAAGGAGGAACGTGTACCCTCAACTGCTGACTCATATCGATATACTGGCACAACGTCAGGAGAAATATTTAAATTATATTCATCTGTAGTAATACCATTCAGTACCTGACTATTACCTGGACGCCCAATGACTTGACTGCTGGTCAATCCTGCATTTAATATTGTGGTAAATTGTTCTAACCAATTGTCACTGGCTGGATCGTTCCAATTTATAATAGAGTTACTTAGATTAAATCCGTCGCTGTCAAATAAATTCTCTGTGGTCGACACACTATCAATTTTTAAATAACCAGAGGCCTGTGTGGATCTCTTGGGATTATAACTAATCAGTTTGGCCAGTTTTAAAACGCTATCTCTACGCTCGGCTGTGTCTAAGAAATTTTCTCTTGCATTTAAATCAGTCCTGAACGCAAGATTTTGACCCATGAAGGCAACAAGATCAATAAGAGCTATAAATTCACTACTTTCGGTAAAATCATTAAAATCTTCAGGATAGTAAATTTTAATATAATCGATCATGCTTTTACGCAATGTTTCGAAATCGTAGGTAGTAAAATCGGCCTCGCGAAAGGTCTGATATATTTTTTTCCAATCTTCTGCTGCCAAAAGACTAGTTTGTCTGGAAATAATAGCCATAATTGTTAGGACTCTGTTGTATGTATTTATTAGATTTAAAAGTAGTCAGTTAACCTGCTAGAGTAAGTGATCTGGCATTTCTATCAAAATTCAATGCCATGGTACTCACTTGGTTAGTCAACACGTAGTTCAATTCCAACTCAATCTGTATGCCGTGATCGTATTCAGTTATTAAAACTTGGGTGGCAGTAACACGAGGATCGTAGTCTATGATTGTTTTAATATCATCCCTTATAACAGACCTAATGTCAATTGACAACGGCTCAAACATCAGATCCCAAATAATTGTTCCAAAATTTGGATTCATTAATTTTTCGCCTTTTCTAATGGAAAAATGATTGAATAAATCTTGTTTAACCAACTCAAAATCTGTTAGGGTAAATTTGCGTACTCGGTTGTAGGTACTAAATCCGTTGTATGTGTTCATAATGTATTTAAAATGTTTTAGATAGTACATCAGCTGCGTATCTACCCATATTGAAGTAACTGGTGCCGCTGGTGTTATTTCCATCTGCACCTGCACCTGTTTTTCTCCAGGTATTTGCACCGCCAGCACCCAGTAGGTGACTTGTTGCTAGCATGCCGGCAACAGTCGATGAATCGTCACCTGGGTTAATTGCACCAATTTTTACCATTGTATTATAATTACGGTTCATTAAATTTGTCATTACGTTTTCTTGCACTGCTCCATTGGATAAGTAAGAGGCTTTTGAATCAATACCATCTTTGCCAGTCCAACTTGACGGATAATTTACTGCGCTGTTTCCGTATTTGGCATACGCATCATCCTTAATATACTTCTGGTCCGTCAAAACTGCTGCGCCAGTCTGATATTTTCCTAAATAACTACCCGACGGGGTAACTGCAGAATTGTTATATCCACTTTCTCTCACGGCTATCTGTGTCTTTAATGCTTTGGTTTCAATTGGTGACAGATTGCCAACACCGGTAGTTGGTGTTGGGTTATCAGCACGTGACATATAACTTTTATCTGCTGGATTTTTAACACTGCCTGTCAATGCTGAATTTGGTCCAGCATCCGGACTGCTGGTCGAGCCCGAGACCACTGGCTTTCCTGAGCCATCAACTAGAACTCCACCTGTACCAGTTGTTACTGCGTTGTTAGGAGTAGCAGGTGTTACCGATGATTTTGTTGGTGGTTCCGACGATGATCCTGACGCACTGGCTGCACTACTAGCAGCTGGGTTTGGAGTTCCTGATTCTCTTGGCCAAGGTTCATGACTGGGAGCTATTTTGACTATACTTTTTAATTTCTTAGGTTTGGTTTGCCACTGTCCATTCCCGTCTTTTTCAGCATCGTTGTGATCAAATACTGGTATTGGTTTGGGTTTTTTAACTGTTGGTCCTTTACCAGAATTTAATTTAATAGTGGTTCCGGATAGTACCAATTCTTGCCCAGCGGTAAAACTACCTGCGCCCTTGGGGTTGATATCTATTTTGCCTTCGCTCCCAATTTCTACACCATTGCCGTAGATAGTAGTTTCCTTGCTACTGACCGAGGTAAGGGTTTCTGTTTCAATTTTTATTGCAGTTGCAGCAAATACATTAAAAGTTCCGCCGGCATGAATAGAAAAATCTTTATCGGCGTGAAAGTTAAAACTTCCCTTGGATCTGAAGTTGATATTGGTTTCACTGAATACACTGACATTGCCGGACCCAGACAATTCAATCCAGGCTGTACCTGTATTGTTACTAATGTATAGTACCTCATTGGTATCGTTCATCATGATTTGATGACCGCCGGCTGTGCGTAATCTAATTAGTTTATTTTTCTCTTCAAAATCACCGTCATCCATTACAAAAGTGTGACCACCTTTGCGTGTATAAACCAACATGTCGTCGGCAGTCAATTTACCAGATTTAAGTTTTGATGCAACTGCATCTTTTTTGGCTTTGTCTTCCACTGCTTGGCCAGGGGTACTAATACCAAACACTGCACTTGGACTTTCTCGTTGACTACTACTAGTAATTACTCCACGGGATTGATCTCTATCTAGTCCTTGCTTTACTAAGATGTTTGTTTGAATTTCATGAATAGGCTTTTTAAGTTCAGTGAAGTTGCTCCAATCTTGATCAATGTTTTCATTAAACTCAGTCACTGGTAATGGACCATTTTTGGACATAGACTTGACCAATGAATCTTCAATTCCGCTTTCATCAAATTTTTTGCTACCAGCTATGGCCGGAACCATATGTTGACCAAGTTGGCCAGAGATACAAGCAAACCAAAATCCGCGCTGAGGATCTCCTGCAATAAACGTACACAACACAAAGTTGTCAATATCAGGCGGGGTAAACCAGAATCCGTACGTGTGACGTACATTTTTAAATTTATTATTTTTATCGTCGGGCTGTTGTGTTGTGGATCCAAAAAACGGACTGGCATAACTTACTGTACGCCAATTACTGGGGTCGTGTTCATCGCCGGCACCTACATCTGGAATCCATACCTGCAATCTACCTTGTCGTGCAGTGTCTAGGTTATTTTTAATTTTTCCAATGTAAGGTCCAGAATCAAACCTTACGCCAGCAGCATCTTCCCGTCTAATAAATGATGGAATTTTTCTTCCAATTCTTCGATCAGTTGTCATAATTTATATTTGTTATAGGTATTAGCCACCAGCAAAAATATTGTCGCCGGCCTGAGCAATAGATTGACTGACTGCATTTCCCACCTTATTTTGTAGGGTTGTTATATTTGCTGCGGCTGTATCCACTTCAACACCATCAATTGCCTTTTTATTTTCTAAGTTAGCTATACTGTATTGTTGATTGATACCATTGGGATCATTTAGTATACTACGTGGTGATCCTTGTTTCAACAAGGCCATTGATTTTTGATTTGCACCGTCTGTGGCCTGGCCAGCTGCTCCTGTTGGAACAATTGTATTTCTTCCAGCATCGGCTGACCCGCCGTACCCGTCGTCACCGCGCCCGCCGGTGCCCGATGCTGTATCTTCATCTTGACCAAACACCCGAATAATATCAAGTGTTTGCGTAAATTGCCCTCGTTCAAAAACATTGTCAACTGTTAGTATTCTATAGACTCCACTGAATACACTGTCTTTCCAGGTTGAAAAATCATATAAGCCAGTTTCTTGTATAATATCTGTTGGGGTTCTGAAAAACAAATATACATATAATTCGCCGCCGTCGGTGGTTAAACTTCCGTTGCTATCAATTTTACCAACACTGCCATCAGAATCCATTGTTGGTTTAAAAAATACATCATCCTGTTTAATAAAATGAGGATCGCCTGATATTTTTAACTTGACGTTAATCATATCCCCACGAGAATTAGACATAATTGATTTGTACAAATCATTTGCTGACACATTCTTAACATCATTGGCGCCTTCGCTAGAATTAGAAACATCTGTTTGTGCTGCAACTATTACAAGTTGGTTTGGTGTAATAGTGCTATCGGCTGCTTTATTTTTGTTCCCTGGATCTTCTTGAGATTTTACAGTGCCCTTGTCAATTTCAACTTTCTTTAACTTTTCTCTATTGGCTGTCATTGCAGTATAAAACATAGAGTTAAAATCAATACTAAAATCAAGTATAGATTGATTTTTTCCAGTGAACATATATAAGTATTCTTTTGAGCAATTGTCCCTGGTTGGAGTACTCAGTGGGGCGTCAGGGTATTTGGTATTGTATATCAATGCTTTTTTAACAAAGTAGGTATATTTTTTCTGATATGTTTTTCTTACGTTATCAAATTCTAAAAGTTCAACTGTTGGAATAATTCTATACCAGTTGACTTGACCAGACTCTTTTGTTAACACCTGATCAGAAATATAATCACAATTACGTATAACTTGATTTATTACATCAATTATACTTGTGCCGGCATTGATAGAAATTGCTTGGGCACCCATTGACAGTGTTGCAGCTTTGCCTCCTTTGGCTGCACCTACTCCAGCGGCGGTATTTGCATCTTTATTGTTGGCGTGGGCAATAGGTGTAGTTCTAACATTGTTATTTTTGGATGAGACAATTTTAGCGTTTTCAATTTCTGGATCAATGACAAATTTATAAATATCAGGAAATTCTTGATATTTTTTGTTTTCTGAGTTTTTCTTTTGATAACTATTGAGTGCCGAAGTATAACTACCCACCGCATTTTCGTCATCACTAAAAAATTCTTTAACTGTTTTTGCAGTTGATTCGTTCATTGCAGGAGTAGATCCTGCATTTTCCTGAAATGCCATATGAGAGTATGGCACCGCACTGAATTGGTATTCGGACCCTCGCGTAGAGGCCTTTATCTGACATGCAATTACTCTCAGTGGAAGTTGCTTGGTATGGCCTTGAACTGGATGAACCAGTTCGCCTTTCTCGGCATTGGCAAAGAAATCAACTTGTAACAAAAACGGCATTTCTCCCCAATTCTTAGCTCCCAAAGAATCGGCAGTACTAAGTAATCGATTTAATAGTGTAATACCAAATGGCTCTACAATAGTAAACTGTATATCAATCACATTACTGCCACGACCACGACTATTCATTCCTATAACTGTGGTCATTTTCATGTTTTCAAAATAAAAATCGTCCTCAAATCCAGGTGCTCGACTAAATCCGTCACCATGTCGGCCACCGCTTACAATCAATACCTTGCCGTCAGGAGAAAAACCTTCTGATATCCCATTGTAATCCTCCGGGGATAACGCATATAAACTCAATCCGTATGTATAATTAACATAATCGTCCAGTGGGTTGGGAAAGCGAGAAGTACCAGATGCTGCGCCGCCGCCGCCTTCTGTTTGTGGATCATCTGCGGCTGGTTCTTCAAATTCTGACTGCTTTTGTCTTGATGGATCATCACCTGCGTTTTCGTCAGTTGCAGCAGTATTATTTGCGACAGCCTGTTGCTCATAATCTGACATGCCGATAGCTGCCGATCCATAGTCAACAGCTGATTGTTCGGCGGCGTATCTGAAATCGGCCATTTTAAATTCCCAGCACAGTGGTCAGCGTTTCATTGCTGGGAATATAAATTACTTGTCCAGGATAGAAATCAAATACAGGATCTTTGATTATATCCGGATTTCGTACTGAAAACACCCACCATAATCCTGCATTACCATATAGATCAGCTGCCAACATGTCTGGCCTATATTTGTAAACTGAATCAATCGTATATTCAATATCCAATGAATTTTTAGGAATTGACCGATGTACATACACGTCAAGAAATTGCCCAAACAATCCTGTTTTATAATAAGGGCTAAATTTTGTATATTGTGCGGCCATTAAATGAATCCTTTACCTACTAGCTCGCCGGCTGCAAACGACTCAAGGCTAAAACTACTGATTGACTTTTTACTATAAATTGGCTGTAAAGAAATTGTTATTTGGCTTGCTGCAGGAATACGATCTGTTCCCGAGCTTATATAATCAACCTCCGGAGGCATGGTATGAGAAAACTGTGTCAGTAGGCAAGGAACATGCGGAAAATAATTGTCTCCGTAACCATCTAAAAATACCAATGGTGGTGGATTTCCTGCCTTGCTACTTTCTCCAAAAAACATTTTAGTTGCAGATCTAAAGAAATAAATACAAGCAAGTACATATTTTGCTTCTTCCATATTTTGTGCAGTGAAATCAGCTGTGATATTA
>Ga0114960_10004679_pt1 | contig 10221 bp, 8 predicted proteins | sample C_130625_MF_Meta_FD_92637 | JGI IMG/M metagenome (GOLD analysis project Ga0114960, IMG submission 92637) | Freshwater microbial communities from Lake Croche, Canada to study carbon cycling - C_130625_MF_MetaG | ecosystem: Environmental > Aquatic > Freshwater > Lake | place: Lake Croche, Canada...
AACTGGACCAACGGGACCGACGGGATCCCAGGGCAATCAGGGTGCACAGGGATTCCAGGGAGCGCAGGGATTCCAGGGTGCCCAAGGCTTCCAGGGTGCGCAGGGGTTCCAGGGCGCTCAAGGAAATCAGGGCTTCCAAGGCGCCCAGGGCTTCCAGGGTGCTCAAGGGCGCCAAGGAGCCCAAGGAAACCAAGGTGCGGGTGGCGGCGCAGGCAGCCAAGGCGTAATAGGCAGCCAAGGCGTAATAGGCAGCCAAGGTGCGGGCGGCGCAGCAGGCACTACAGGACCCACCGGAACCGGTTTTACAACCGTAAGTAACGCACACTCCAACTATGTCTTAACGTCAGATGGTAGCGCAAACGCAGCCGTAGCACAAAAAAATTTGATATTTGATAACGCTACATCAACGTTAACGGTCGCCGGCTCAATAACAGCCAGCCTAGACATCACCGCCTATTCCGATAGGCGCTACAAACAAAATGTCGTGACAATTGACGGCGCCATAGCCAAAGTTCAGCAGCTGCGTGGCGTCTACTACACGTCAGTCGAAGGTGGACCCCGTAAAGCCGGTGTCATCGCGCAAGAGGTGGAGGAGGTTTTCCCCGAAGTCGTCGTAACTGGCACTACAAGTGAACAAGTTAAGAGCGTAGCCTATGGTAACATCGTGAGTCTGCTGATTGAAGCCGTAAAGACGCTTCAGGAGCGGATAGAGGTGCTGGAAAAGAGTCACCCCGTCTAAATCTTTAATAAAAATAGTTAAATCAGTAGTAAATGGTTGCCCAGTCAACCGCAGTATCTATATCAGTTTCTAGTACAGGTTTCACAGTTACATGGAGTGGTTCTGGAAGTACGCCGCTGTATTCTTTTTATATCTATTATTCTACAACCCTTGGTGGAACATATAGTCTTTTAACAAGTGGGTCAGTTACTATTGGCGCGACAACATCTGGATCATATCTTGTTTCATATAGTCCAGTGGGTACCTATTATTATAGAGCTGTAGTCGTAAGTGGAGGCGGATCCGCTTCTTCTGGAACAAGTCAGAGCCTCTGTACTCCTGTACTCTATATTGGACTAGATGGAACATCTACAATCAATCTAACCATGTCATGTCTATCCACTATATTTTCGACCTATGGTGACGCCAACCGCGGCTATCATCTTGGTTCATATTCATCAATACGATTTAGCGATGGTTCGTATGGACCCACTACAGGACCTGTCAATATGAGTTCATTTTTAAATAAAGCTCCATACGTGTTCACTCCCTTATCTGTATCAACTCTGATTGAATGGTATAAAGGCGATGTCGGTGTAAATATCGGCTTATTAACATGGGCAAATCAAGGTACCGATGGAGGCAGCGGTTATCTTGAAGGAACACCAACAACACAAACTGTAAATACTATAACTGCCGTCAGATTTCCCTACGCATCAGAAGATTTGTACTTTACGCCGGCGAGCCACGGCGCCGGCAGCGAGTTCACTTTTTTTGCTGTACTTAAATTGAATGCAGTTCCATCAAATAACGTCCCACAATGTTTATTACAAGACTACGGTAATGGCTTTCAATGGAGTTTGTATCATAATGGTAGTGGATATTGGCAGGAGGTTTCTAACGGTGTTGGTGGGGGTCGCACCATATATGTATACTCATCTGCTGACTCGACTACAGATGGTACAACTGCGGTTTTATATTCAATACGATATTCAGCTGGATATGGAACTAGTATATATGTAAATAATACTTCGCAATCAATATCAGCACCGACATCGCTTTCAGGCGCATTGAGTTGGACGGCGAATACCCTAACAACTGGACAGTCGTTAGATAATTCTTATAATGTAGATTCAGCACTGTGCGAATTGTTAGTATATCCAGTAGGTATTACGGACTCCGATGCAACAGCTGTTCGTAACTATTTAATGTCTAGATGGAGATTGGGCTATACAATTTCATATACTGCGTCGCAGTCAGTTAACATTGGTACATTGCCGGTCAGCAGCGGCACGAGTACATCGCAACTTAATTTATATACAGATGTCCAGTCATTTGAACTTAAACGGAACGGGGCGTCACAATCGCCAGTAGTGTATCTGACAGTAGCAAATTCTTCATCTAGAACATTAAGTTTGTCAGGTAGTGGTTTTTACTCCGTAGTTAGCACAAGTCCAGATAATACAACTGTACTAGTAGATTTGTTCGCTGCCGTCAACGGCAATACCTATACAACTACCGCGACGGTCGCGGGTACGATGACAAGCGTCAACAATACCTTTTCATATTCATATACAGTTTTTATTTCAGCTACAGGCGGACCTCCTACATAAACTCATTGGTATACAAGTCCAAAAATGTAAAAATTCGCCGCAAAGCAGCCTATTTTTATATTTTTTAACATTTACTTCCCCGCCTTCCGCGACGTGCGAACCTTCGCCTTCGTCGACTCCGAAAGCTCCACAACCGCAGCCGCCCCCGTGCGCTGATGCGGCTCCTTGTACTTCAAGCCCAGAAAGGCAAAGATTTCTGCCTCATATCGCATCTTGGGCACCGGCACAGCCCCCTCCACTTTTCCCGTGAGCTTCATCTCATGTTCGTTCAGCGTGTAGCCCAACTTGAGCGCATGCTTCCGAAACGCCACGTTAAAGTCACCAGAGCCCGTAAAGTACAGCAGCGCAAACGGAAACTGCTCATTCGGCACCAAAAGCAGGTCCAGGCGGCGCGCAGTAGAAGTCGGTGTTAGTTTAACAATGGAAAGCGACTTCTGGTCGCCATCCGCGAGCACCTCAACCATGAAGCCGCTCGCCTGGAGCCGCTCCACATACTCATGAAACACCTTTGCCCGCGCCGGCGCCGGTCCATCGGGCATTGTTAGTAGCACGTCGATGTCACCACTGTTCGCTAAGCCACGCCTATACGAACCAACGACAACACCCTTCATGCGTCCCTTCATGTTGGCTAGCAGCACCTTCTCTAGCGATTCCATTTCGGCGCGCGGAATGCGCTCCAGAATGTCTTCATAGTACTGGAGTCCAATCTTCTGCTTGTCGTTCAACAGAGTCGGATCCTTGGCGAGTGCTTCGCGCAGACCGGCAATCGTCTTGATGCCGGCGGCAATAAGGCTCTTCGCCTTGACCGGTCCAACCAGATAAACGCCCATAAGAGCCTCAAATGCGTCAAGCTCCACCTTCACCTCATCGGCGATCTCCAGATGACCGGTTTCGATGATTTCGACAATCTTCTTCTTAATCGCCGCCCCAACGCCAGGAACTCCATCCAGGTCGTCGATGGTGTGAATCGGCTTATCAATAAGGCGCAACTCTTCAATAACCTTCTTGTACGCTTTGACCTTGAAGAAGGCGCGCGCTGACTCCTCCTTACGCCGCAGCATGTCAAGAGCGTCAATGATTGTCTTCTTAAAGTCGGTCATTCTTCTTACTCATGTGAAATAAGAATGACACCTAATCAATTTTTCAGAACCGGGTTCTAAAAAATAAATATTTTTGTGGTTTTTATAGTAGGATAGAGTTTAGCGGTGACGGTCATACTCATCGGCGTCATACGCCTCAGCCTCACCGTCAACCTCATCAGCCCCTCCCTCACCGTCATCAAACTCAACGGGCGGAGACGGCGGCTCATACTCCTCCTCCTCCTTTGGTGGCGAATCAAAGATGCGGTGGCGGCGTCGTGACTCCTCCAGTTCGCGCGCCTTGCGCTCGCGCAGATACCGCCCAAGGGAGGGGATACCAATGAGAGAGCGGGCGATACTAAGAGTATCTGCATCCAGAGCACGCTTCGTCTGGTCAAGAAAGTCAGCGCGCGCCTTCTCAACGGTATCCTTCTCAGCGCGTTCCTTAACAAGAGAGCTAAAGCTCTTCTTGGGCTCGACAAAGACAGCCGTCTTGGAGGCAGTGCCACCAAGAGCCGGAAAATCCTCATCAAACGTCTTGGGTGCCGATAACCGCTGTGAAGGCACCACGTAGGTACTACTCGTCGGTGCCACCTGATTGCGTGTCAGCATGACTACAGGCTTGCGCGTAGACATTGTTGCCCAGCCATCGCCCTCGGGCACAACCTTGCTCTTGCGGCTGAAAGACATTTTATTAGATGACTCTTTTTTCTTCTTCTTCTTACCTTCAAATTGGGCGCCTCACGGGCTTCAATTTTATTGGGTCGACTGAAAAATTTATGGGTTTTGTGTTTTGTTTTCTTTTGTTTTTGTTTTTGGTTTGTCTTGCTTACTCGTCCTCATCGAAGATAGGCAGAATCTCACCGTCCTTGAAGATGCCGACGTTCTGGTCCAGGAGCGCGCGCTCATCGCCGTCCTTGTTCATGTCGGACCGGTACGCCTTCTGGTCCGTCTTGTTGACCATATAGAAGCCGCCGTCGACGTCGACAAGCTCGAACTCGCCCTCCTCCTCGGGCGTCGCCGCCTTCGCCGGCTTCTTCCCGCCCTTCTTGCCCTTTGCGACCGGCTCTGCAGCCGCCGCCTTCTTACCCTTGGGCGCCGGCTCTGGCGCGGCAGCAGCAGCAGCAGCAGTCGCCTTCTTACCCTTGGGCGCGACCGGCTCTGCAGCAGCCGCCTTCTTACCCTTGGGCGCCGGCTTCTCGGCAGCAGCCGCCGCCTTCGCGGCGATGGTCGCTGCGCGCTTGGCGGTCATCGCAGCCTTCTGCTCGTCCGTCATCGGGGCGCGCGGCTTGCGGGGCTTCTTCTCGCCGTCAGCAGGAGCCTTCTTTGCCTTGGCTGGTGCCGGCTTGCCAGCAGCCTTGGCGGCGATAGTCGCCGCGCGCTTAGCCGCCATCGCCGCCTTAGCCTCCTCCGTCATCGGAGCGCGCGGCTTGCGCGGCTTCTTGCCGTCCGCGTCAGCGACGGGCTCTGGCGCAGCAACAGGCTCAGGCTTGGCGACCTTGCCCTTCCCCTTAGGGGCGGGCTTGGCAACGGGCTCTTGCGCAGCAGCAGTCGCCTTGCCCTTCCCCTTAGGGGCGGGCTTGGCGACGGGCTCTGGCTCCGCAACAGGCTCAGGCTTGGCGACCTTGCCCTTCCCCTTAGGGGCGGGCTTGGCGACGGGCTCTGGCTCCGCAACAGGCTCAGACTTGGCGACCTTGCCCTTCCCCTTAGGGGCGGGCTTGGCTACAGGCTCAGGCGCAGCAACAGGCTCAGGCTTGGCGACCTTGCCCTTCCCCTTAGGGGCGGGCTTGGCGACGGGCTCTGGCTCCGCAACAGGCTCAGGCTTGGCGACCTTGCCCTTCCCCTTAGGGGCGGGCTTGGCTACAGGCTCAGGCGCAGCAACAGGCTTGGCGACCTTGCCCTTCCCCTTAGGGGCGGGCTTGGCGACGGGCTCTGGCGCAGCAAGAGGCTCAGGCGCAGCAACAGGCTTGGCGACCTTGCCCTTCCCCTTAGGGGCGGGCTCGACGACGGGCATCTCGACTGGCTTCGCGTTCTTGGCGCGGGGCTTGTTGATGTTGACCTGGTTGGCGGGCATTTTAGCTTTGATTGCTGGGTGACTTACTTTCTTTGAGCAAGTCTCTTAACTTTTTAACTGGGACTTAATCTGAGTTCAATTTTTTGTGAATTCTGATTGTTTTGACCAAAATAAAGAAAAATTGATGTCACAGCTCCTACTTATTTCAGTGTTAAGCCGTCTTACTCAAAGAAAGTAAGTCACCAAAGCTAAAATGCCTGTCTGCACTCGCTCCGCCGCCGCCCGCGCTCTTACCAAGTCCGCATCCGTGCCGCAGCGCCAAAGCATGCGCATCGCCCGCGCCGACTGGCTCAAGCGCCTGCGCCCGCGCGCCGCTGCACCGGTCAAGCAGGTCGCCAAGCGTCGTCGCGCCGCTACGCCAGTCAAGCGGCGCCGCGCTCGTCTCTTCGCCGAGCCTGGCGTGGAGCTGCGGCGCAGCGCGCGTCTCTTGCAGCAGCAGCAGTATCGGCGCGAGCAGCTCGTCCTCCTCGAACTCGTCGCCAACTTCAAGGAGGACTGGGTGATGACGGTGAATCCGATGTTCATCGCCCCTGCTGCCCCGCGCGCCTGCACCGGCTGGTCGTGCTGCTGTGCTTCTCCCCACGGTTTTGGGCAGGGGCGCACGAACTACTGCCGCTTCTACAGCATCGGACCTTCTCCTGTAGAAGAGGCGGACCCATTCGTCTTTCCCGCCGAGCAGCTGCAGCCTCAGACGCCCCAGCCTCAGACGCAGCAGTCGCACACGCCCGCGCAGTCGCCCAAGTCGCCGCGGCTGCCGCGCACGCCCGTCAAGTCGCAGCAGCGGTCGCTCGACAAGCCGCGCACCCCGCTCACGGGCTCAGACCTCACAATCGCCCTCGGAGTCCTGGGCTTCCCGCCGCTTCCCAAGTCACCCGCAGCCGCACCAGCGACAACAGCGACAGCGCCAGCGGCAACAGCGCCAGCGGCAACAGCGCCAGCGAACGAGTGTTGTGTCCACTAGACCCGAACAAAACAAAACAAAAAACAACAAAAACAAAAACCCACAAATTTTTCAGCGGTATAAAGCCGTATACTATATCTATAGCAGGGTAATGCGATATTTTTTAGGTCCACTAAGCAAAAATATAGTGGATGCTGTTATAGATTATTCAAACACCTCAACACGTGAATTTGTATTCATTCCGAGCAGACGCCAGATTGATTATAACGGTGGATATGTTCATAATTGGACAACGGCTGAATTCGCCAGGTATGTCCGAGAACGATCCGCAATCAAAATTGAGCGCGACCACGGCGGACCCGAACAGGGACTTGAACCAGACGACGGATTAGAATCTCTGCGCGAAGATGCCACGCACTTAGATATTATACATATCGACCCATGGAAAGCCTACCCCGAATACAAAGACGGTCTTCAATGGACGATACAAATGATAAATATGTGTGATAAAATCAAGTCCAATCTGCTCTACGAAATTGGAACAGAGGAGAGCATTCGCCCCTTTACAGTAGACAATTTAGACCAATTTGTCACCGATTTATATAAAGCCCTGCCACCGCAACTGTTCCAAAAAATCCGTTATTTAGTGATTCAATGTGGCACAGCCCTACTAGAAAAGCACAACGTCGGTACATACGACTCAGATAGGCTAAGCAAAATGTTAGACATCTGTTTAAAACACAACTTAATAGCGAAGGAGCACAACGGAGACTGGGTTAGCGCCGATTTAGTCAGGAAAAAGGAGCGCCAGGGATTGGACTGCATAAATATCGCACCTGAGCTCGGCACATTAGAGACACAAATAGTTCTGAACCACGTAAAACAGAACGCCGACCATTTCAACGCCCTCTACAAACTCTGTCTGGATTCCAAAAAGTGGGTCAAGTGGGTATCACCCGATTTCAAACCAGACGAAAACAAAGAGGACCTTATCCTGATATGCGGTCACTATCTTTTTTCATGTCCGCAGTTTCAGCAAATAAAATCACACTACAAGACTGTTGATGCCGATATACGCGCAGCGTTAGCCACTCGTCTTGAAAATCTTATCTAAAGCACCACTCATTTCTAGATATAATGTCAAAAACAATCTTTTGCGACATCGATGGAACGCTGCTGCCGCACACGGGTGACATTGTTAACAATCTCTTAAGCACTAGCGCGCTCAACGCCGTCCGTGAAACCCTAGCGCAGTGGGACCGCGCAAATCACAAGATAATTCTCACAACGGGTCGGCGCGAATCGACACGCTGTGCAACGGAGCAGCAACTTGCTGCCGCCGGTATCGTCTACGACCAGCTCATTATGGGGCTACCGAACGGCGACCGCATTGTAATCAACGATCGCAAGACCAGAGGTGTGCGAAATACCGCCTACGCCATCAACCTGGTCCGCAACCAGGGCTTCGAACATGTCGATATCGCGTCTAAACACGTGACTGTCCCAGACTCTTGTCTATTTGTTAAAACCGAGAAGCCGTGGGGCTACGAAGAGCTCATAGAATGTAACGACAAATACGTGGTCAAGAAGTTATTCATGAAGGAGGGCTGCTCTTGTAGCATCCAGTACCATGAATTGAAGCGCGAAACAATTGTGGTGCTATCAGGTTCGCTGAACATCTCGATTGGACCGACTCTAGAGACTTTGGAAACCAAACTCTATACAGCGGGTGATACCGTTACGATTGAACCGTATACGGTTCACCGCATGTCCGCACAACAAGACTGCCTTTACATGGAGACCTCCACCAACGAACTATGGGATGTGGTTCGCCTCAAGGATGACTATGGGAGAGTGCCAACTTAATGTTGTAGAGTCCAAAATAAAACAGAAAGCTGCGCAGAGTTCCCTCATAGAGGGGCGCCATGTTTAGCCAAATAAGCGCACACAGTACTTTGATTTTCCCCGCATCATACTCGTTCTCCAGAATAAACCTATCAAAATCTTCAAGCTGCTGCATCAAAAAGTAGTTGCATTTTAGGTCCAGCGTAATATGTCCAGCTGTAGCCACACAAGAAAACAGCCCCGCCTTAATATTTTTATGGTTAAAGATTATATTATGTCTCAGCTTTGCCAAGTCGTAATACATATCTCCAAACGGCGTAGACGCGTCAAATTCATGGCGCCAATCAAGCAGAACAAAGTCGCCGTTCTCCTTACGGATTATATTGTCTAAAATAAAATCTCCGTGGAATCGGCACAGCCACTTGGTGTAAAGACTCTCAAAATCTACAGACTGCATAACTTGCGTCAGCGTACCAACTGCCAGTCCGTTAATTGTATAGGCAGAGCCACTATCATGTAGCATAGCAAGCCGCTCCATTGTCTTTGTCTTATAGAATCGCTCACATGCCTCCTCATGACGCCCATCCTCATCCCACTCTGTCCAGAGCCGCTCAGAAGCCCAAGTCAAAAGTCGATAAATTTCCCCGTGTATATACACTTCAGATAAGATCTTTCCTGGTACAAATTCCATACAGATAAAATTCGGACGTACAGATAACATCTTCGGTGCAAGTCTACCGAAAAGCAACCCTCTCTGATACCGATTCGAATTAATATGCCTGCTGCTTGTGAATTTAATAACGCGGTCTGGAAAAAAGCAGAGCGATTCATTGGTCTTCTCCAACACGTCAAAGTTGCTGGCATATGCAGCACAGACCAAACCATAACTTTTCAGATTACCGGTATCGTAAAAGTTGTCCACACAAAAGGCATCAAATTTAAGACCCGCCTCAATCATCGCACTATAACCATGTATATCACTGAGACCGCTATTTAGTGGGTCGCTCGTATAGACAGCGTCAAGCGCCGACCAGAACGCCTCATAGTCTTGAATAAACGCGAGCCCGATATAGATAAAATCATAGCCACTGTATCCTTTTGGATGAATCTTTACAACCGAGTCGTCGAACACGTTCACCGAAGAATAGGATACCGAATCGCCGCCGTAATCAACAAATAGCGTATTTCTCGTAGGAATGACCATAGTTTGTACAATCGTATCGCAGCAGTGAAACATAAATGGCTTCTTCAAATGATGCCGCGCCGCAAGCATTGAATAGACTAGGCTGGAACCAGGTCCTTCGTATTTGTCGATCCAGACAAACAAAAATACAAGTTGCGGGTACGCCATTTCTAGGAAATCCTTCACCAAATTCCCGTTTGAACCCAACGTAATAACAAACGTACTGTCGGCAGGATACAATTCAATAATACGACATATCGCATATTTATCACCTACGGGTAGAAGAGACTTGTTTGTATGCTCTGTATAGGAACCAAGACGACTCCCTGTCCCGCTTGTTGTAATAAGAACAGTCGTCATAAAAGACACACTAGGAGCCCTTTTAAATAACTAAAAAATTGACCACAGTTTTTTCGCTTCAAGTTAAAGCAACAAAATAACAAGATGTCGCATCTATTCTTTGATGATAACGGCAACGTGTTGAAGCGGTGCTACCGCTGCGAAAATAAGTTTAGGACATCGGAAAATAGTAGCCTGTGCCGCCGCTGTGAGCGGCGCGCCGAGTACGAGCCGTGGTCGTGTGGTCACTGTCATGAGTCCTATGGTCCAGACACGGACTGGTGCCCTTGTGACAAGAGGGAGGACGACCCCTGGCAACTCGTAACGCCTCCCTACAATACCAGTCTGACGTTCAACCACCCCTTCGCCTTCCTGGACTTTCTGCGTTTTGCCGCCAACCACAACAAGCAGTCGCCGTTTGATGTAGGGACCGTATCGCAGGAAATCTATGATATGGTTATGTCCCATC
>Ga0114960_10004680_pt1 | contig 10218 bp, 9 predicted proteins | sample C_130625_MF_Meta_FD_92637 | JGI IMG/M metagenome (GOLD analysis project Ga0114960, IMG submission 92637) | Freshwater microbial communities from Lake Croche, Canada to study carbon cycling - C_130625_MF_MetaG | ecosystem: Environmental > Aquatic > Freshwater > Lake | place: Lake Croche, Canada...
GACGTACTTAATGTAAGGCGGCGGTCCGAACTCCGCGCCCAAAATGTTTTCTATGTTCTGACGGTCCGTGAGGATGCCCGAGATAATGTCCCGGCGCTCAGCGGCCGCGACACGTTGGCCCGCCTCTAAACGGTCCACCGCGTCACGAAGTGATAAACCCGAGTTCGGGTGTAGTTCGTGTTCAATGTTCGCGATACGTTGGACGAGGCCGGGCGTCTCAGGCACGCCGGGGCGTGCATCCTCGCCGAGTACGTCATCTAGGAAATGTGTCACACGTTGTACGAACTTCACCGTGCCACGTAACACGACGCCGATAGCCGCGAGCGCGGCAAGCACCGCGCCGAGGGCTAACACGTCGTGAATGATCACGGTCACGACCCGATCCATTCAGCGGCGAAAGTTGAGCGGAAAGTTCCCGATACGCCGGTAGCCAACGTGCCGCCGGTATCCTGCCAAGCGTTTAGGATAATGAAGTCAGACGCGCTAGTCGCCTGAACATATGTCGTCACTAGCGCAACTGTTAACAGGTTGGTTGTCGCGTTAGAGAATGTAATCGTCTGCTCATACTGAGTACCACCGGACACGGTTCCACCGGCGGCCGTGGTCTCACCCGTAATCGTTGGATTCAGGAACATAGACACGCGGCGCGTGTTACCTGCCGCGCTACCCGCAAACGCAACGTGTCCAGTTACGCGATACCAGCCGAGAGTATTACCGATGTTGATACGGCTAAGGTTCGATACGGTGGAGTGTTGGTTATCGCGGTCCACAACTTCTGTATCGAAGATTACACTTGTGTTAGTGGCCGACGCGAAAGCGGTTTGAGCGACGTTTTGCTTGAGTACACATATAGGCCGGTTCGAGATGAAAAAGTCATCGTTGCCTTTCACGTACGTGTTCCAGTCCAGCGCCTGAACTTTCGACCCTACGGCCTTACTGGTAGTAGTTGGCAAGGTTGCCATAGTGTGCCCTTCCTATGGTGCGAGAGTTGCCGGGGTCCAAAGTTCCACCGGCTCATACTGGTTATGTGCGCGCGCCACGGTAGGCGCGATACCTCTTGTGACTGTTAAGGTTTGCGGCGAGGTTGACCCGGCCGGTGCGGCCGTGACCGTGACACGTTCACCGTTCACGTTAAGGTCTAACGGATAGTCGGTTAACGATGACGTGCTTAACACGTCGCCGGAAGTCCACGCTAGCTGGAGGGACGTAGCCGACGAGGTTATAGCCGCGTTCAGGTATGCGATACCGTCACCGAAACCAAAAGAGTCGTTCGTACTATACGACGACTCACGCGGCGTCATCGGCGATAGATTCAGGGTGACCGTGTAGCCGTCTAGGCTAGGTCTTTCAGTCCACCCCTCAACCACGCCATTCATAGACGAGACGCCTAGATACGTTGACGGTAACCCGTTAAGCGTGACGACGTTACCGGGGAACATAGCGAAGAACTGGCTATAGAGGTCGTTCTGAGACGTTGCTAGATCGACGGTTAGATCCGTCGCGCGTAGCCCCGCATACTTACTAGCCGCTACTTGCTGAGTGGCGAGCGAGTAGAGAACGGCAGGGTTAGCCGCCGCCGCTTGCACACTCACCGAAGCGTTAGACGTGCGAGGGTCTAGCGAATTGTCCGTAGCCGTCACACTGGCAACCGTGCTAGACGCGGTAGCCGAGTTGATAGCGTTAGCCGATTCACGTATCAAGGTAGGCGCACCGGCTAAGTCAGCCTCAGCGTCTACCGTGAGCATAGGCGCGGGCATCACGGTTACCGTGCCTGAGTTCGTCGTGACCGCCGCCCCGCCGGGGTGGTTAAGCGTTAACGTCATCGTGCCGCCGGTCGCCGCTTGCTGCACGACGCTTATCTGAAATATGCCATTGTTAGCCGTCGTACTGTTTCCAGCTACGAGAGCCCACATACCGGCAACCGGCTTGACGCTACTAGCGATAGCCGAGACTGATAACTGCCCCGAGCCGGGTACGGCCGTCGCTGTTATCGACCACCCGCCAATACTCGCCGAGTGTCGTACAAGAGATGACGGCACGATAGTAGGCCGAGAGTCGTAGGCATAATATTGACAGTAGACGCGGCCCGACTCCATACGCGCCCACTCTAGGAAAACGTCGTACGCGGTGCGGCCCGCAATATCAACGGGCGCAACATATCCCGACGTGCCAGAGTTAACGGACGTAGCAACGTCAGCGCCCGCGTGATGAATCGACACGTAACCTGAAGCGCCCGTAGCAACACCGAGCGAGTTAATCACCTTGAACGTGCCAGTTCCACCAACGTCAATAGTGAAAGCACCATTGTTAGCGGCCGTGGAGTTACCACTAATGACAACCGTGTCCCCGGTTCGCCATACGGTAGCCGTCGACGTGTTAACGGTCACGACTCCCGCCGCGAAAGTTATCGAACTTACCGTGTCGTTACTACGTGTCGTGTCACCGAGGTAACCGCCACGTAACGGGACGATAGGCGACTCCAAAAGACGACCGAGCGACTGAGGGGCCGCGCCCATCTGAGTCGTAGAGGTCATAAGGGTAGTGGTCGTAGAGAACGGGATACGAGGACCGCCCATAATGCCGGTAGAGGTAAGACTGTAGTAGAGCCCGAAGTTACGGTAACCGGCCGAGATAGTGCCGCCTAGCGTCGCGTAGAACCCGCTCTTACCACCACTTCCGAGGTTGTACCACGTAGCGCCAGAGGCGGCCGACGAGGTTCCGATTAGCACCGTGTCAACGTAGAAAGTGTCACCGCCTGAGTTGGCTTTACGCACCTCTATAAGGTGCCAACCTTTAGCGACCGTAGTACTACTAACACTTCCGGCCGAGTCTTGAAACGATAGCGTATTAGTTGACATAGCGTACCCGGCGATAACGCCGTCGTACGTGGCGTTAAACGCCGTACCGGGTGCGCGCTTAGCCGACGAGAACGAAAGCACCTCGCCCGACGACTGGAGGTTAACCCATACGCGGAGGACCGGGTTACCAGTCTGGAGCGCGCCACCGAACGAGGCGACATAGTTAAGGTTAATGAACGTACGCAACCACGCGCCCGACGATACCGAGACACACGGCCGACCGTCCGGGAAGGTGTTATCCCCTCCCGGCGTTACCGAACCGCCTAGAGAATACTGAGCCGTAAACGGGGCTATATACGTGGAAGGTTGATACCCAACAATATCGTAGTAGGCCGTCGCCGCCGTATCCTCGGTTAGCGGGTAGTGTGACCACTGCGCCCCGAATACCGGGTTACCTGAACCTAGGCTAGTACCGTACACTAGGTTACCCATAATGGAGCGGGCGCACTCAGTCTCGAAGTCGTCAATAAACCGGCGGCGTTGCATCATTCCGAGAGCGTCCGTAGCCGTGAGGTCTACGGTTGACTGGCCGGGGTCGTCGGTGAACTTAGGTGCAAGATCCATGACCCGGCCAAAGAACCGAATCCACGACGAACCGTTACGGGTCACGGTGACCCGAATACGCACACCCTCAATGATGGACGGGTAGTAGACCGACGTAGGGTTATCGGGCGTGAATCGTCCATCGAAGTTATCTAGGGTTAACGCAAGCGTGCCCGGTTGTGGGTCACTGTTAGAGTCCGTACGGCCCTGAGTGATACTCAGAGAGTTAGCAACTACTAGCGTAGAAACGTCTATCCAGATACCCGCGTAGGCCTGTGCAGACGGTGACGACGTGAAGCCCGCACGGTTAACCGTGAAAGAGTATTGAGTCAAGGCGACGACGCTAAAAGTTCCGTCATTAACGGCAGTACCGCTAACGGTCACCGTGTCCCCGACAATGAACCTATGAGGTTGAGCCGTGAAGTATTGGACTTGAGTTCCTGCCGTTATAGACGACTGGCTCAAGACCTGAACGGCCTTAGTCTCAATCTCTATAGTGACTGTCGGTGTGCCCGCCGCCATGTCATCCCCTTTACTTAGTTACCAGTCTTGAAGGTTTGTACGCGCCCGAAGAGATACCCTTATCGAGGATCGCGCCGATACGCCGAGCCGTCGCCGCCGGGTCTACAGGTTCGCTAACGTGAACGTGAACGGTTGTATGACTTCCAGACTTATGACTGGCTACGTGGTGCGAATGTTTGCCGCTAGCGTGGTGGGCTTTAGTTGACGCGATATGTACGCCGTCAAGGTAGACGTGTACCTGATTAACCAACTTCGTAGTCAGTTTCACCTTCGCTACGGCCGCCGCTATCTGGCCCGCGAACTTGTCGCCCGCTACCTGATTACCGAGAGCCTGAGCCGATGAGGCTACCGAGTTCCAAGCCGAGTTAGCCGACGTGATGCCGCTCTTACCTCCAGCTATAAGGGCTTGCGCGGCGTCCATTCCTTGATCTGGACCTAGGTTCACTATCTGCGCGTAGAGCGCCGCGTTAAGCCCCATAGCCTTAAGCCGCTTAAGAGCGTTACCAAAGTTGCGGAACTTCGCCGCCTGCATTTGCAAGCCCGCCGTAATGTTAAGGCGGCCAGTGTTCGGGTCCGCTTGAATACCGCCGAGACCCGCGCCCTGTAGCACGTTATCCCGAATAGAACCCGCGTAGTTCGTACGCTGTTTCTTCAAGTCGTCCAAGGCTTTCTTGGCGCGTGTTAGAACCGCGTCGGCCATGCGTCCCACCGTGTCTACGGCGCTCTGCTTGCCCGAGTTGATACCGTTCATGAGACCCCGGCTAATCTCCATACCGAGAGCGTGGAACACCTTAGACGGTGACGCGATACCGAGGATCTTTTTAACGGCGTCCGGCAAGAGGTTGATGAGAGCCTTAAAGTTTCCCATCATTGTAGAGAAAGCCGACTTGATACCGTTCCATAAACCGGCGAGCATATCGGAGCCCATTTGACGGAACTTAGCCGGTAGGCCGCTAAAGAACGACGTAACCGCCGCCCAAGCGCCGGGTACTTTCTGCGCTACTGAGACTATGCCAGTGATGAACTTATTGAAAGCGCCGACTACCCAGATAATAGCGGTGACGAGAGCGGGTAGAACCTTGCTCATAATGGCCGCGACGATAGGGTAGAACTTGCCGATAAGGTACGACGCTACGACGAGGACAATACCGGCCAGAATACCTAACCACTTACCCACGGTCTGAATGGTCGGCCATAGCCGGATGAGTTGCGGAATGACTACTTTCATCCAGTAGTCAGCGAGCGCCTTAAACGCGGGCATAAGGTTCTGCATGACGATACCGGCGACGCGCTGAATGACCGGCCATATGTTCGTAGCGAACTGGCGCGCGAGCGTCATCACCGTAGGAATAACCGTCTTAGTGATCATGTCGCTAACCCACTTAAACGCCGGGGCTAGAAACTTCATCACCGCATCGGTGCCAGTCTTGAGAGCGGGCATCACGTTATTGACCATGAACAGAGCGAACTTCGTAAGGATAGGTAAGAGGTTACGGCCGATAGTCATTTGAACACCGGCCATAGCCTCACCGAAAACACGCTTAGCCTTAGCGGCTTCCTTCGTTGCGGCGAGGTCTTTACCCGAGAGAGTCGTACCGAGTTTGTCGGACTCTTTCGCTAGATCCTTGATACCTTCCTTGCCCTTATTCAGGAACGGGATCATACCCGCCCCGGCCTTACCGAATATCTGCATAGCGAGCGCGGTCTTTTGTGCGCCGTTCGGCATACTCTTAAATTGGTCGGCAACCTCGCCGAGGAACTGCTTAGACGACTTAAGTTTGCCGCTAGCGTCCGTAGCCGAGAGTCCGAACCGGGCGAGAGCCGACGCCGAGCCGCCCAACTGGCCGGTAAATGCCTTGTGTTTCGCGGCCGCGTCTTGCTGGCCGATAGTGTACTTGGCTTGATCCGTACCGGCCTTAACCATGAACTGAGAAAACTTACCCATAGCCTTAGCGCCCGCGTCAATGTCGACGCCGGTAACCTTGAACGAAGCCGCGAGCCGTGAGGCATCCTCAGCCGAGCCGCCCATAAGGCGCTGCATACGTGCGGTCTCCGCGCCAACCTCGCTGAACTTGTCAATAGACTCTTTAGCGAAGTCGGTAACGGCTCCAGCTACCTTATCGAACACGCCCGCCGCGCTAATACCGGCGGCAATTTTACCAATGCCTCCAAGGTGTTTGCCGACCCGCTCCAAGGTGGATGAGGCGTTATCTCTTGCGACAACATTGAACTTAAGCGAGGCGTCAGCCATTGCCAGTTACTCCCGTTCGTTAGCCTCACGCCGTCGCGCGTCAATAGCGGCCGTGAAAGATAGGTAATGTCTAATCTCTAAGTCCGTTACGTTCCAAGGGGAAAGCGACGGGAAAACGTGACAGAGTTCCACTAGGTACTCTGTTAGGTGTTCGTCGAAGTCATCTAGACCTTGGAAAATGTCCGCTAGTCTTGCGGTACTGGAGCGGCGACCGGAACGGAAGCCGCTAGGGTAGGGTCCGGCTCTACGGCCGTCGCTTCCTCTTCCTCATCGGCGATAATGTCCAACGTCATAAATGGGAAGTTGCACGACTCCGCGAACGATAACGACCGCTCACCACCGAGACGACGAGACACCCAAACAAACGCGAGCAACGCGCGTAAGTGTGGCTCCGAGTCCATGACGGCCGAACCGTCGCGGCCCGCCTCATCCTCGACTACTACCACGTTTCCAGCTTCGTCATAACCTAGGCGCTGCATCTCGTCAAGACGACGGGCGAGAGTCTGCAAACCCATCCCGGTCTCTTTCGGTAGCGCGAGCGCGTCCACTCCGGTAACCCGGTCTAGTGCGCCTGCCTCATACTCTTTACCGTCAATAACAAACTTCATTAGGTGCCCTTATCGTGAGTCGTTAATATGCTTCGCTACGGCGTCTAACGCCGTCTCCATTGCTTCCTCTACGGCGCGGTGGAGTTGTGTCTCGTGTTTCTTAATGTTGTGCCCGAAGTACGGGCGGCCGCCTTGCTCTACCGGCGCTTCCTTATTACCAAACGTCGGATGTTCCCAAGACTTATGGTTATACGCGCGAAGTAGCGGGGCGCGTTTGTTACCAACAATCGCCGCGAACTTAGACATCTCAGCGGAGATACCTATCTGCGCGTCACGCTTCCTAGTCGTCTGAACCTTGATAGTTAGAGACGAGGCGATAGCCTTACGGACACCGTGACCGCGAACACTGGCCGTCTTACCCTTCAAGCGTCCAGACTTTAGGGTTGCTTTGTCTTTCGCCTTACCGCGAGCCTTAGCCATATGCGCGGCGTGAGCGGCCGGGGTCGGCTCCGCTAGGGTTCTCTTCATGTCGGCCTTAATAGACCGCATAACGTCAGAGATACCCTTACGGAGCCGCCCCGAAAGTTCCTTATCGAACTCGCCTAACTGTTTCATAGCGTGCGTGAACTTAACCGCGTCCTCTTTGCTTAGTTGGATCACGCGCGCCACCTCTCAAGTTTCTTAGAGTGCCGAGTCAGCCGAGCGGAGAACGAGGTACAACGGCTGAGCGACCGTAAGACCGTCCATAACCGTGAACGAATGCTCTACGGTAATGATGTCGCCATTGTTAGACATAGGCACGCCCGAGTCGATACGGGCCGCCGGGATGAGTACCTGCATCTGGGCGAAGTTCGACGCGAACAACTGCTCCGTTGACGTGAAAATAAGGTTCAGCTGGACGTCTGCGTTATCCTTCATGAAGTAATCACGGTAAGTACCGACCGCGTACTCAGCGACGAACTTACCCGTAATCGTGCGAAGTCCAACGGTCGGCTTCGACTTCACCGCGTACGAGATAGCACCGTTAGCGGACTGGGTAGTACCGAAGTTAAAACGGTCCGTCTTAAGGTTATGGTTCACGGTCAACTCAAACGAGCGGATATCGCCACCGGCCGCCGCAGTACCCGAGGCGAGCGTGCCCAGAGCCGTAGTCGTAGGCGCGGTCACCGTCATACCCGTACCAATAGTTGCCGCACCTTGTCCGAAGTGGAAAAGGTTAGGCGTGGTCGGGTACGTGAGCGCGGCGAACGTCTGGCCCGAGTCCATCATGCGGCCGTCAAAGTTGAACGAGAACTTAGTTAGATCATTGTTACCGGCACTAAGCGTAAAGTCCGTGACCATTGCTCCGCTGACCTCTAGCGTGTCAACGGTTCCACCCGCGTTAGGGATACCCTTTTGGATAGTCAGAGACTTAGGCGAATCACCTAGGGTAAAGATGAACTGGTTCCCGGCCGTGAGAGCGGCGAAGGATGAAGAACCCATAGCCGAGTCAAGTAGCACGCCCATACCCTTAGTGGTTGCTTCAATCTCAAGCGAGCCACTAGCCGAGCCGGTCGCCGTGATACGCCGAGCCGAGCGGAGTACGCGAGAGTTAACGCGCAAACCCTGACCCGTCACGCGGGTAGGCGTGAAGTCGAACTTCTCAGAGGTGAACTCGTACGCGCGCGTAGGGGCTAGGCGCGTGCCGTAGGTTACCTCTTGAATTACGTTAACACTGGCATCGTAGAAAGTTGCCACGGCTTAAGCCTCCGAAGTGGTAGTAGAGGCCGGAGCCGGAGCCGGGGCCTTAGCTGGAGCCGGGTCGACCGGCGCAAAGTTAGACGGCTGTTCGGAGAACTTAGGCGCGTCCGAGTCGGGTACATCGAATGTGTCCCCGTTCTTCACCGTGCCGACTCCGATAATGTCGGCGCTGTCATAAATGCCGACATACTTAAAAGTAGCCATGTATTACCTTCCTAGTTTCTAGAGTCGGGCGCGAGCCTCAAACGTGGCCGTAAGTTCTACTACACGGCCTTGCGCGATAAGGTCCGGTTCGGTCTCACCGCTACAAGTGTGATTCTGTAAAGTCACCCAACGGACAACACCGCCGAGCGTCGTATCTGTTAGCCGCGTGTACGTTTCCAGTTGGCCGAGTAGCGCGTAAGCGCGCTCTGTCACGATCTGTTCTTGCTCCACACCACCGCCCCGGTACACCGAGAAAACGACCTCAATAGAGAGGTACTCTTCCCGCGAGCGGTTAGGCGACATAGTGGCGACCTCTTGCGAACCGGACACCGTGCCAATACTCACAATGTCGTTAGCAAGGTTCGTACCGGGGTGACCGTACGCGACTTGAACGTCAGGCGTGGAGGCGTACAAGTTGACACAAGCGTTATACATAGCCGCTTTGAGTAGCGGCGCGACAGATACGCTCATGCGATACCCGGCGTTCCCGAGCGGTAGTTAAGCAACTGAACCACCCGGTTAGGGATCGAATAGCCCGAGACGCTAACGCCGTCATACTCGCCGATACTGTTAGCCCCGAAACTGGGCCGGTTGCCTTGCTGTCCGAACTGCCACCAATGCCGGACAAGTTCACGCGCCGCCAGTTGCACCGCCGTAGGGATAACCGCCGAACCAACCGAGTAGGTAACCGTAATGTTCTGGAAGCCGGGTAGGAAGTAGTAGATAGTGTTACCTATCATTTTCGACACCGAGCCCGCTTTAGTGTTCGTACTATACGACGAAGCGGGAAGCGTAACCCCGTTCTCCGTTACGGACGTAACCGAGTTAATACCCTGAGCCGTAAGCAATACCGTAGACCCGCCACCGTTAAACGTGTCGGTACGTGTCGCTAGCTGGAGCGGTCCGGCCATGAACTCGATAACGTCCGTAGCCGCCGAGATGAAGAGCCGGAGTTCATCGTCATACGTCGTTACGGACTGGGCGAGGTTCAGCGAGTCCTTAGCGTCCGAGAGACTAATGAACGAGCGAAGGTCAGCCGGGTTAACGTCGAACGCATCCGAGTAAGCCCCGGCGTTAGAGCCAGTGATAACCCATCGGACCGTGTGACGGCCGACAAGAGTAGGCGTGTACTGGATGGAGTAAACACCCGTAGACGGGTTAGTGACCGTAGGTGTTTGAGTGGTCGCGTCTGGGAGTGTGACGGTCGCTACGACCGTGCCGCCGTTCGCAAGAACTCCCGTAGAGTCCTTAACCTGAATGGAAAGTGAAGCAACGTCTCCGAGGTCATAAGCCATAAGTCACCGCCCCGTAATCGTAGTAGTAGCAACGGGATACGACGAGACCGTCGCGCCCGATGAATAGTTAGTGATGACCGGACCGGGCAACGTATACGACACGATAGAACCCGCCGCCGAAGAGCCGGTAAACAGTAGTAGCAACACGGCGACGCCTACCCGTAATAGATATGGGTCTTGACCTGACCGGCCGCTACGGCCGTCGTATCAAGGTCAGCAATAGCCCCGGTGATAGCGAAACCTAACCCCGTCGTGAA
>Ga0114960_10004685_pt1 | contig 10213 bp, 10 predicted proteins | sample C_130625_MF_Meta_FD_92637 | JGI IMG/M metagenome (GOLD analysis project Ga0114960, IMG submission 92637) | Freshwater microbial communities from Lake Croche, Canada to study carbon cycling - C_130625_MF_MetaG | ecosystem: Environmental > Aquatic > Freshwater > Lake | place: Lake Croche, Canada...
TGATTTCCGAGGCCGTGGTGGCCATGGCGTTCAAGGCCAGCGCCGAGGACATTGCGCGCATTTGCCATGCCCATCCCTCACTCAGCGAAGCGACCAAAGAGGCGGCTTTGGCGGTGGATAAAAGAACGCTTAACTTTTAAAGCCACATCACCGCGATCAAGACCCGTCGTCGATGGCGGGTTTTTTTTTGAGCCCATCCATGGCTTGCTGGAAAGATTTCATTGCGTTATCAGCCCAAGGCACAATCGGAACCATCATGTCTGTTCACCAAATTTACCTGCAAGAATTGGCCAAACGGGGTCATCTGAGTGACCCCGCACAACTGCGTGCGGTGGCCGCCTTGGATCGCTGTGCCAGTGATTGGGCCACATATCAAAATATCTGCTCCAACCCCCTAAAAAAATGGTTCAGTCGGCCTGAAATCCCCAAGGGCGTCTACATGCATGGTGGGGTGGGTCGTGGGAAAAGCTTCTTGATGGATTGTTTCTTCAATGCCGTGTCAATTCAGCGCAAAACGCGTTTGCATTTTCACGAGTTCATGCGTGAAGTGCATCGTGAATTGCATGACTTGCAAGGCACGGTCAATCCATTGGATGAGTTGGGTAAACGCATGGCCCAGCGGTTTCAATTGATATGTTTTGACGAATTTCACGTTGCCGATATCACTGACGCCATGATTTTGCACCGACTGTTGGATGCCATGTTCAGCCATGGTGTTGGATTTGTCACCACCTCCAATTTCAAGCCCAATGATTTGTACCCAGATGGTTTGCACCGAGATCGCATCTTGCCGGCCATCGCTTTACTGAATCAAAAATTGGAAGTGGTCCACATGGACAACGGAACAGATTACAGGCAACAAACATTGGAGCAAGCCAATCTCTACCACACACCCTTGGCTGAAAGCGTGAGGTCGGCCATGTCCGACACATTTTCCCGGTTGGCAGAGTGCGCAGACCAAGACCCTGTATTGCGCATTGAGTCTAGAGATGTTCGTGCGTTGAGGCGTGCAGGTGGTTTGGCTTGGTTTGACTTCAAAACCTTGTGTGGCGGTGCCCGTTCACAAAATGACTACCTGGAGCTGGCATCTCAATTTCACACCATCTTTCTGAGCGACGTGCCGCAGATGCCCATGCGAATGGCCTCTGAGGCCAGGCGCTTTACTTGGTTGATCGATGTTTTGTACGATCGGCGGGTTAAATTGATCATGTCGGCCGAAGTGGCACCAGAACTTTTGTACCTCGAAGGCCCCCTGTCACACGAATTTCCCCGAACCGTTTCGAGGCTTCAGGAAATGCAGTCCTCCGAATACTTGGCCTTGGAGCGACGCCATGTCGACACGGCGCTCACCTGAGATCGCTGCCATGAAGCCAGCCTTGCCGGTCTGTTGGCTGGCTCTGGGTATTGCCTTGCTTTGCCCCATTGGGGCTTGGTGTGAATCGCTCAACGCACTGGGAACTGAATATTCGGTGCAGCGACGGTTGGCACAAGAGAAATATGAAAATAAATCCGCACATGAAGAACTGGCTCAGCGCAGTAGGTTTGAAGAAAAGCAACTTCGCGCGCAACAACATCGCGATGCCGTTGAAAAGCGTTGGATGGATAAAAAGGGTGTCAAGGCAACTCAGACTTCTCAAACGCCATGACCCAGGAAGTGCATTTCTCCCACCACAATCCTGGATCCAAATCCCAGGCCAATGCATCACTCACTGAACAAGTGGCGGCGGCTTTTGGCGCACACGGTTTGTTGTCAAGAATGCCAGGTCACTTTCACGTGAGGGAGGGCCAAACCGAAATGGCTTTGGCGGTGGCGCGTCAAATTGAGCTGGGTGGCTCTTTGGTGATTGAAGCGGGTACAGGTGTGGGAAAAACCTATGCCTATTTGGTTCCGGCTTTGATGAGCGGAGAGCGACTTTTACTGTCCACGGCGACCAAAGCTTTACAGGATCAGCTTTTCGACCGTGACTTGCCGACATTGATTGATGCCCTCGGCCTGCCCATCCGTTTGGCATTGTTGAAAGGCCGATCCAACTATTTGTGCACCCATCGCATGCGCCAGCACGTGACGCAAGAAATGAATACAGACCGAAATGGTCGAGCGCACATGTCCATCATTGTCAAATGGGCGCAGCAAACCCAGACAGGGGATTTGGCCGAGGTGGGCGGTTTGGACGACCGCTCTCCCATCATTCCCATGGTGACGTCCACGCGGGAAAACTGTTTGGGGTCGAATTGTCCCGACTTCAAATCGTGCCATGTGTTGGAGGCGCGGCGCAAAGCCATGGCCGCAGATGTGGTGGTGGTCAATCACCATTTGTTTTTTGCCGATATGGCCGTTCGCGAAGCCTCTATGGCTGAGTTGTTGCCTTCGGCCCGGGTCGTGGTGTTTGATGAAGCGCACCAACTGAATGAAACGGGCGTTGCATTTTTGGGGAAAGACTTGTCGAGTGCCCAATTGATCGACTTGCGGCGCGATGTTTTGGTTGCTGGATTGCAAATGGCGCGTGGATTGGTTGACTGGACAGGTTTGTGCAACAGTTTGGAAAAAGCAGCCCGTGATTGGCGGCTGTCCCTGCCCCAGCAAATTCCAGGGGGGCGACTGGGCTGGGATCAAACTTCTCCACTGGGTTGTCACCCTCAACTCTGGCAACAGGTGATGCAAGATGTGGGCGTGGCTTTGACCCATTTGATATCTGCATTGGATTCTGTCAGCGAAATAGCCCCCGACTTTGTTCGCTTGTACGAAAGGACCAACGAATTGGCGAGCCGGGTGGATCTGTTTTTACTGCCTGCCGAGGCTGCCGCCGTGCGTTGGGTTGAGGCTTCCTGGCAAATCAAATGCGTTGAATCGCCTTTGGACATCGCAGATGCTTTCAGCACGGAGTTAAACAAAGTCCCGACAGAAACCAGCGAAGCTGTATTGCCTAAAACTTGGATTTTCACTTCGGCGACCCTGGGGGATGAGCCCTCGTTAAATTGGTTCACACAGCCCATCGGGTTGACCAGAGCAACCATCATGCGTGTTGACAGCCCGTTTGATTATCAGCACCAAGCTTTGTTGCACATACCCGTGCACTTTCCCAAGCCAATCGATTCCAACCACAGCATGGAGGTGGCCAAACTCGCTGCAGAAGGTGCCCGCCGATTGGGTGGCCGAACCTTGGTGTTGACCACCAGCTTGAAAGCCTTGGCTGTGATCGGAGAGGAAATCACCCTAGCGCTTGCGGATGTTTCCAGCATTGAAGTTTTGTTACAGGGTCAATGGCCAAAAAGACGGTTGATGGAGCGTTTTCGCCAAGGCAACGAAGGCGGTGCACCTGGTTGTGTATTGGTGGCTTCTGCCAGCTTTTGGGAGGGCTTTGATGTTCCTGGGCAAGCTTTGCAATTGTTGATCATTGATAAATTGCCTTTTCCCTCGCCTGGAGACCCGCTGGTGAAAGCCAGGGGTAACAGGCTTCAGGCAAAAGGCAAAAATGCATTTTCAGATCACTCTTTGCCTGAAGCCATCGTTGCACTGAAACAAGGTGCCGGGCGATTGATTCGACACGAAACCGACCGAGGGGGCTTATTGATTGCGGACAACCGCTTGCTGAGTGCCTCTTATGGACGCCGCATTTTGGCCGCACTGCCCGTGATGCGCCAGATCGATCAGACCGAAGATTTCTGGAATGCACTGGTGAACATCACCACAGTTTCCACCACGGCTTCTTGAGGGGGTCCGCTGCGGGGGCCACTTTCACAATGGGTTTTCCCAACAAAGGGCTGGTGGGGAAGTTTTTCTCCAATATTCGCTTGTTGTCATCCCGCAATGCACTCAGCCCCAGGGTGTCGTAGCAACGCACCAAAATGCCCAACGCCTCCTCGATGGACTCAGACGTCGGAAAGTCTTGCACCACTGTTTGAGCCCGGTTGACTGCAGCCACACAGGCACCCGTTCTCAAATAGTATTTGGCCACATTCAATTCAGACCTGGCCAAAGTATTGACGATGTATTGCATTCGGGCGATTGAATCGGCAGCGTAGCGAGAGTCAGGAAAACGTGTCACCAATTCTTTGAATGCTTCAAATGATTGGCGCGCGGCCATTTGATCGCGCTCAGACAAATCGGGCTTCAAAATACCCCCCAGCAGACCCAAGTCATCATTGAAATTAATGGTTCCTTTGAGGTACAGGGCGTAATCCAATGCCGGGTTCACAGGGTTCAGCCGAATGAAGCGATCCAATGTGGCCACGGCCAAAATGGGCTCGTTGTTTTTAAATTGTGCAAATGCTTTTTCAAGTTGTGCTTGTTGCGACAAAACGGTGCCTGCAGCCCGACCCTCGAGCTTGTCATACAGTCCAATCGCTTTTTCATAGGCGCCAGCGGCCATTTCACTTTTCGCTTCTTCATGGAGCTTTTCAACGCTCCAGCCCGCCGTGGGATCGGCATTGGAGGCGCAGCCCACCACCAGCCACAACAGGCCCATTAAGCTTGATAATCGAAGGAATCGCAACATTCATACACCTTGTCTAATTCGACCTGCCCATTATCGATCATGTCCAACCCCTGCACGACCGCAACGGAGGTAATCGTGGATGAAGACTTGTTCGATGGCCCAGATCCTGAAGAAGCTGCGGTCGAATGGAAGCAAATTCGCATCACACCCGATCAACATGGGATGCGTTTCGATTTGGCTTTGTGCCAAGCATTGAAGGATTTCTCACGGAGTTTTGTCACTCAGCTCATTTCAGACCAAAGAGTCCGCCCCTTGGAAGGTTCATCGGCCTTCAAGCCCTCCACCAAAGTCAAGTCCGGGCAGGGGTTTGAAATTGAAATCAGACCCACCTTGCAAAGCCAGGCCTTTCAAGCGCAAGACATGGCGATTGAGACCGTTTATGTGGATGAACATTTGCGCGTGATTTACAAGCCTGCTGGATTGGTGGTGCATCCAGCGCCGGGCAATTGGTCGGGTACCTTGCTCAACGGCTTATTGGCGTTGGACGCATATTCTTGGCATACACCCAGGGCGGGTATTGTTCACCGACTGGACAAAGACACCAGCGGGTTGATGGTCATTGCGCGCAGCCGTGCTTGCATGGATGCCTTGGTGAGCTTGATATCCAAGCGTCAGGTGCACCGCCAGTATTTGGCTTTGGCCTACCGATCCTGGCAAGGCGGCGCGCGCGACGTTGATTTGCCGATCGGAAGAGACCCGCGCCAACGTTTGCGCATGGCGGTAGTGGACTTGTCTCGGCACCCCGGAAAAGTCGCTCAAACCCACGTGGCGTGTGTGGCCCGCAACGAGGATGTGAGCTTGCTCCATTGCACCTTGTCAACCGGAAGAACCCATCAAATTCGCGTGCATTTGTCCCATTTGGGGCACCCTCTGGTCGGGGATACGCTGTACGGTGGAAAAACCACCTCGGACATAAAACGCCAGGCTTTGCACGCGCATAAACTGGGGTTCACTCATCCCATGACCGGTGAAATCTGCGAGTGGCAATTGCCTTTGCCGTCAGACATGCGCCAAGCCATTTCTGCCATGGGCCTCAGTTACAATTGAATTGGGTTTCATTGAAACCTGCCATCGGCTTTTGAAAACTTTCAAGCCAATTTTCTTCACGGTTTTTGAAGCCACACCCCATGAACACAACGGATGCCAAACGTGTCCTTGAAACCGCTTTGATTTGCACCCAACAGCCCATTGCGGCCAGGGAGCTGAGCGCACTTTTTCAAGATCAACTGGGCATGGACACGATCAAAAGTCTGCTGTCAGATCTGCAACTCGATTGGACCCAGCGTGGCGCAGAGTTGGTTCAAGTGGCAACAGGATGGCGCTTTCAAAGCAGGCCCGAGATGAGGGTATTTTTGGATCGCCTTCACCCTGAAAAACCGCCCAAATACTCACGTGCTGCTTTGGAAACGCTCGCCATCATTGCCTACCGTCAGCCAGCGACCCGTGGGGATATGGAGGACATTCGTGGGGTGACCATCAACTCCATGGTCATCAAACAATTGGAAGACCGGGGTTGGGTGGAGGTCATCGGACACCGTGAGTCGGTGGGCCGTCCTTCTCTGTACGCCACCACGCGCCAGTTTTTGGATGACCTGGGTTTGTCGTCACTGGACCAATTGCCCGCTCTGGAAAATCCGCACAATCCCTTGGGCGCCCTGGCTTTGCTTGAAGAAAATGGTGACAGCTTGCAACTCAACTTGGAAAATGCAGCGCCACTGCTTGAAGCTTCAGCAGATCAGGCGCTTCCCCCATCATGACCGATCACAGCACGGGCCGACGCTCCAAGCGCTCGCCGGCGGGCAGGGCTGAGGCGAAAGCGGCTTCCCTTCCCATCCGTTTTGAAGACGTGATTTCAGGGGAGTTCGACGCCCAGCACCAAGACTTGCCCGATTTGCCTCAAAAGCGCGTGTTGTTGCCTCAAGCCGATAGCCCCAAGCTGCATAAATTACTCGCCCAAGCGGGTCTGGGCTCGCGGATTGAAATGGAGTCCTTGATCACCCAAGGCAAGATCACGGTCAATGATGTGCCGGCCCATGTGGGTCAAAGGGTGCAAGTGGGCGACCAAGTCAAGTTGGCAGGGAAGCCCCTTAAATTGAGGTTTGCAGCCCCGCCTTTGCGCGTCATTGCCTATCACAAGCCTGTGGGTGAAGTGGTCACCATGGATGACCCTCAAAACAGGCCCACGGTGTTTCGAAAGTTACCGAAGCTCTGGCAGGGCAAATGGCAAGCGGTGGGGCGACTTGACCTCAACACAGAGGGGCTATTGCTTTTCACCAGTTCTGGAGAGTTGGCCAACCAATTGATGCATCCCCGTTTCGGTTTGGAACGCGAGTACGCGGTTCGGGTCTTGGGGGCATTGAGCAATGTGGAAAAGCAAAAATTGCTCGACGGGGTCAAGTTGGATGATGGCCCAGCCCGCTTTGGTGCCATCCAAGATGGTGGCGGAGAAGGTGCCAATTGTTGGTACCGCGTGACCATTTCAGAGGGGCGAAATCGCGAAGTCAGGCGCATGCTGGAGTCGCTCGGCCACGCGGTCAGTCGACTGATCCGAATTCGCTATGGGGCCATGGTTCTGCCTCAAGGGCTCAAACGGGGGGCGTGGATGGAGTTGGATGAATCTGATGTTCGCGCCTTGACCCAAGCTGTGGGCGGGATGGGGCGCATGGCAGCTGCGACGGGTGCTGTGACATCGCCATCCTCTCGGCCATCGCGAAAAGCCATGTCGTCACCTGACCCAGTACACCATTTTTCGGGCTCAGATACCCATCAAGAAGGTCGCGATGACGTCAGTGGTTCAAAGACCCGTCCTGCGCCGGTCACGCCCTTGATTGGTGCTGACAGTTTGCGGCGTTTGCGCAAGGCCAAGCCGGGTGCAAGGAATGCGCCGGTGGGCCTTGCCCGCCCATCTCGGTCCAAAGACCGGGCCGGGCGCTGAAAGTACATGGCCTGGCGCAAGGGCCTTCAGCACTCAGTTAAAATGTGCGTCCTATTCAGCCACTTTGGCTTTTTTTAACCCGAGAAATGTCATGTCGATTGAACGCACCCTGTCCATCATCAAACCCGATGCCGTTGCCAAAAATGTGATTGGCCAAATTTATGCCCGCTTCGAGTCTGCGGGTTTGAAAATTGTGGCTTCTCGCATGGCCCATTTGTCGCTGGCTGAAGCCCAGGCCTTCTATGGCGTCCACAAAGACCGTCCGTTTTTCAAGGACCTGGTCGATTTCATGGTTTCTGGTCCCGTGATGATCCAGGTGCTAGAGGGCGAGAACGCCATTCTCAAGAACCGCGATTTGATGGGCGCGACAGACCCCAAAAAAGCCGCTGCAGGCACCATTCGCGCAGATTTTGCGGACAGCATCGACGCCAATGCGGTTCATGGCTCAGACGGCCCGGATACCGCCAAAGCCGAAATCGCTTTTTTCTTTGCGGGCATGAATACCTACTCGCGTTGAGCCACTGGCGGGTTTGCACACTTGGCGAACCCGTTGAAAGCCATGACGACCAATTTACTGGACTTTGATCTTCATGGCTTGCAGGCTTTTTGTGAAAGTCTGGGAGAAAAACGTTTTCGTGCCCAGCAGTTGTTTCGCTGGATTCACCAAAAAGGCGAGTCCGATTTTGATCGCATGACCGATTTGGCTGTGGGGTTTCGCCACAAGCTCAAACAAAATGCATTGGTCAAAGGCCTGGAAAGGATCAGTGAGCACAACTCGTCCGATGGCACCATCAAGTGGCTTTTTTCAGTGGGCCATGGTGATGCGGTGGAGGCCGTTTACATCCCCGAGTCTGACAGGGGAACCCTTTGCGTCTCCTCCCAGGCAGGCTGCGCAGTCGGTTGTCGTTTTTGTTCAACCGGCCATCAAGGCTTCAGTCGCAACCTGACCACTGCGGAAATCACTGCCCAGTTGTGGATGGCAGAACACCATTTGCGGCAAAAGTTGGGGCGCGCCGAGCGCGTGATCTCCAACGTGGTGATGATGGGCATGGGTGAGCCATTGCAAAACTATTCAGCCCTCTTGCCTGCATTGAAAACCATGCTCGATGACCATGGTTATGGGCTGTCCAGGCGTCGCGTGACCGTCTCCACCTCTGGTGTGGTGCCCATGATGGACCGCCTTGCCCAGGACTGTCCAGTGGCCTTGGCCGTCTCATTGCACGCACCCGCTGACCCATTGCGCAATATTTTGGTTCCACTGAATTTGAAATACCCTTTGGCCGAGTTGATGCAAGCCAGCCTGCGCTATTTGGATCATGCGCCGCGTGACTTCATCACCTTTGAATATTGCATGCTCTCTGGGGTGAATGACCAGCCCGAACATGCGCAATCCTTGATTGACCTGATTGCCAAGTCTGGTGTTGGCGGGCAAGGCTTGTCTTGCAAGCTCAATTTGATTCCTTTCAATCCTTTCCCAGCCTCCGGCTTGTTGCGATCTTCCGCTGAGGCTGTTGGGCGGTTCGCGCAGCAACTCCAGCGGGCGGGATTGGTGACCACGGTTCGCAAAACCCGCGGTGACGATATCGACGCCGCTTGTGGCCAGTTGGCTGGTGATGTGGTGGACCGAACCAAACTGGCGCAGCGCAAGTCCAACCAACGTGTCATCCCGGTGGTGGTGTCTCCATCATGAAACTTCGAACCTGGCCAGGACTGTGGTGGGCAGGTCTAGGGGCCACCATCTTGTCTGCCTGTGGTTGGGGCGCGTCCCAGAGACTGGCCATGGACGAGGCCCCCGTTGGGCTCTGGTCACTGGAGCCCAAGGACCCCTTGCAACGCAACCGCGCCAAAGCCCGCTTGGACTTGGCGCAGGCTTACTACGAACAGGGCCAGGCCGCCATCGCCATGCAGGAAATTGCCCAGGCCCAAATCGCCGACCCGCAATGGATTGCGGTGCACAATTTGAAGGCCTTGGTATTGGAAAAAATGGGGCAATCGGCCATGGCCGAGAACAGCTTTGAAGAGGGTCTCAGGCTGGCCCAGCGCAACCCCAATTTGGGTTCCGAATTGGCCGATTTGCAACACAATTGGGGGCTTTGGTTGTGCCAGCAAGGGCAGTCCGCAAGAGCGATGCCACAGTTTCAAAGGGCCATGAACCAACCTGGTTATGCATGGCGCAATAAAACAGAACTGGCCATGTCACGCTGTGACAGCTTGGCCAAGGGTTGACAAGTTGGACATGACCGATGACATCCCTTTGACGGCCGGAGCGTGGTTGCGGCAACAGCGCGAGGCCGCCGATATCAGTTTGGAAACCTTGTCTGTGGCCCTGAAAGTGCGCCCAGACCGACTTCATTCCCTGGAGACCGACCAATTGGACGACATGCCCGACGGTCTTTTTGTTCGCAGTTTGGCCTTGGGCATATGCCGCCATTTGAAGGCTGATGAGCGAGCTTTGTTGCCCTTGTTGCCCCAGTCCCCTGCAAGGGACTTGAGGGTTGGGCGCAACCAAATCCATGCAAATCCATATAACCCCAACCGCTGGTCTGGGCCCATGCTGTTTTCACCCAAGCGCTGGCCCTTGAAGGGGTATGCCGGAGGTGCGGCCCTGGCTTTTTTGGCTTTGCTTTGGGCGTTTTGGCCCGCAGCTGAACAAAAGGAACTGCCCCATGAGACGGCCATAGCCATCGGCGCAAGCAGGGTTGAAGGTGCGGCCGTGTCTTCTGCGCCGACGTTAGTGCCGCCAGTTCCAGTTTTGGAAACACCGCCCATGCCTGTGTCAGAA
>Ga0114960_10004687_pt1 | contig 10211 bp, 9 predicted proteins | sample C_130625_MF_Meta_FD_92637 | JGI IMG/M metagenome (GOLD analysis project Ga0114960, IMG submission 92637) | Freshwater microbial communities from Lake Croche, Canada to study carbon cycling - C_130625_MF_MetaG | ecosystem: Environmental > Aquatic > Freshwater > Lake | place: Lake Croche, Canada...
GCCTATCTGAGTGTCTGGTAATAGGAATGCAGTGTGCTTTCCTTTAGGATAGCGTTTGGTTTCAGCCATAGACGGTAACTGTTGGAATTCTATTTGTCTGATAGCTGGCCATTTAGGCTCGAAGTCTTTAGCTTCTGCGATTAGCTGAATGCCTGCGAGCTTATGTATTTCTGCTTCACCCTCTTGATTTTTGGTTAGCCCATCCCAGCTAGATAACCTAAAACCTTTAACCATTTTTGGATTGATGTTTGTATCGTCTATAACTTGGTCTAGTTTCTTGTGTAATAATTGTCTCGTTTCGTCATCAATGATTTGATTCATCACCGTTTCACCAATCGGTTGAGTCAGTCGGTCTTTAATATCCTGTACTGGTTCTCCGTCAAAGTGTTCTTTAGGTCGTCGTGGTGGCATAATTTCCTCTGCTTTTATTTTTCTGCGGTACAGTTTTCGTTTTGACTTAAGTGATGACCACTGATGGTCAGAAAACACTTCTCTTAACTGGTCTGATGGCAGGTAGAGCAAGTACCATAATCTATCGCCTACCCATTTTCTATTATGCACTATTTCACCCTCTCTTTCTCGTTAGTTTTTACATCAATCGTCGTTTTCTTCTTCCATTTGGGAAGCAAAAAATCCTGCATAGTCTTCTATGTCATCTTCATCAGGGTATGGCTTTATAATCCTAGTAAATGCTAGTCTGGCAAGTTCTTTGTATAAGTTTTTAGATTTATAAAGTGTCCAGCTTTCTCCGTCTTCAGTCTCGTGCTTGATGTTATTCATGTGCGAATAATCAAAACTAGGGTCATCTTTTTGAAAAGCGTTATGAAAAGCTATAAGGACTGTATTGTCATAAGTAAATTTAAACTCAACGCCATCGCCTGCTAAGGCTTCTACTGTTGGTGATGGTTGATTTGGGCGAGTCATAATGTGTAATTAGTAACTAACCATAAAATACCACTTGTGCTTGATTAAAGCAATAGCAGCTTAATTTTCTAGGTCATCTAAACGTCGCTAAATGTTTTTTCGACTATCTTTACAATAGCTACGACAGCAGAGATTGTAGCGGCTGTGAGAGCTGGCTTGCTGACTTCGCCACGCATTTCAATCACCACTAAGAATGCTGAAAGCCCAGCAATCAGTGAGTTCTTTATGACACTTATTATTTGTCTTCTAGTTAATTTTGATGGTTGCATTTTATATATCCTTACAATTACCTGACCACACATAATTTCCACGAGTTGAGTTGTACCAAATGTTGGTTGATACGCCATTCTGTGAAACTAATTGACCAGCTACTTTGCCTTTATAGGTGAATGTATCGCCAGGCTGAAGTATTTGTGAGCCACCTAATGGGGCTGAGGTTGATGGTGAGGTGCGTACATAGGCTTGTCTAATTGCCTTAGCGGTTCCACTCCCTGATGGTACTGGCTGAGATGATTTAGGTCGTAGTATTCCAGCAACACGACTGGTAGGTATAGCTCGGTATATTCCAATAGCGTTTCTTCCAACGCCATCACCATTACCAAGTGCATTTTGTTCTAATAACCAAATGCCATTTCCATCTTGCCTATCAGCAATTCCGATATGTCCATAAGGGTTTCCATTCTGTCCAAACAATACAACTATATCTCCAGGTTGAGCAGGTCCACCGACTTTATCAAACTGAGTTAAAAGTGCTGCTGAAGTTCTATACCAGTAATCTATTGCATTTCCAGATACGCCTGTTGGTAAACCAAAGCACTGTTTAGCGTATTGAAGTATTAGATCAACACATTGATACCCATAAACATTGTCATAATCTATTCGTCTGCCGTTCCATTCGTTTTTGAATTGTGCGTAAACCATATTGCCTCCTTAGTTAATTGCGTGTGTTATAACGTAAATTGATATTCCTGTAACGATGCTACCGAATAATGCCGAGATTGAGTGAGATAGAAACCAGCGTTTTTTAAATTCCTCGAATTCACCTCTAGTGACATAAATACCAGCCTGATTGTCTATCTTTTCTTCAATACGAGCGACAGATTCTATTAAACTACCAACCTGTGTCTGTAGTACTGCAATTTCAGCTGATTCTGTCTTAGTAGCCATTACTTTTTCTTTTTAGTTGCAGCTTTCTTCCTAGTATAAGGAATAGGCATACCACGCTTTTTAGCTAGTTTATTTTGAAGAGCACCAATAGCAGCACCTTTGCCTTGAGCTTTAGCAATCTTTGCAAAGTTTCCTGTTGTGCCTTTTTGTCCTAGGGCTTTAACGATTCCTCGGCCTTGTGGTTTTGCTTTTCTCATTATTTCATCTTCCTTACTGGCTTCTTCATAGCCTTTTTAACTGTTTTTTTAACCATAGGTTTACTCTTTGCTTTAGTCATAGGTTTACTCTTAGCTTTAGCCATTGTCTTGGCTTTGGCTTTAGATATAGCCATAGGCTTGCTTTTACCTGCTGCTGATAGAGATATAGCTATAATCTGTGCTCGGCTACGAGGTTTGCCATTAGCTCCTCTAGCTTTTCCAGACTTCTTATTATCCATATATAGTTCATGGATGTTTTTGCTTACATTTTTTCCTAGTGGTGACATAATATTTTCCTTCCTTAATTTATAGATATGCACAATCTGCATAAATAGTTGAAAACACTGATGGTGAACTTTGTATATTAGTGATTGAACTAGTGTCAGTTTTATAGTTAAGATAATAGACTTGTGAACTGGACAGTGATAATGGTTTTTCTCTTTTTACAGTAGATAAAATTTCCGTTACACTTACGGCATAAACTCTTCCTGTCATTTCAATATCTGACTCTGTATTATTTGCAGTAGACAATGTAACAAAAGCACTTACAGTAGATGCTGACGCTCTAGTAGCATAAGGTGTAGTTTCATACCCATAAACCCAGTCTCCGATTGGAACTGTTATAGTTGTACTATTTCCGCTAGCATTATAACCGTACCAAATATTAGTTGTTGGAGAACTTACTACTGTTTGATTACTCATTCCTACTCTTATCTGCCATTTATTTTTACCTACAGGCATTCCATAAGGAGCTTTTTGAATAGAGTAGCTTAATGCACTAACTCCACCTGTTGTAGGTATGGTGCAGCCTTCAGGTACTTGTACAACTACTGTAGTATTTGTAGAGTAGGAAATCTTAGTAATGATGCCATAGTCTAGCGTAGAGCTTACTGTACCGTCTGCTTGTGCGCCAAAAGGACTGTCAGCGCTGGTAGCTACTGCACTTCCGTTAGCTGTAAGGTTATTAGCGTTTGTAGTGTTGAGGTCTGTAATAGCGTTGTTGAAGGAGTATGCAGAAATAAGAGAAGTTTCTGAGCCTGAAAGACCCTGAGAGATATATCCTTGTATTGTAGCCTGAGTTACTTTAGCGCTGAAGATAGCTACTTGGGCGATTTTTCCTGGGAAGAAATTAGCGGCATTTGCAGAACCTATTTCTAGGTTTCCTGCTTGGATAAGGGCAGTTGGGTTTGTGCCTTGTCGTGTAACAGAAGCGGGGACATCCACACCATCTATCATCACATAAGAAGTTGTAGTTGTGGCGGTGTAGGTAGACATGTCTAGCTGTGCTGCTACGTGTACCCATTTATTCAGTGGGATAGATTGATAGCTTTGAACGAAACTGTTATTGCCAGCTCCAGCGTTAAAGCCCTCAAGATAGACTTGTCCGCCAGAATTAACCCCAAATTCCCAACCACTTGTGCCATTATAGCGAGAAGCAATCTTAGAGAACGCTCCATACTGAGTCATTTTCACCCAAGCACTAACTACAAAGTCATCTGTAAAGGTCATACCTGCTGGAGAAGATTTAGAGTAATACTGAGTAGTTCCATTAAGAGAAGTACATTGAGTAGGGGCAGCTACAGTTCTGGTAGTTCTAACACGCATTCCTGCTGATATGTAGCTAGTAAGGTCGGTAGAGTTTACTGTGCAAGTGTAGGAGCGGTTGCCGTTAGCAACAACAGTGTTAAAGACAGTAGAAGGGATAAGTGTCCAGCCAGATGCAAAAGCTGTACCACCAGCAGAGCCAGGAGTCATAGCTGACATGTTTTGTAGGACTTCAAACATTCCTGCTGTAGTGTCCATTCGAACAGTAGCACCTGAAGAGTGAGATTGAGCTGTAGAGTCGTCTTGTCCACGACCTGAAACTACAGAAGTACAAACTACTGCAGAGCCAGTCTTAGACGTATAATAAATTACTTCCCAGTTAGTAGAGCTATCTGGTTCTATAACTAAGAAACCTTCAGAAGGTGTAGGAAGTGATGTTAATGGGATTGTTGTGTCGCTGGCTGTAATACCTGATGAGAGTGTAGTACTGAATTTATTTTGCCAGCCAAAGTTTGATGTTGCTGATTGTACGGCCATTAGGATTTCTCCTTATACGCATCTATTGTGTTTATTCTACCATATTTCATGCTAATTTAATCCTTTTTACTTTAGTTGTTTTAGGTTTTTTTGTACTTGAAACTTTTAACTTTGTTACTTTTGGAGTTTTTATTGCCAGTTTTGGACCACGTCTTATACGTCTTAATCCTGCGGATTTAGGACCGCTTAATTTTTTAGCCCTGAAATTAGTAAAGTTTATGCTACCACCACCTAAATAATTTCTTGCAACTGACTGTAAAGTTTTATCACTAAAATTAAATCCTTGGTAAACAGCTAATTGTCCTTCTTGTGCTAATTTATACAAATCTTGTTCTTGATACTGTTGCTGTATTTTTGCCCATTCGTCTGGATTACTTTTAATCCAATCAGACCTTATTTTAGATTTACCATTAGCTTCACCTTTAGGCAAAGAATTGTAATAATCCATAAGTTTTTGAACATCTTGACTTGGTGTTGGGTATGGTTTTAACTGGACTTCACCCAAGAACTGACGTTTTAAATTATCATATTCTTCTTTGTCTTTATAATATTGTTGGATTTCTGGATGGTCAGCATAAAATTGATATTTTTCTTTACCTTTCAAAAAACTAGCTTGTTTAATTAAAGCGTTTAATTGTTTACTTGGCGTCGGAACTTTATATCCCAATGGATCTAACCCACTTTTAGCTTTTACTTCAGGGGTCATCGTTTTATCCCAAAATTGACTTCTTTTGTCGTAAAAACCATTCAACCAAAATTTATTTTTTTCATATAATGCTCTAGCGTCACTACCTTGTTTATCGGGAGCGGCCATTATATTTAAAACTACTATAAGTCTGTCTTTAGATAAGTCAAATATTGGATCACCAGGCAAACCACGTTTTCTTTGTTCAGCATCAATTCTTTTGTTTAATTCAAATAATTTTGATGGTTTGCCTTTAGGGTTATTGATATCTTCTAAATAAGCCAATGCTCGTTGTCTTCCGTCATAATAAGTTTTATCTAATATAATATTTCCATTTGGGTCTTTTCGCCTTGGTGCAATATTTGCATAATAATTGCTTTTATCTTGTTCAGTAAACTTCAAATCTTTCATAAATTTTTCTTCCCACAAAAAATATCTTTGGCCAGCAGTTGAACCTTTGTTTCCGTACACAGTATTTACCATAGATTCAAAAGCTGTTTTTAATTTATTGTCGGAAGCTGATAGTTTGCCTATCATTCCAAATTTTCTATTAGTCCAATTTAAAATTGCTTTGCGTTTTTCTGAAAACGACATTGATTCATCAAATATTTGTTGTCCAGTGAAAGAATCTTTTCCTGTTCTTAATAAATAAGGTATGTCAATAAGCGGACTATTCAAAGTTCTAATTGTGCCAGTAAAGAAATCAAAAGCATTTCTGGCATAGACTGATGGTGGGACTTTTAATGGATTATTGTAAATAGATTCTCTTATTTGATTATTTAATGGTCGCAACTCTGGAGGTATATTTATTTTTAAAATGCCGCTCCATTCACCTGTTTTTTCATCTTTGTGAGCACCAGGAAGCACAATAATAACATTGTTATCTAATACATATTTTCTTTTAGATAATTGCATATCATCGTAAAATTTTTTACCTTCTGGATTTGATAAAGCCATGAATGTAGCACCACTTATAGCACCTAATTGACCAGCCAATACAGCAGTGTTTTTTATTGGTGTTCTTGCAAATGCACTTGCAAAAGCTCTAGTACCAGCAATAGATGCGCTTGTATATGGAACATAACGGTTAATAGCTGAAATTATATTATTCATATTATTGTAGTCAGGCAAACTATTTTGAAATGTTTCAACAAATTGCGCCATAGCCTGTTCCTCGGACATGCCATTCTTTAACGCATCTCTATAAGCAGCAACCCCTAATCGTTTTCTGTATATGGTATCTATTTGTCCACCGCCCAAGGATTCTAACTTATGCCATATCCTAACTGGGCTTGCACCAAATTTTAATTTATCAAATTTATTATTTTTTGATTTTAAAAAATCTACAGCAGTATCGCCTTTTCTTTCCATAAATCCAGCATCATAAAAAGGAACTCCACTTTCCTTCAAAGCTTTGCTAAAAGAACTGTTTTTATTCATAGCACTGAAAACATCCTTGACTACTCTTGGGTTATAAATAGATCTTATGTCTCTTGCATAATAAGGCAACAATATTTCATTCCACAAAATTTGAAAAACCGTAAAAGATGGATTTAAAAAACCAGTTAATGTAGTTTTGAAAACATTTATTGGCGCTCTTATTATTGCTGTAATTTTCCAAGGACTATTGGCTTTTTCGCCTATAATTCTTTTAGCTACACTTGGATGAATTTCATAAGTAAATTTATTACCATTTGCATCGAAGCCATGCAATTTTTGTATTCCAGAATTTTTGTCTAATCTTACTTCAGCTATTTGTTGTCTAACGCCTTTTTTTGCATTTGCTATAGCTTCACTGTCAAGTTTCATGTCTTTAATTGTGTCTATCAACCTATTGTGAGCTTCACTCTGAGCTGCAATTCTATCTAAAGATGCTTTTTGTGTTGCAGACAATTCTTCCGCGGCTTTAGCTTTTTGTGCGGCAGATTTAGCTACATTTAAAGCTTTTTTACCTGATGGTGGTTTATAAAAAAGTTCTTCTTTGGTTATGTAGCCAAGCATATCTAACAAGTCTTTATTATTTAATGAACCTACAGCTGCCAAAGCATCAGTATCAGCAGGATCTATGCTTTTGATTAACAATTCTTTTGTACGGGTTATAGCTATTTTTATTTTTTCGTTTGCTGCATTTTGTGCTGCTTTTAAATTTTTTTGTGCTCTAACATCTGCAGTTTTGCCCTTGGCTTTTAATGTTTCTAGTTTTTGTTTAGAAACCCTTGCTGCACTTGCCATATTCTTAACTTCTTTTTTAAGACTGTCGCCTACTTTTAGCAATTCTTTATAAGTTGTACGTAATCTTTGTTCTTGAGCAAACTGTTCGCCACTTTGTAGCATTCTTCCCATAAATTTATTTGTAACGCCTTGTTGTATATTTTTTTCCATTAACTGAGTAAATTTTGCTCTTGCACGATCTTCATAGGCTGTTTTCCAAAAATCTTCTAATGAACTAAATGTTAATTTTGGATTATATTGTGAACCAGTAAATTCTTGTATAATTCTTGCATTAGTCATGTTGCCCATGTTTTTGTTGGCGGCTATTTGCTTTACTACATTTTCAGGTAAATCTCTCTGAAGGGGTGTGTAATATTCAAATTTTCCACCATTTGGTTTTGCAACAGCTTGAGCATAAATTTCTGGACTTAAAGCTCCTAGTTGAACATTTTCTTGTTGTATGGTCTGTGTTTCATCTGCAACTATTTTAGCGTCTTGTCTAATGCCTGAATATTTATTTTCCAAACGTTTTATTTCATTTCTAATTTCATCATTTGTTTTATTGCCAAATATTTTATTTGGATTACCTGATGCTCTTAATTCTAAATCCCTAATATATAATCTGTAAGCATTAAAATCTTCTTCGTTCTTAGCATATTTAGTTATTATTTTACCAGTATTAGAATTCAAAAAAGCCGCCTTAGCTTGTCTTCCAGCATTTAGCAAGTTACGATCCGCTGCTTGCATGCTTTCTGTAGCTGGTAAATTCTTATAGGGTAATCCTAGTTGTTTAGCTCTGGCTTTATCAATTTGAATAAGTTGATTTCTAGGTTCAATAAATGTTTTTACGTTTTCTAAATAAGACTTAGCTTTGCCAAATATTCCTGAAGGTTGATATTTTTCTCTTGTTATTTTAGATTCTTGAGTTATTTGTTCAGTTAAATTTTTGGGAGCTTTTTGAGCGCCAGTAATCCCAGTTTCAATTTTGTTTATTAAGCTTTCACCACCTTTTATTAGACCTTTAGTTCCTTTTACTATTCCCTGTCCAGCTAATGGCAAAGCCGCTCCAGCTACTGTACCTAAAGCTAAATTAGTAGCTACTGATTGTGGTGTCACTTGCCTGCCTTTGCCAGATTCAGAACCTGAATAGGCTGCTGTTCCTATGATATTGCCTTTAACAACAGCTGGGTTTGTGCCACCTTTTATAGCTTGAGATGCAATTTTTCCAGTTACACCTTTTTTTTCTAAAATTTTTAATGCTTGCTGCAAGCCCTCATTAGTTATTTTTAATGCTTGAGGAGTTTTTGGAATTAAACCAGCGCCTTTTAATGCACCTTTTGCTCCCACACTTCCAGCACCGCCAATTCCCAAACTTGCAACATTTGCTACAATTTGCGTTCCATAATAAAGATTCTTATTTAAACCTTCTCTTTTAACTTGTGCATCTATTGCACGTGCCTGTTTATCAAAATTTTGCGAATATCTATTAGTTCCTTTTCCAGGAGTAGCTAAATCATATAATCCAGTAATACTTTGACCTAAACCTATGCCAGCTCTATTTAAACCAAGTTCTATGGTTTTGTCTGTTTTTGTTTGTGGACTTGGCTTTGGTTTTACTTGTAGTCGATTATTAGGTAATTTAAAAGGTAGATTTGGTTTTTGAGGACCACCAATTTTAATTGGTCGTTGATTCTGAAGAGCTTGATTTAGTTGTTGAATATTGATTCTAGGAGACTGAAATTGTTGTATTGGCGGTGGTGCAGGTCTAGCTTGAGGTCTGGGTGGATTTGGCCTATTGTAAGTAGCCCCCCTGTCAAAAGGATTTATTTGAGCAACAATTCGTTGCAGCAAATTAGCCATGTTATACCTTTCCAGTAGTCTTCAACGTATTGTAATAATCGGTCCAATAAGACTCTTGGTCTTTATTCCCTCCTGCCACTTGAGTAATATAACCTTTTGCTATAGCATTTTTAACGGAATCTGTAGTTCCAGAATTTTGTAAATTTTGTAATTGTGTTTGAATTTGGGAAGCGTCCATTTGAACTGGTGCAATATTTTGTATAGCTTGTATGTTTTCAGCTTGTGTTCCTGTTCCAGCTTGAGCTTGTGCTGCTGACTGCAATCCAAGTTGTGCAGAGTTTATTATACTATTTAATTCTGAGCCGCCAAATGAACCAATTCTATTTAAGTAGTCTTGATAACCACTTTTTGCTGATTCGTATTGTGCTCGAGCTGTGTTATATTTTGCACCAGCATCTGACATAGATTTTTGTTCATTAGTACCAATCGTGCTTAAATCAGTCTGATAATTATTTGTAGCTGAATTTTGAGCATTTGCAGCAAATGAACTATCGCCTAGGCCTTTTGCCTGATAAGCTCCAGTTAATTTATTTGCTGTATCCTGATAAGTGTTTTGCAATTTGTTTCTTTGTTCGCCATAGCCTTTTTTTAATGTATTAACTTGTTCGGAATATACATTCTGCAATCTTCCAAACAAATTATTATAAGCATCTATTGCTGATTGTAATCTAGTCCTAGTATCATTTCTTTGACCTGCATAAGTTTCTGCTAAAGGATCAACTGCCTTGCCATATCCATATCCATATCCGCCACCGCCACCGCCAGTGTTTGCACTATCTATTTGTGGAGCAGTAGACATAGATGAATATCGACCATATAGTTGATTTATAACTTTTGCAGCACCTTCAGGGGTTAAACTTTGTTGTGCGTAATTACTTTCAATTCCACCCTTTTTTTTCAAAGCGCTCATATTCACACCGTAATCTTGATAAGTGTTACCACTCGGTCCAGCACCAACGTATGGTAAAAATTCAGGAGCGTTGGATGCTAAATAGCCCCTAAAATCTGGATTGCCAGAGTAAGTAAATGAACCGCTTTTTGTGTTATAAGTTGCCATAATAATTCCAAGTCAATCTCATCTGGCC
>Ga0114960_10004688_pt1 | contig 10207 bp, 8 predicted proteins | sample C_130625_MF_Meta_FD_92637 | JGI IMG/M metagenome (GOLD analysis project Ga0114960, IMG submission 92637) | Freshwater microbial communities from Lake Croche, Canada to study carbon cycling - C_130625_MF_MetaG | ecosystem: Environmental > Aquatic > Freshwater > Lake | place: Lake Croche, Canada...
AACCCGAACGGTTTGAAGCAGGTTGGTAACTCGAACTATGTCGCTAACTCCGTTTCGGGTGAAGCGGTTCTTGGTCAGGCTGGTGCCGATGGCTTCGGATCGATCCAGTCCGGTGCGCTTGAGCGCTCGAACGTCGACATTACCGAGGAACTGGTTACCCTGATCACCGCGCAACGTAACTTCCAAGCCAACTCGAAGGCTATTGAGACGGAAACAACGCTGACGCAGACGATCATCCAGATCCGCGGTTAATAGGCTCCCCCCGGCACGCTGGACCGTCTGTTAAGGACGGTCCGGCGTGACGATTTATCCTTGAGGCGGTGGATGCGGCCCCCATACGCTGAATTTTGCGATCCTTAGGCCCAATTTCTGAAGCTCTCCAAAGCGAAACACAACATGGCATGACACTTGCTAGATAGGTGTCAGGTGTCATGTTTTTGGCGTTTCGCCATTTTGGAAAGCAACAGGTATTAACCATGGATCGGATTGGACAGGTCGCGCTGAATACAATGCGTCTTCTGACAGATAATCAGAAGATCACGTCAGCTAACCTTGCAAACGTCAACACGATTGGCTTCCGAAAAGACGTCTCGACTGATGTCACTTCCTCTTTTCTGCGCGATAACACATCGCTTGAAGATCGCATTTTTGCGACCCGTAAAGAGGCAGGCGTCGATCTTACAACCTCCAACCTTAATAATACTGACCGCCCCTTAGACGTTGCAGTTGATGGCCAGGGCTTTATCGTCGGCAGCTCCACTACCGGAGAAAAAATTATTACGCGGCGCGGCGATATGAAGATTGGTGTCGATGGCAAGCTGCGCAATGGCGACGGCCTCCTGATACAAGGCGGCGGCGCAGATATTACAATTCCGGCTTATGAAAAAGTCGCGATCGCAAATGACGGAACAATTTCATATAAGCCGCTCGGCTCCGAAGGTAACACAATGGTACCGGCAGGCCGTATTGATCTGGTATCGGTGCCGGCCTCTAATGTTATTCGCGGCCTTGACGGCTTTATGCGCGTTAAAAATGGCCCGCTTCCGGCAGCTGATGCGGCCGTGAAACTTTCATCTAACACCCTTGAAACCAGCAATGTGAGCGCTGTCGATTCAATGGTCGAAATTATTCAAAACCAACGTTCCTATGAAATGCAGATCAAGCTGATCGGCACGGCAAAGGAACTTGATACGGAAACTGCCAAACTCATGCGCTCGTCATAAGACTGAAGCGATAGCCTAACAAACAATACGACCCAGCGGAGTATGTCATGCCAGATGCATTAAACGTAGCGAAGACCGGCCTTAACGCTCAACAAGAGCGTATGAGTGTGATCTCGAACAACCTCGCCAACGTTAATACCGTTGGCTTTAAGCGTGATCGAGCCAATTTCGAAACACTGCTCTATCAAGATCTCCGCCAAAGCGGCGCGCAGACATCGCAGAATACGCAGTTACCGACGGGCCTCTCGATTGGTACAGGTGTGCGTATCGTGTCGTCTGAAAAGCTCTACAGCCAAGGCAACATCATCAACACCGACAACTCGCTCGATATGACAATCCAGGGCGACGGTTTTTTTCAGGTTCTTATGCCTGATGGTCAGATGGGTTACACACGCGCTGGTAATTTCTCTAAAAACTCAACCGGATTGCTCGTCTCATCCAACGGCTATCCGGTTGAGCCTGCTATTACGATCCCGCCAAACGCGTCGTCGGTTTCGATTTCGACCGATGGTATCGTATCCGTTGGCGTCCCCGGTCAGGCCGCGCCCACAGTGGTAGGCACCATTCAGATCGCATCCTTCCCGAACAATGGCGGCTTGAAGCCTGTTGGTGAAAACTTGGCGATGGCTACTGGTGCCTCTGGCGCAGCGGTTATCGGCAATCCGGGAAGCGCAGGACTTGGAAAGCTACAGCAAGGCTCGCTTGAATCCTCGAACGTGAACGTGGTCGAAGAACTCGTCAATATGATCGAGACGCAGCGCGCTTATGAAGTGAATTCAAAAGCCATTAATGCCGTTGATGGCATGCAGAAATTCCTCACGCAGAACATCTAAGGAAACAATGATCATGAAAGTAGCAGCCTCTCTCCTTCTTGTTTCCGCTCTTGCCCTTGGCGGATGTTCTGCCGGGCGCGAACAGAAAATTTCAGCGAGCATGCAAGAGGATTACAACAAAGTTGTATCCGTTCACGAAAAGGCCGCCGATGGTGCGATCTACTCAGCATCGCAACCTGGCTTTTTTGTTGGCGACCGCCGCGCCCATGCCGTCGGCGATGTCTTGACGGTAACCTTGGCCGAAACGACGCAGGCTTCGAAAGCCAATGAAGGCGTCATCAACCGCCAAGGCAGTACGACATCAACTTTGCCCGGCATCATTGCTGGCCCGCTCAGCGCGATTGGCATGACGAACTCATCCATTGCAACGGCTACCAATACGGATGGATCTGTCAAACAGGCCTATGACGGCAAGGGAAGTGCGACGCAAAGCAACAGTCTTTCGGGTACTTTAACCGTGATGGTTACGCGGGTTTATGAGAACGGCAATATGTGGGTTGAAGGGCAGAAAATGCTCTCGCTCAACCAGGGCGAAGAATATATCCGCGTGAGTGGCCTTGTGCGCCCTGAAGACATCAAAGCGGGCAATCTCGTCGAATCCGGACGCATTGCTCAAGCCCAGATCAGCTATACAGGCGCAGGCGACCTTGCCGATGCCAGCAAGCAGAATTGGTACGGCAAATTCTTTGGCTGGGCCTCCCCTCTCTAATTTTCATCTCTTACGACAGACCTAAAGGTCCAACGCTATGACATATAAGATCATCCGTATCGCCCTAGCGTTGGCCCTCATCGCGCCGCAAGGCGCGTGGGCACAGCAAGCACCTGCTGCCCCGGCCACTCAGGAGCAGCCGCAACAACAGGCGGCCTTGGTGCCTCCAGTTGCTCAGACCCAACAATCCATCAGCGTTCCAACCGAGCGCATTAAAGATGTCGCCAGCGTGGCAGGTGTCCGCACAAACCAGCTCGTCGGCTACGGCATTGTGGTTGGTTTGAATGGCACAGGCGATGGTAACGTTGCCGCCACCTTGCAGAGCATGCAAAGCATGGTCTCGAGGTTTGGCATGAATATCGATGCTGGTTCGCTGAATGCTAAAAATGCCGCGGCCGTTATGGTCACGGCCGAACTGCCTGCTTTTGCCAAGCCCGGTCAGAAAATTGATATTACCGTTGCAACATTGGGCGGTGCCAAAAGCCTTGTCGGCGGCAATCTCCTCATGACACCGCTTGTTGGTGCCGACAACGAAACCTATGCGATGGCACAGGGCAACCTCGCCGTTGGTGGTTTGGGTGTATCGGGTGCGAACGGTTCAAGCGTGACGGTTAACGTACCAACGGTGGGCCGTATTCCAGGTGGCGCAACGGTTGAACGCACCGTTGCGACGCCGTTTGAATCGATGCCTGCGATGATGCTCAATCTCAACACGCCAGATTTTTCCACCGCCCAACGCGTTGTTGACGCGATTGATAAAGCGATGGGTCCGGGAACAGCTTCAGCGCTTGATGCTGCTACCGTGAAAGTGACGGCGCCACGCGACGTTAATCAACGCGTATCGTTTATGGCAGCCGTTCAAGACATTAAAGTCGATCAAGCCGCACCACCTGCCCGTGTGATCGTTAATTCGCGCACCGGTACGATTGTTATTGGCGATGGCGTGTTCCTTACCCCTGCTGCCGTTTCCCATGGCAGTTTAACGGTTCGTATCACGGAGAGCCAAACAGTTACCGCGGGCCAGGGCGGCATTGCCACAGGTCAGGGCGCGGTTGCCCAAGGCGGACAAAACACCACAACGCAGAACAGCCAGATTGACGTCAATCAGGCCAAAGTAAAAATGTTCATGTTTGCGCCAGGCGTACAGCTCTCGAAAATCGTCGATGCCGTGAATTCTGTTGGTGCTTCGCCAAGCGACTTAGTAGCTATTCTTGAAGCCCTGAAACAAGCCGGCGCCTTACATGCCGATTTGATTGTGATTTGAGGTCATTATGAACAATTCCCTCAAGCTTGACCCCTCCAGCGTTCCGCCCGTTCGGACATCATCGCTTGCCAAAAGCGCGATGACGTTTGATGAGGCCAAGCGTGTTGGCTCAAAGGCTACGCTCGATCAGGCTGCAAAAGGATTTGAGTCGCTTTTCGTTCAGACCATGCTCAAGCAAATGCACGAAGCCAAGCTTGATGACGGCCTAATGGATAATGAAGACCAAAAGCCATTCCTCTCGATGCTTGATGGCGCCTATGCGGATTTAGCCACAAAGCAAAACAAATTCGGCATTGCGGAAGCAATTTCTCGAACATTCGCTAAAAATGTCGACGATACAAATCCAACTTCGAAACCCTAACCAACAGAACCCGAACAGGCTTTAAGGAACTAACGCGTGGCAGATATTTTAAGCATCGGATCTTCCGGCCTTTCCGCTTATCGGAAATCGCTTGAAGTTACCGGTAACAATATCGTTAATGCCAACACCGACGGATATACTCGGCGGAGTGCGAAGCTTGTCGGTATGGGCGAGGCATCGAGCGGACCTACAACACTAAAAGCATCTTCTGGTTCTGGCGTTAATGTCGATGTAGTTAATCGCGCCACCAATTCATTTGCACAGTCAGAAATGCGTTTGGCACAATCAAATTCGGCAGAAGCAACAGCACTTTCCGATCGTTTGAACCGCCTTGAAAAATCCATGTTCTCTGGCAGTGGCGATATTGGTACACTTGCGCAAACATTCTTCTCACGTATGCAAGATTTTGCAACCGCGCCGTCGTCCATTCCTGTACGCGCTACCGTCTTACAGGCAGCTGAAGATTTAGCATCAGGCTTTCGTACCCAAGCAGCTACACTTTCGCAAGAATCGAACGCGGTGATTACGGACGCCAACGATCAGCTTACGCAGCTAAACAGCCTAACTAACCAATTGGCCGATCTGAACTCTAAGCTTGACCAAATTAATGATACCAAGGGTGGCGCGAATGATTTACTAGATCAGCGTGACACGCTCATCAATAGAATTGGAAAAATTGCAAATGTAACGGCGCTAACACGCCCGAGCGGCGCTACTAATCTTTATCTTGGTGATAGTACCGGATCACCCGCACTCGTTGATCAAACAGGGGCAAAGACATTAGCCGCTTCTAGAATTGACGGCCACGTTCAAATTACGCTAGATCCATATGCTGCAAGCACACCACTTCCTTCGGCGACCGGCGGAACGTTAGGCGGCATCGTCGCTTACGACGATCAGATCAGCATGTTAAAAATCCAGCTGGATCAGCTGGCTACCGGATTTGCAAAGGCTATTAATGACCAACATGTAAAAGGTGTTGATCTAAATGGTAAACAGGGTGGGGCGCTCTATTCCCCTGACACCTTTATCGCTACGGCAGCCCCCACAAACAAGGGACATGTTTCAGCACAGCTGGACATTTCGAACGTGCAGGAAGTTGGCGCCGGTGCCTACAAAGCACAATTCGATGCTAGCTCTGCAGTGTGGACGGTAGTCAGTCCACAAACCAATAAGCAGGTCACTGGAAAGGACTCAGTCACCATCGACGGTATGACTGTTCACTTTGTTGGTACAGCCGCAAATCGGGACACCTTTACCTTTTCACCGCTCGCCAATGCCGCAGCGGGCATGCATGTCCTCATCAATGACCCAAGCCAACTCGCCGCATCGCTTCCACAGTTAGCGGAAGCAAGACAGGCAAATACTGGTTCTGCATTTATGACACTTAATTCGTCGGGGGCGCCTGTATCACCATCATCGGTAGCCTCGATCAAGGATATTTTTAACCGCTCACTCTCCCCGACCGGTGCCGTGGGCGTCAAGACGGATGGCGTTGTTGCATCGATCCCGACGGGAGCCAATAATGTAACGCTTTATTCGCTCGGCGAAATATCGGCTGCAAGTTTCAAACTTGATTTGCAGAATGTTTTATCATCCACGCCGACCGATGGAATGCCAGATACATCAACGCTTCATTCTCTAAATTTGGGTCCATTAAACCTGACGGTCAATTCGACGCCGCTACCATCTATGACCTTATTTCCAAATGGTGTACCAACGGACTCTGCTACGCAGGCCAATCCCGCACAAGCCATTGCAGATGAAATGAATCGCGTATTCGAGACAATCGCCTATCCTTCGACGGATAGCACAACGTCCCTCGGCGACGCTCTCTATGCTAGTGTTAATAATGGAACCGTTACCATCAATGCGCTTGGCCAGAACAATATTAACTATGCAGCTTTTCAGCAGCTAGGCTCGGCCACCCCTATATTGGCAAATTGCACGCAGCGCGCGACGGCAGGCGATATCAACGTCTTAACACGCGAAGGGGTTCAGGTTGCAGGCCTTACCTCAGCATCATCGTCAATCCTCAAAGATAGCGCAGGAAATCCAATCAATAGCTTCTCGGCTAACGCGATGACCCCTGGCGTTGTGAACGCCTTTGAGAAGGTTTCTGGAGATATAAATGCCGTTCCACCCATTGCTGAAGTTCAATCTTTTGATCTCGGACACGTCGTTAACGGGCCAGCGAGAATAAAGATCGGCTCGGAAACCATTACATTAAGTTCCGAAGATAACACGCCCGATAAAGTTGGCGCTAAAATCGAATATTATTTTTCTTCTTTAAACCCATCGGCACCATCAGATTGGGCCGACAAGACCGTTGCCTATGACGCTCAAACTAAATCACTGTCGGTTACGTTTCCTAATTCGTCAGGCAGGGCACCATTGTTAACCGCCGAAATACCTCAGACGGAAACGAGCTATCGCAATTTAAAGCTTGTGACATCGACGTCGCCGATTACAACGAGCAATCAGGCGACATTAATCGGGCGATCAAGCACAATAAATTTTGACGTTACTCCGGAAACCGATAGTCCATGGACGTCGCCATTACCGCCCTACGCTTCGAGCGCTGGCGCTGTTTACTCTCTTAAATTGGCGGGTGTCGATCACGCAATCCGCATCGCGGGAGACGCAATATCGGGGAAAAATTCAACAGAAATTGCGACAGCAATGGCGCAGCGTGTAAATGCGTTGGCGCCTCAACGTGCTATAATTGGGGCACCCATTAATTTGTCAGAAAACGCCGCAACCCCGCTCGAATTCACAATCAGTTTTAACGGTTTTGCAACAAATGTTACGTTTAATCGTGCTATTGATCCCGCTACCGGTACTTACGGACCAAGCGGAACTTTTAGCATTGATGGCAATCCAGATATTAAAATCGTATTGACAACGCCGGACGCGACTACGCCTTCACAACAACAAATTGTTATTTCCCTTCCGCAACAATTATCCCGAACTCCACCTCGGCTTGCTATTACTGGGATAAGCGCGGCAGCCTTGGGTCTTTCCGGAACCGTTAGCGAAAAGATTTTTGCCCGCGGCACGACAAGCAAATCGGAAATGGATGCCAAGGTTGATCTGGCGTCTGATTTTAATATTTCGCAGGATTCGATTTCAATTTCTACTGATCAGCGTGTGGTAATAACTAATTCAATATCCAATCTCGCAAATGAAGTTAGCCTTACGAATGTTTCGACCAGTGATCGGGCAACGCGCGATCAGGTAGCACAATATGGCTTTTCTGGATCAGACCTAACAGCCTCAATGCAAGGTTCGAAGCTTTCCATTTCGTCCGCGATTGGCAATTCTACCGACACTGGCGATGTAACCGACCTAGCTGATACATCGGCCAGCGTTTCACGCATTGGACAAAAGCTAACAATTACGTCAATCGTACTCGGACAGGGTGTACCAGAAGATCTCATTATAGCCATTCAAGGACAACCGAATGGCGTACGCCAAATAGCAGCAAATTATCCCACTTCGATGCGCTCGACCAATCCGACACTACCCGATATCGAGGTCGAAGTCGCGGCCAACAATCAACTTAAAATTTACGCGCTACAAACGGACAGCACAGGGCAATTGGTACGCGATGAAAACGGCAATCCATTGAAGGGAACATTATTGGCGACCCGCAGCTACATTTCCGGCGATCCTGTCAATTATTTAGGCGCGAATTTTACAGTCGATGGTTCGGCCAATGTTGGAGATCTCTTTCACATCACAACAGATCCAAATCGAACAGGTGATAATCGAAATGCGCAAGTTCTTACTAGATTTGCGACAAGCGATCTTTTCGGAAACGGCTCGGGCTCTCTGCAAGATATCTATACTTCTACTGTCGGACAGGTGGGATCATCATCTGCGGCAGCCCACAGCGCTGCTACCTCGGCAAAGATCGTATCCGATAGCATTACGGCAAGCTATGACGCATCAACGGGCGTCAGCCTCGATACGGAAGCAGCCGAACTAATTAAAATGCAGCAAGCCTATCAAGCCTGCGCCCAAATCGTTTCAACCGCACAGTTGCTCTTCAGTGCTATTCTGAAGGCAGCCGGAGGATAATCTATGCAAATCGGAACCAAGCAGTTTTTTCAAACGCAAGTTAGTTCAATGAACGACTTGCAGTCGCAAATAGGCAAGATCCAGGAACAGGTTTCCTCGGGTAAAAGTATTTTGGTTCCATCAGATAACCCTGGTGGCTACACGACTGCTGCACGTTTAAAACAATCAGAAGCTTCTATTGAGCAATATAGCCGCAATATTAGCGTAGCTAAGTCACGCCTCAGTCAAGAGGATACCGTATTGTCTTCATCGGCCAATATTTTATCGCGAATAAATGAATTAACAATTCAAGGTAGCAATGGCACAAATAGCCAAGCATCAAGAACAGCTATTGCAGACGAAATGAAACAATTATCCGATCAATTGATGGCGCTAGGTAACACAAAAGACCCGAATGGCGATTATCTCTTTGGTGGTTATAAAACTAAGAATCCACCATTCGTTACAACGGCAGATGGCGTTGTCTATGTTGGCGATACCGGTCGGAAGGAAGTAGAATTGGCTCAGGGCTTTTCGACGCCAACTTCAAGCAACGGCAACGAAATTTTTATGAATACCAGTCGCGACACAAGCGGAAAGCCAATATCAATATTTCAGGTCATTAAAAATGCAACTGATAAGCTCGCTTCCAGTAATTTGACAAATGAAAATGTCAGTCAGATTCAGACTGCAATCGATCACAACTCCGCCTACCAATCAATCTGCGGATCTCGATTGCAAAAAGTTGACAATATTGATCAAAATAGTCAGGCTTTGCTTCTAAATGTTAAGACAGATAAATCAGCCATTGAGGATGCTGATTTGACGAAACTGGCTACGGAGTTACAACAAAAAACGCTCACGCTAAATGCTTCTCAAAGTGTATTCGCTAAAGTCGCTCAGCTTTCTCTGTTCAACTACCTTAAGTAGGTGGCATCATTGGCGCAGAGGGGCCAGAAAAAGATGTAAGATTTGGTGTAGGAACGCCACCAGTAGCATTTGATGTATCGGCTGCAGCAGGTGCATCCGAAAAATTAGCGGCTAAGTATGCTTTTCTTATGATCGGTATGCGATCAAGGAATTCGTGCCACTCAAGATCAAAAGGCGCACCCATCCATTGTCGATTTCCAATCAGCGTATCATTAATAACTTTGACGCGCTTTCGTGCATTATCAACCAAAGCCAATTCATCAGTCGTCAAGGCAGTTAATCCCTTGTTCTGCAGAGATGCCTCGAGCACATTGACCGGATCAAGAACGGCAGACCTTTCGGAGCGAAGCGCAAGCGACTGCTGTTCAAGCATTTCCGCATGGCGAATTTCGCGAAGCCGATCTTGAATTTCCCGGTATTGGGCGTTTTGCTGAAATTGCTGCACGGCAACGATGACGACTAATATTGCGACGACCAAGAAAATAGAACCAATCGAGAAGAAACTATCCACGACCACCACCCTCAAAATTACCGGCAAGCAACGGAATGCCTAAGCCTAAATAGCAGATTTATCAGCTGCTGGTATAGAAATTGCTAAGATCAGCCATGAGTATTTGTGAGTGGGAATACGCTTTATGGCCATCGGCGACGTTTCAGCATCAAGTGGTAATTTTTTAGACCCTATTTCGGGTGCAATTAAGGCTGCGGCAAATGCGACCGGCGTCGATTTTACCTATCGTCGTCAACAAGCTAAGGTGGAAAGCGGCCTGAATGCTAACGCAAAGGCCGGAACCAGTTCGGCAACTGGTCTCTTTCAGTTCACGA
>Ga0114960_10004693_pt1 | contig 10202 bp, 9 predicted proteins | sample C_130625_MF_Meta_FD_92637 | JGI IMG/M metagenome (GOLD analysis project Ga0114960, IMG submission 92637) | Freshwater microbial communities from Lake Croche, Canada to study carbon cycling - C_130625_MF_MetaG | ecosystem: Environmental > Aquatic > Freshwater > Lake | place: Lake Croche, Canada...
GGAAAGAATTACCATCGACGAAGAACTTCTTCAAGGACTGCCTCGTCTGAAGCTAGTTGCCTTAGTGGGGCGCAATAGCAAATTCATTGACTATACGGCCTGCACAAAGTACGGGGTTGCAGTCACCCACGGCGAAGCAGCTTCTCACCTAGCTCCTGCAGAGTGCGCTCTTGCATTGATGCTTGCCGCCCGCAGAAATATTGTTTTAGAAGCGGCTCGCATGAAGGCGGGTTTATTTCCAATTACTCTATCCCATCGTTTAAATGGTTCAACACTGGGTATTTATGGGCTTGGTGAAATTGGCGAAGTAGTTGCCAAGGCTGCTCAAGGTCTTGGTATGAAAATTCTAGTTTGGGGCAGAGGTGGCTCTTTTGATCGTGCAAAAAGTCTTGGCTTTGAAGTCGCAAAGTCAAGGGAAGACTTCTTTTCAAATTCTGATGTCATCAGTATTCATCTTCGCTATAACAAAGATACATTCGGCATGGTGAAATTGGCAGACTTAATGATGATGAAGACTACCGCTCTTATAGTCAATACAGCAAGAGCTGAACTCATTGAAAGTGGCGCTTTAGAAAAAGCACTCGAAAGCGGGCGCCCTGGTTATGCAGCGGTCGATGTCTATGAGAATGAACCTATTCTCAATGGTGACCACCCTCTTTTGAAGATGGATAACGTCGTTTGTTTACCGCACTTGGGTTGGGCGGATCACGATACTTTTGAATTATATTTTGGTGAAGCATTTGATCAAGTAGATCGCTTTTTGAAAAAACAACCGCTTCGACTTGTAAACAAAGAGGTCGTTTTTAAAAATTAAATTGGGTTTAACGTATTTATAAAAGGTGGAAATTATCATGCATGTATCAAAAAGATTGCTCTATGTGTCTGTTTTATGCCTTATAGGGGCTTCGTTTAGTAAGCTCAGTTTTAGTCAAGCCTATCCAAATCGCACTGTAAAAATTGTTGTTGCTCAAGCTGCTGGATCCTCTCCGGATGTTGTAGCGAGAACCTTAGCAACAAAATTATCTGATATCTGGAAAACTTCCGTAATTGTGGAAAATAAACCTGGTGCCAATGGCAACTTAGGTATGGACTTAGTTGCAAAAGCGAGTCCAGATGGTTATACCTTAGGACTTGTTGTGCCAAGTGTGATGGTGATTAATCCCTTTGTTTACAAAAATATGCCCTTTAAGCCACTGGAAGATTTGGCTCCTATTACACAAATTTCTGCGATTATTTTTTCTCTTGTAAGTAATCCACAGCGCCCATATCAATCGGTAGATGAACTTATTTCTTATGCGAAAAAACGTCCGGGCGAAATTAATTATAGTTCTGCTGGGGTAGGTAATTTACAGCATTTAGCTGCCGAACTGTTTTCACTCAAGGCTGGCATAAAAATGAATCATATTCCTAACAAGGGTGATTCTGCAGCAATCGTCGATGTCATGGGCGGTCAAACTGATTTGATGTTTGTGCCCCTTCCCTCGGCTATAAACCAAATTAAAGCTGGTAAGCTTCATCTAATGGCTCTCGCTAGCAAGAAACGGGTGAGCCAATTTCCGAATGTGCCAACAATGATCGAACTAGGCCAACCAGAAGTTTTGATTGAGGGCTGGACCGGTCTTGTAGCACCAAATGGAACTCCCGATAATATTCTTGAAGATATTCAAAAGGCAATTTATCAAATCGTATTTGATGCCAATACAAAAAACTCGATTGAAGCCCAAGGCTTTGAAGTGGTAGCTTCTACGCCAAAAGAATTTAAGCAATTTTTGCGCCAAGAATCTAGCAAATGGAGTAATGTTATTCAAAAATCAGCGATTAATTTAAGTAATTAATTATTTAAGGATTTGTATTATGAAACTACGTTTTTTATCTATCGTTTTTATTGCCTGCATCAACAGTCTCGCTCTTGCTGATGAATACCCAAGCAAACCCATCCAACTTTTAGTGCCTTTTGCGCCTGGCGGGACAACCGATATAGTTGCTCGCGTCATTTCTGAACCTCTAACTAAAATTTTGGGGCAATCCGTTCTGGTGGTCAATCGCCCTGGTGGTGGGGGTGTGGTTGGTGCTAATGAAGTAGTCAAAGCAAACCCCGATGGTTATATCTTAGGTGTCGCTACCGTTTCCACTACTGCGGCCAATCCAGCAATTAATCCTAAAACTCCTTATAACCCCCTTACTGATTTTTCTCCGATTACCAATATTGCTGCGACTCCCAATATTATTGCCGTCCACCCTTCTTTTCCTGCTAGAGACTATAAAGGCTTTGTAGCAGAGTTAAAGAAGAATCCAACCAAGTACTCCTATGCTTCTTCTGGTACAGGTGGTATTGGTCACTTACAAATGGAGCTGTTTAAAAGTATTGCGAAAGTATCGATCACGCATATCCCTTATAAAGGTGCAGGTCCAGCATTAAATGATGTGGTTGCAGGACAAGTACCTATTATTTTTGATAATTTACCGTCAGCACTGCCCTTTGTTTTAGATAATCGCCTAATACCTATCGTCGTAGCAGCTCCAAATCGTATTAGCGCCTTACCTAATACCCCGACCTTTCATGATGTTGGCGCAGATCCAGTCAATCGCATGGCTTACTATGGGATCCTTGGTCCAAAAGGTCTTTCAAAGGATGTAATTACCAAGATTAATGTAGCCGTCAAACAGGCTGTTGAAATTCCCTCTGTTAAAAAACGGATTGAGGATACAGGCTCCATCGTGATTGCAAATAGCCCGGAAGAATTTGCAATCCAAATAAAAGCCGAACTTGAAACTTACCAAAAAGTGGTTCGTGAGCAAAAACTTTCACTCGATAGTAATTAATATCCCAAATAGGACAGTGTATGCAACGTAGAGAAGCTTGTAAGTTAATTGGTGGTGCATTTTTTGGCTCAGGCCTGAGTCAATTCGCTATTGCGGATAGTTATCCTTCAAGAACAATCACCATCGTTGTGCCTTTTACTGCTGGCGGAAGTATTGATTTAGGTGCCCGCATTATGGCTGAACAAATCTCTAAAGCAACTGACCAAACCACTCTTGTAGAAAACAAAGTGGGTGCCAATGGTGGGATTGGTTGGGGATTTGTCGCAAAATCAAAACCAGATGGCTACACGCTCCTAAGTACAGATACCTCTTTCACCATTGCTCAAAGCCTTTCTAAATCAGGTGGCTTTGATGCTATTCAAAATTTCAATCACATTATTACGGCCATCAGCGTTCCAAACGTATTGGTAGTAAATCCTAATATCCCCGCAAAAACGATCCAAGAATTCATCGCGCTCATCAAAGCGAATCCGGGTAAATATTTTTATGGCTCTGGCGGCGTAGGTACCAATAACCATTTAAGCGTTGAGCTATTTAAAGATGTTGCCGGTGGACTCTCCATTGATCACATTGCCTATAAGGGCGCATCCGCTGTTCAACAAGACTTAATCGCAGGAAGAGTCCATGCCTTTATGGGCCCGGCTCCAACGATTACGCAACAAATAAAAAGTGGACAACTAAGAGCCCTTTTAGTTACTGGCGATAAAAGAATCGCTTCATTACCAGATGTCCCGTGTGCGTCTGAATCTGGCCTTAGTCAATTAAATATTAAATTTTGGGTTGGGCTAGCAGCGCCTGCTGGCACACCAGTTGATGTAATTAATAAATTAAACGCTACATTGGTATCTGGCTTTAGATTGCCTGCAGTAACTCAACGCTTAACGGAGATGGGATTCGAAGTTGTGGGCAAATCCCCCGCTGAGACAACTCGCTTTGTCAAAGAAGAAGTTGATCGGTGGGCGGGACTTGTGAAGTCCCGCAACATCCAATTAGATTAATTACTTCTTAAAGCCAAGTATTCCTGTGGCAAGTGAGCGACTGTCCCGTAAAGTCCAGCGACCTGCTAGTACCGTGAAATAAAATTCCGTCAAATGACGATTGAAGATATCAGGATCTTCAATGTTATTGGTGTGGCCAGCTTTACTGAATATAACAAGCCCTGCACTTGGAATCATCCGCTTCATTAATAATGCTGGCTCAAGGCATGGATCATCCTCGTCACCGGTAATAATCAATGTAGGCACTGTAATTGTTTTCATGCCTTCTACTAACTCCCATAGGGAAGGACGCATTTTTTGTACGCCACGCAAAGTGTTAGCTGATCCAATAGCGGGATGCTCTGCCATTTGCGCTGCAAATTCCGCAAAACCTCTTGGGTCTTTATTTTGAAACTGAACGCGTGTTGGTCCAATGGTGTATTTTTTAGCACCTTCAATATTGCCAACATCGTCAAATAATTTAGCGGCAGATTCTACTTCGGCCTGGAAACTTTCTTTTTTGGCTGGCTCAGCACCATATCCGCAACCAGCAATGACTAATGAATGCACGCGGTGTGAATAAGAGATGCCCATATGGAGTGAAGCAAATCCACCCATCGATAAACCACAAATATGAGCCTTTTCAACGCCCAGATGATCCATCACGGCAACGATGTCTTTAACAGCGCGCTCTTGTGAGTAGTGCTTTGGATCTTCAGGAATATCTGATGGCAAATATCCTCTTGCTGAAAAAGTCACGCACCGAAAATATCTTGCAAAATAGCGCATCTGATATTCCCAACTACGGTAATCACCTGCAAATTCATGCACAAATATTAAAGTTTGACCTGAGCCAACCTCTTCATAATGTAAATTTATTCCATCATCTGTTTTTGCGAACGGCATTTTCTATCTCCTCATTAAACAATTTTGTTAGTAATCAATGTTGCTATTTCTGCTGCAGAATAATCTAATTCTTTTAATATTTCTTGGGTATTTTGCCCGAGCTCAGGTGTTGCAGTTTTCACTTTCGCAGGTGTTCTAGACAGTTTGAGTGCTTGATTGACCAATTTTAATTTTCCAATTTTTGGATGCGTAACTTCAGCAACCATCTCTTGAGAAATCACTTGGGGATCTGCAAACACTTCAGCCATATCATATATCGGACCTGTAGGTACTCCAGCCTCATTGAGTAATTTCACCCAATATGATTTCTCTTTTGATTTGAATACTTGTATAAAAATAGCATTTAAATCATCACGATGTTTGACCCGAAGTGGCTCAGTAATAAAGCGTGAATCGTCTTTTAATTCAGGCATTCCAATGGCATCACATAAACTCAACCACATGACCTGCCCTGTGGCTGCAACATTAATGTATCCATCTAAGCATTCATAACAAGAGGTAGGCATACTCGTCGGATGGTCATTACCTACTTGCACAGGAATTTCTCCTTTTTGCAAGTATTTTGCGGCCTGGAAATCCATCATCGCCACACCCGCTTGTATCAGTGAACTCTGCACCCACTGTCCTTGTCCTGATACTTCTCTCTCAAGCAGTGCCGTTAACATCCCGCACGCAGCCATATATCCTGCAGTAATGTCAGTAATAGCAACGCCTGCTCGCATCGGGCCACCACCTGGCTTTCCAGTAACTGACATAATGCCACTCATCCCCTGCGCAATTTGATCAAACATAGGCCTTGCTACATAAGGCCCATCTTGCCCAAATCCAGAGATGGACATCAAAATGATACGCGGATTAATCGCTTTCAAAGTTTCATAGTCAATACCTAATCGAAACTTCACATCTGGACGAAAATTTTCCACCACAACGTCTGCCGTTTTTACTAGACGATAAAAAATTTCTTTAGCTTCTTGTTTTTTTAAATCTAGGGTAATTGACCTTGAGTTACGGTGCAAATTTTGCATATCAAAACTATGCCGATCACCACTGAGTTGATTTCGCTCTCCGCCGTCTGCAGGTTGCTCTATCTTAATCACATCTGCACCAAAATCTGCAAATTGCTTGGTCGATGTAGGTCCAGCCCTAGCTCTAGTAAGATCTAAAATCCGAAATCGTGATAACGCGCTCATAACATTTCCTCATGATGAGTAATAAAATCTGAAAAAGCCTGCTCTTGATTAAATTTGGGGCGATAGTCAAAGTCTCTTTGGATACGATCAATACTCATCGGTGATCGTAATAATGGACCAATCAATCCTACATTACACATTTCACGTTGTTCTGATATTTCATAAGAAAAATCGGGGAAGTGTTTTTGCAGTGACTCAAGCCATGTGCTTAATGACCAAACTTGTGCACTTGATAAATGATATAAACCTTCAGGAGAACTACCTGCTTGCAAAATTGCTCCCAATCCTTGAGCAACATCTTTACTGTAAATATAATCGGTGCCTACTTCATGAAAAACAATCGCTTTTTTTCCTTGCTTTGCCATCCAATATAACTGCAAAGGCAAACTAAGTGTGTCGCGAACACCGGTGTCATATTCCCCCTGACCGTAAACAAGTCCTAGTCGTACGACAGTTACATTGAGATTTCTGGTTTTTCGATACCGCAGCGCTACACGCTCAGCTGCAAGCTTACTAATGCCATACATTGTTTCTGGCAATACCGGACTTGTTAACTCATCAATGATAGGGTCATGCTGACCCACATATCCAAAAAGAGAACCTGAGCTCAGTTGGATGACCTGCTCTACCTGATTACGAAGTGCACACTCAAACACCTCTATTGAACCTAATAGATTGACCTCAAATATTGTTTTTGCGTGATTAATCTCTCTGGCTAATTCAGCGGTAATTGCTGCAGCATTAACAATTTTCTTGATTTTAAATAGTTGACAAACGTGATCTAAATCTTTTGCGCTTCTCACATCTCCTTGCACCCACTCAAAGTTAGGGTGATGCTTTTCTAATGATTTTAAGATGCCCTCACTTGGGGCATCGTTGGACATTAAAATGCACGGAAAATTTAAATGAGAGTAATATTCTCTTAGGTTTAACCCTATAAAACCTAAGCCGCCTGTTACCAAAATTGTCATTTTATTTAATTTTTATGTTTAAACGCTTTGAATCAAAAAAAACACTTGTCTACAAATATTAAATCAAATAAAGTAGGTGTAGGTAAGAATTGTAATTACAAAACGCAACTGTGGAGATGATATGTTTAAAAGTTTGAAACTAATAGTAAAGCTATTGCCAATATTCATTCTAGGAGCACTAGGGTTTACCACTAACTCCTTCGCCCAAGAAAAAGTAATCCGAATTGGACTTTTATATCCGATTTCAGGACCTGGTTCTTATTTTGGCGTTATGGGCCGTGAAGGTACGGATCTTGCAATCGAGCAACTGAACAAAACTGGTGTCAAAGGTTATAAGTTTGTAGTTGATTACAATGACTCACAATGCTCTCCTTTGGCCGCAACGAATGTAGTAAAGAAGACTTTAGAAAATTTCAAGCCCCATATCGTTGTTGGTGAAGAGTGTTCTGATGCAACCTTGGCCGTTGCTCCAATTTTAGAAGAAGCCAAAGTACCTCTGCTTAACGCCGGCTCTGCGACCATGAAATTAACTGAGTCTGGTTATAAATATGCCTTCAGAATCTTCCCAAATGCACGTCAGCAAACAGACAGTCTGGCTGTTAATGCTTATAGAAAAATGAATGCAAAAACGGCTGTTCTTTTGTATGAAAAAACCAATGCAGGTATTGATATTTCTGATACGTTTGAAAGAACATTTACCTTGTTGGGCGGTAAAGTGGTAGCTCGTATTGACTTTGCACGCGATGTCAATGACTTCACTTCCATTGCAACTCGTATCGCTTCTCTTGGTCCAGTAGATGTTCTATTAACTTCTGCACTCGAAGGTCAAACAGTCAAACTTGCTCAAGCCTTAGCTCAAGCTGGAATTACTAAGGGTGGTGGTGGTAAAGCTGTACAGATTGGTACTATTTGGCTACCTTGGGGCTTTGATCAAAAAGCAGGTAAAGCTTCTGTAGGTTATACAAGAATTGCTCAATTTGATCCGAGTGAGCAGCGTCCAATAGTGCAGAATTTCGTAAAAGCTTACAAAGCCAAATACGGTGCTGATAAGGTTCCAACACACATCAATGCGCATGCTTATGACACGATTATGATCATTGCTGAAGCCGTTCGTAAGGGCGCTACAGATTCAGAGTCGATTAGAAACGAAATGCTGAAGATGAAAGATGTCGAAGTAACTACCGGAAAAATCACTTTCGGTCCAGATGGACAAAATCAGAATATGTCAGTGATCCACTATGTCGAAACACAACCTGATCTCAGTTGGAAATCTCTCAACTGGTAATTGCAGATAGTGTGACTTCAAGAATAATGCCCAGTCAATATATGTGACTGGGCATTTTTTCAAATATTAACTTTACTTGGTTTACAGAACAGAGGCTTTATGTCGGATTTAGCAAGTTTGATCATCCAACAATCCATCAATGGGGTTGTGATGGGCTGTTTATATGTCATGGTCGCTTTAGGCTTGACCTTAATTTATGGAGTAATGAATCAAATTAATTTTGCTCATGCTGACTTTGTGACGCTTGGTGCATTTGCTTCTTATTTTTTTGTACAGTGGATGGGTGGTGGATACCTGTTAAGCATTGGTGTTGCTTTTATTGCTGGAGGAATTCTCGGATATCTTATTAACTTAATGATCTTCGCCCCTCTTCGCGATAGAGGTGATGAATTACGGCCTTTGATTGCCACCATTGGTGCGTCTATTTTGATAGAAAATGGCTCACTCGTTGTGTTTGGACCAATCCCGTATCAATATGACACTCCCTATGCTGAGACTATTCGTATTGGCAAAATTTTCTTTACTGAACAAAGTTTGTTCGTTGTCGTTGTGGCTTCCGCTGCAATCGCCGGACTTTACGCTTTCATGAAATTTACTTTTACTGGCAAGGCGCTTCGTGCTATTTCACAAGACCGTGAAACTGCTGGCTTGATGGGTATCAATCAAGCGTTTTTAATTATGCTCACGATTGTTATTGCCTCAGCATTGGCTGGCATGGCAGGAGCTCTGCTTGGACCAATTTTAGTGTTAACGCCGTTTGCTGGCGCCTCTGTGGTCGTCAAGGCTTTTGCCATTGTGATTATCGGTGGATTTGGCAATATGGAAGGGACAATCATCGCCGGTTTATTGGTGGGTCTGATTGAAGCTTTTACAACCCAATACTTAGGCTCCGGTGTGATTGACTTAGTTGTCTTTGGATTGTTGCTAGTGATGTTGCTCGTCAAACCTACAGGTTTGATTGCTGAAAAGAAAGAAGAAAATGTCTGATCATCTACATAAAAAATCTTCCTTCCCTCGCTGGATCTGGTATGCCCTTGTCATCCTTGCCATTGCAGGCTTACCTATTTTGGTTGGTGGATCAGCGTATTGGAAAAGTATTTTAATTTCCATTTCTCTTAATGTTATGCTCGCCATGTCCCTAAACTTGATTCTTGGGTATACCGGCCAATTACATTTAGGGCACTCTGGATTTTTTGGGGTGGGGGCTTATGCCACGACCCTTCTCATCCAAAAAGCTGGCCTTAATTTTTGGGTTGCGATGGTCGCAAGCTCAATGTTAGCGGGTTGTATAGGTATCTTATTGGCGTTTTTTGCAACGCGCTTAAAGGGTCATTACCTTGCCATTGCCTCCATGGCCTTTGCCGTTATTTTGCATCAAATACTTTTGAATTGGGATAGTATGACTGCCGGCCCGCTCGGGCTTTATGGTATCGCCCCACCTCCACCAATAACCATTTTTGGCGATGTAATTAAATTTAGTAATCAAGTTAATTTATTTTATTTAGTTTCTGCCATAGCAGTTTTGGTGTTTATTTTTCTCGATAATATTTTACGATCTCCTATTGGCGAAACCCTTAGGGCAGTTCGTGAGGATGAGGTATCAGCTGCTTCATTAGGTATCAATACTAAATTATGGAAAATATTTTCCTTTGGTGTTGGCGCTTCGATTGCGGGATTAGCGGGTTCTTTTTATCCAAGCTTTGTTGGTACTTTAGTGCCTGATTCTTTTTCTGTGGTTGAGTCATTTACCTACCTTGCGATGGTCATCGTTGGTGGTATGGGTACCATGATAGGTCCTGTGATTGGCGCAATTGTTCTGACACTTTTGCCTGAGGTTCTTCGCAGTATTGGTGATGCCCGTTTATTGGTCTACGGCGTGACTTTAACGCTCGTCATTTTATTTATGCCTGGCGGTATTGTGCAAGGCCTAAAAGCTCTTCAACCTAAAAAGTCGTCTACACCGGTTTAAATTATGTCTGAAATCATTCTCGAAGTTGAAGGTCTTTGTAAGTACTTTGGTGGCGTAAAAGCTGTGGATGGTATTCATTTA
>Ga0114960_10004698_pt1 | contig 10198 bp, 8 predicted proteins | sample C_130625_MF_Meta_FD_92637 | JGI IMG/M metagenome (GOLD analysis project Ga0114960, IMG submission 92637) | Freshwater microbial communities from Lake Croche, Canada to study carbon cycling - C_130625_MF_MetaG | ecosystem: Environmental > Aquatic > Freshwater > Lake | place: Lake Croche, Canada...
AGAGAGGGCGCTTACCCGGGACGCCGACTCGACGGGGGTAGCGAGCTTCAGTCTCGGCCACCTTCTGCAGGGCAACAAAGTGCCGGTCAGATTTCACTGGTGTAGGACCAGAAAAGCCGAGTAAGGCCAGGCCATCTGTTGGCCATCGCTGCTCCGTCGCCTCAACAGATGGCGGCTCAGAAACAATCATCCAGCCACCCACTTTCAACAATGGTGCGGCGCACTCGGCCAAAACCGGTGGCGGACCAAATGATCGGGCAACGACAAGATCAAAGGATGTTCTCAGATCTTCGGCATGTCCGAGTTCTTCAGCCCTCCCTCGGCGAACAGAAACTCGAGTCTCGAGTCGCATGTCTTCAACCGAAGCGCTGAGAAAGGCACACCTGCGCTCTGCTGCGTCAATCAAGACAAAGGATCCATCAGGCCAGGCTTCAGCTAAGACCAGCCCAGGGAGTCCTCCACCTGAACCAAGGTCAGCCACTCGGCCAGAGGTCAGTGCGCCAACTTGGGTAGCAACATCGCTGTAGCCCAGAGCGTGGGTGATGTGGGCTTCAACTGAACCTGGGCCAAGAAGCCCAAAGTCAAAGGCCTGCTGCAGAGCAGCTCGGCCTAAGACTGAGAAGTTCTCACTAGTGAACACCGAGAGAAATCGGGGTTGACTTAGTCGGAGGGAACGAGAACGACGTAACGACGAGCGTCTTCGCCTTCCGAGCGGGTTTCCACACCTTCGATTTCATTCACTGCATCGTGAATGACCTTGCGGTCAGCTGGCGACATTGGCTCAAGCGCACGCTCTTCACCCGAAGTCTTCACTTCATCAGCAATGCCGGCAATCCAGCGACGCAGTGCTGCGACCCGACGCTCACGATACTGAGCGACGTCAACCAGGATCCGGTCGGTGCGGGCAGTGAACTTCGCCTGCACCACGGTGCGGGTGATGTCCTGCAGTGCAGCCAACGTGGTTCCGCGAGGGCCTACCAGGAGGCCGAGCTCTTCACCGGTTACGGCAAGTTCAAGGGTTTCGTCGTCAAGCTTGCGGATTTCGACACTGGCTTCGTAGCCATAGGCCTCGAGGAGACCCTTCAAGAATTCCTGACCGACTTTTGCTTGCTCTTCCAACGTGATGCCATCTGCCATCTCTCGCTCCTCTTGCTTTGGACGGCGCTCACCGGATTGTTGGTTGCGACCGCTGTTGTTACCTCGACCCTGCTTCCCACCATTGTTCTTTGGCGTTTCGCCTTCAGTAGCGGGCTTTTCCTTCTTTTCTTGCTGTTGACGCTGCTCACCGGCTGGACGCTCGCTGTTGCGCTCGCGCCGATTCCGGTTGCGCTTTGGCCGAGGCCCAGCGGGACGAACCCGAGCCTTCACCCGTGCTTCGCCGCGCATCCGACCAAACAGACCCTTGGTTGGTTCAGAAACGACGATAACTTCGGCATCATCGGCCTCAACGCCGAGTTGACGAAGGGCAGACTCAGTGGCCTGCTCAATATTTGCTGCTGTGACTTCTACCCATTCCATTAGCGATCTCTCCGCTTCCGCTTGTCTTTGGCTCGAGGGTGGGCTTTTGCCTCTCCCTTGTTCTCAGAGTTGTCGTTTGTCGTCGACTTGCTCTGGTTTTTCGCCGCACCGGAGTCCTTGGCGGTGGCAGGAATGACCCGCTCGGCCGCCTTGTTCTGTGGTCGCTTCACCACGCCGGTTCGGAACATCAGGTCCTGGGTCAGCACGCGAACTATGTTGGAAACCACAAAATAGACCGTCAATGCTGCAGGAACAATGAAGTAAATGTAAGCGAACAAAAGTGGCATGATTCGCTGGATGGTCTGCATCTGCTGCGGACCCTGATTTCCAGTCTGAAGATTCTTCTTGATTTGCCACATCAACACGTACTGAAGCCCTACTGCTGCTGCAATCAGCGCAAACAGTGGGATTCGTTGAAGAACAGTTAAGCCCGGTGAGAATGGGTGGTTTGCGAGGTCAACTCCAAACGAGACCATATGTCCGTTAGAAGCGATCAAATCGTGATACATCTGAGAAGAATGCGGGATGTATTGGGGAGAGGCTTTCTCTGGCGCCCCATTGAGGCCCGGAGTCATGTGGGTGAGGCCACGGATGACGAAGTAGAGCACCGACATGAACGGGGCTTGGGCGAGCACTGGCAAGCAACCCGACAGCGGGTTGACGCCGTGCTCTTTGTAAAGCGCCATCATCTCTTCATTCATGGCGACTTTGTCAGTTGAGCCCTTGTACTTCAGCTGCAACTTCTTCATCTCGGGCTGAATGCGCTGCATGGAGATTTGTGACTTGGTCGATTTCACCGTGAGTGGGGTGAGAATTGCCATGATCACGAGGGTGAGCGCCGAAATCGCCAAGGCGTAGTTGGGGATGACGCCGTAAATCGTGGACAAAATTGTGGCAAAGAGCACCAACAACGGATGGAAGATCACCGAGATGCTGTGACCAACCGACTGAAAAATTCCGGCTGAGATGAGTGCGTGGGTCATGAGTGGTTCGAACTCCTCAAAGTCGGGGTGGGTACTGGGTCATAGCCATGGGTGGCAAAGGGTTGGCACCGGAGAATGCGGCGAAACCCAAGCCAGCTCCCCTTTGCTGCCCCATGAAGGGAAATTGCTTCGGCACTATAAGCAGAACATGATGGGTGGAACCGGCACGGTGATGGTCGCCCAGACCGAGCGGCCTGATAGACCTCAATGGCCTTGAGGGCTATTTTTGCCTGAAACGTTGGGCTTTTCACAGTCAAGACCCCTTAGCCCCCGCTGCAATGACGGTCGGAGCAACCAACGTGCGAAGCTCTTGAAACGTCAGTTCTTGGGCGGCAGGTTCCGTTCGGACGAGGTAAGCGCCAGGACGCAAGTCTCGAGCGACTTCGCTCACAATGGCACGGAGTCGACGACGGAGCAGGTTTCGGTGAACCGCATTTCCACAGCGCTTGTCAATGGCATAGGCGACACAGGGGCGCGTCAATCCATTCCCGTGGTCTGCACGGATGAAATTCACCCGAATTGGACCTCGGGAGGCCCTTCCATGTGGTCGTCGCAAGGCGTCGAAGAGCGATGTTCGTTGCACGCTCCCGACCGACTGGCCGGCCAAAGGAACTAGGCGCTAATGCGGTGACGGCCCTTGAGGCGACGAGCCTTCAAGACGGCGCGACCCGCACGGGTGGACATCCGTGCCTTGAAACCGTGCTTTTTTGCCCGACGGCGAGTATTTGGTTGGAACGTGCGCTTCACGTGTTCGGCCTTTCGCTGCGAAGGTGGGGCTGGAAGAGTTGCCCACCGGTGCGGAGTGCCACGTCGAACGGAAGCGTCCGAGGCAGCCAGCCCATGTTAGGTCAGATCGCGACCCCCTCTGGCAGCACGGAGAAATCGCGTGTAGGTTGCCCTTCCCACCCTGCAATGTCTCGCTCTCCACACCTGTGGATAACGTTGTGGATGACGTGGGCGTTGTTGTGCCGGAGGAACTTGTGGAAAACGTCGATCGACTTTGGAAGAGCTGCACCGGAGCCTTGCGCGGTCAGGTCTCAGACATGGTGTGGACCATGTTCTTGTCCAAAATCGTCCCTGTGGATTTGCAAGGTGACACCTTGCGACTGGCGGTCCCTGATGAAATTGTTCGCGATCAAATTGTTTCCCGCTTCCTCCCCCTCATCACCGAATCACTCGGCGTTGAAAGTGAAGAGCCACTCGACATCGAGTTGATCATCGACAAAGTGATGAGCGCCAGCGCGGCAGTTTCAGAAGTTGTCGAAGTTGTCGAAACTCCCGCACTGCGCAAGCCTCAACCTGTTCGTCCAACTTCAGGAACACTCGGGACGAACGTTGGGGTAGATCCTCGTTTTACCTTCGACAACTTTGTGTCAGCTTCATCAAACCGCATGGCCTGTTCGGCTGCACAAGCAACAGCAGAAGTTCCAGGAAACGTCTACAACCCTTTGTTTATCTATGGTGCGTCGGGACTCGGAAAAACCCACCTTCTCCACGCCATTGGGAACTACATCTTGGAGAACTACAGGGGTTATCGAGTCCTCTACGTCACGACCGAGACTTTTCTCAATGACTATGTCGATGCCATCCGAGTGGGAAAGAACGCAGCGAACTTCAAGAAGCACTACCGAGAGTGCGACGTCTTGCTCATTGACGACGTGCAGTTCATGCAGAACAAAGAAGGTCTCCAAGAAGAGCTGTTTCACACCTACAACGACTTAAAGCAGGCAGGAAAGCAGATTGTGCTGACCTCAGATCGGGCGCCAAAGTCCATTGAAGACTTAGAAGATCGCCTTCGGAGTCGGCTGCTGTCTGGACTCCTCGTGGAAATTGACCCACCAGACTTAGAAACTCGCCTTGCGATTCTTCGGACCAAAGCTGAGCGTGAAACGGTTCATGTCCCAGATGACGTGCTTAATTTCATTGCCACCAATGTCAGAGACAACATTCGAGAGCTCGAAGGTGCACTCACTCGAGTGGTGGCAACGGGACGCCTGAACCAAGAGCCAATCACGTTGGCGCTCGCTCAAGCGAAATTAGCTGACATCATCCAAGACAGCTCCCCTCGGACGATTACTCCTGACATGATCCTCGATGCAGTGGCAGAGATGTTCGATTTTTCAGTGGAAGACATCGTTGGTCCAAAGCGAGTTCGACCGCTCGTGACTGCACGACATGTTGCGATGTATCTCGTTCGTTCACTGACGGAGTACTCCTATCCAATGATGGGAAGAGTATTCGGCGGTCGAGACCACACCACCTGTATCAACGCCTGCAACAAGATCGAGGGGCAAATGGGTGAACGACAGACGATTTATGACCAGGTGACCAAGCTTGAAGCAGGTCTTCGCAGCAGTGCGTATCCTGTGGGAACAGTTCGGGAGTAGTTGTGAACCAGTTGTGTTCAAACTGGGGATGAACACAATGTTGTCCACAGCCTTGTCAGTGTTTTTAAAAGAAGTTCAGTTTTCCTCCACAGGTACCCACAAGACCGTGGATTATGGAAATCAGCCGTGAACTGGGAAAACAGAGTTTTAGTCACAATCCACAGGACTTATTACTACTAGCAATTACTACGATCTACCTTGTTGAGGCCGATCGGTGAATGAAAGAGAGCACAAGTGAAATTCAGATCTGAGCGTGACTCACTCGCTGAAGCACTCGCAACTGCTGGTCGTGCTGTTGCTAGTCGTGGTGCATCAGCGGTGCTTTCAGGGCTTCTCCTTCAGTGTGAAGGAAATCAGTTGACCGTCACCGGAACCGACTTAGATCTCGCCATCCGAGTTCAATTTGAAGTCATTGGTATCACTGACGGTAGTGCTGTTGTCCCGGCAAAACTCGCTGCAGACATTGTTCGCTCACTTGAGCCAGGTGCCCTCACGATTGAGGCAACCGATGATCGTGTCGACATCGCCGCCGCCCGATCACACTTCGGCATTCGTGCCTACCCGGCGGCAGAATTCCCGAACGTTGCCGCTGCAAGTGCGCCAATGTCAGCAATTGACGCCAGTGCGCTCGCCGAAGGTCTTCGCCAGGTTGTTCGCGCATCGTCGAATGATGATGCCCGACCACTGCTGACTGGTGTGTTGTTCACCACCACGAACAACGTCCTTCGCATGGTGGCGACTGACTCGTATCGCTTGGCGCTTCGAGACTTGGCCGTCAATACTGGCGTCGTCTCTGATGAAGACATCTTGGTTCCTGCCCGTTCGCTCACCGAGTTACAACGACTCACCAATGCCGCTCCAGACGGCGCAACAGTTGGAATTGCCGCGTCGAAAAACGAAATTTCTTTTACCACCGGCAATGTGACGATCTCAACACGCCTCCTCGAAGGCACGTACCCCGACTACCGCCAACTCATCCCCGACAGCTACCCCAACCAGTTGGTCCTCGGAAAAGAGAGCTTGATGGGCGCCCTTCGTCGTGTTCGTCTGCTGGTTCGAGACAACACCACCCCAGTTCGCCTCTCGATGCGAGCTGGTGGAGTCGATATCACGGTGCAGTCTGCTGATGGTGATGCCAGTGAGACGGTTGATGGTGATTTCACTGGTGATGATTTCACCATTGCCTTCAACCCGAACTACCTCATTGACGGTATTGATGCGATTTTGTCTGACGAAGTGCTCATTGAGAGCACTGACGCCAGCCGTCCTGCCACCGTGCGCAGTGCTGAACAGGCAGATTTCCGCTATCTGTTGATGCCTGTTCGAGTTCCCTAAGTCCACCGTGGGGCTCACCCGCCTCGATCTGCACAACTTTCGGATTTTTCGCGAAGCGCGTTTTGAACCCGACCCCCTTGGCACGACAGTGCTTCTCGGTCCCAATGGAACCGGAAAAACAACCGTTTTAGAAGCGGTGGCCTATCTCGCTCATGCCAGGAGTTTCCGCGGCGCAACGAAAGACACCCTCGTTCGCCAGCATGAAACCACCGCATATCTCCATGGAACGACCAACCGGCATGGTCGCGACAGTGTGATCGACGCCGCAATCAACCGTGTTGGTCCAGGAAAAATGCTGATTAACAAGCAAGCGGTGCAAACCAAAAGCGATCTCGCCCAGGTTCTGACCGTCACCACATTCACCCCAGACGATATTTTGGTGGTTCGCGGCGGACCTTCGGGCCGGAGGGATCTCCTCGACGACGCACTCGCAGTGCTCTCTCCGGCTGCTGGTCAACTCATTGAGACCGTTGAGCGAATTTTGCGACAACGCGGGGCGCTCCTCAAGCAGGCAAGGGGCAAACTCACTCCTGAAATTGCGTCAAGTCTTGAGGTCTGGGACGAGCGACTCGGATCTGCTGGAACTGAGCTCATTCGCCTTCGCGGTGAACTTGTCCACGATCTTCAACCAGAGGTCGATGCGGCCTACGTTGCCCTCGCCACTGAAAACCAAAACGACCAATCAGCTGGCCTCACCTATGCGCCCTCATTTACCGGAGATCTCCGTGAAGCTCTCTTCAAAGCTCGCGAAGATGATGTCCGAAGAGCTCAAACGACCGTCGGGCCGCACCGAGACGATCTCTCCATGCAGGTGAATGGTCGAGACGCCCGAACACAGGCATCCCAAGGAGAACAACGCTGCTTAGCCTTAAGTGTTCGCTTAGCCCTTCACCAGTTTGTGACCCGCCACCATGGACGCGCCCCAACACTGCTGCTCGACGACGTGTTCAGTGAACTTGATCCTGATCGCGCCCGTCGGCTCGTAGCCGCGTTGCCACCTGGTCAAACCCTCATCTCTTCAGCCGTTCCGCTTCCTCATGACGTCAAGGCAGCAACGGTGATTGATGTTGCGACGCTTGGAGCAACAAGTGACTAAGCGAAGTTGGTATTCCGGCGACGGGCCTCTGGCTCTTTCGACCTCACTCAGCCGCATTCTTGGTCGAGTAACCCAAAGTTCAGCGAAGACCCTGACTGAACTCATCGACCACTGGCCAGCTCTCGTTGGAGAAGAAGTTGGGGCAATGTCGTCGCCAATCAAGGTTGAAAGCGACACCCTGACCGTACGGTGTGACCGTGCTGATTACGCAACCCATCTCAAAGTGTCGTGGCCACAGATCCGAATCCTCGCTGAGACCCAAGGAATTGACGTTCCCAAGGCAATTTCTGTCGTCATTCGACCAAAATGAACCCCTCAGCCCAATCGCCCATCAGGTAGACTCTGAAGGTACTCTTCGCGGGTATCGTCAGGCCGACCGGGTCAGCGAACTGCCCACGAATCAATGAAGTTGGAATCTGGAGGCCGCGCCCGTGGTGAACAAGCTCGAGCAGGTGCTGTGACGCCGAAAGACAGCTACGACGCAAGCGCCATTACCGTCCTCGAGGGTTTAGAGCCCGTTCGAGTTCGGCCTGGTATGTACATTGGCTCGACCGGAGCGAGTGGTCTTCATCACCTCATCTGGGAAATTGTTGACAATGCCGTTGACGAGGCCATGGCTGGCCACTGCACGAAGATCGAAGTCACCTTGCTCGCCGATGGTGGCGTGAAGGTCACTGATGACGGTCGCGGTATCCCAGTTGACGAACACAAGAGTTACAAGGGCAAGTCGGCAGCTGAAGTGGTGTACACCGTGCTCCACGCCGGTGGAAAGTTCGGCGGAGGCGGTTACAAGGTTTCTGGTGGTCTCCATGGGGTCGGCGCAAGTGTCGTCAACGCTCTGTCGACTCGACTCCTTCTGGAAGTTGACCGAAACAACAATCACTACGAACTTGAGTTTCGCGATGGCGGAAAACCCCAAGGAAAATTAGCCATCACCGGTGAAGCACCAAAGGGCCGCACTGGAACCACTTGCACCTTCTGGCCAGATGGCTCAATTTTCGAAGAAATCGAATTTCGCGCGCAGACGGTCACAGAGCGCTTGCAGATCATGGCTTTTCTCAACAAGGGCCTGGAGATTCGCTTCTCGGACCTTCGTGAAGGCCGCGACCACACGCCGACGGTCTACAAGTACAACGGCGGAATTGTTGACTTCGTCCGCCACTTAAACCTCAGCAAAGAAGCCCTGTTCAAAAAGGTCGGTAGCTACTCACAGGTCGAAGAAACCATGGAGGTCGACGTTGCCTTCCAGTGGAACTCCGGCTACTACGAGTCGATTCACTCCTTCGCCAACGGTATTTCGACCACCGAAGGTGGAATGCACGAAGAAGGTTTCCGCGCCGCACTGACGACGACGGTCAACAAGTACGCCCGTGCGCACAACTTGTTGAAGGAAAAAGACGAGAACCTGAAAAACGAAGACATTCGTGAAGGTCTCACCGCCATTATTTCGGTCCGCCTCCAAGAACCACAGTTCGAAGGCCAAACCAAGGCGAAACTCGGCAATGTTCCAATGAAATCCCTCGTGCAAAAGGCCACCAATGCCAAGTTGCTCGAATGGATGGAAGAAAACCCGACCGAAGCAAACCAAGTGGTGAAAAAGGCACTGTTGGCCGCCCGCGCCCGCATTGCCTCTCAGTCGGCTCGTGATCTCACCCGTCGAAAGTCAGCCCTCGATGGCGCTGGACTTCCAGGAAAGCTCGTTGACTGCTCGTCAAAAGAAGCTCGAGATTCTGAACTGTTCATTGTCGAAGGCAACTCGGCTGGTGGTTCGGCTAAAGATGCCCGTGACCCCGTTCGCCAAGCAATTTTGCCGATTCGCGGCAAGATCTTGAATGTCGAGCGTGCTCGCGTCGACAAAATGCTGAAGAATGCCGAGATCCAAGCACTCATCGCCGCAATTGGTGCGGGACTTGGCGAAGAGTTCGACGTCTCAAAGATTCGCTACCACAAGGTGATTTTGCTCGCCGATGCAGATGTTGACGGCAGTCACATTCGCACCTTGTTGTTGACGTTCTTCTTCCGTCAGATGCGTCCCCTCGTTGAGGGGGGCTTTGTCTACTGTGCACAGCCACCGCTGTACTCAACCCTCGTGGGCAAAGAAAAGATTTACCTGAAAGACGACAGCGCGAAGGCTGCCTACTTGGCCGAGCACAAAGACCACAAGAACGACTTCCAGCGGTTGAAGGGTCTTGGCGAGATGGACTTTGGCGAACTGCGCGACACCACCATGGACGCAGGCAAGCGATCGCTGCTCCAGGTGTCGGTTGACCAAGCAGCACTCGCTGACGAAGTGTGCTCCGTCTTGATGGGCGACGACGTCGAGCTTCGACGCAATTTCATTCAGCAAAACGCGAAGGACGTCCGGTTCCTCGACATCTGAGGAGACCAAGGTAACCATGACCCCACCAGACAACGAAGTAGAAGAAACTCCATCGGGTATTCAGCCGATCGAAATCCAAGAGGAGATGGAGCGCTCGTTCCTCGAGTACTCCATGTCGGTCATTGTCAGCCGTGCTCTACCTGACGTTCGCGATGGACTGAAGCCCGTTCACCGTCGCATTTTGTATTCAATGTTTGACCAGGGACTTCGTCCCGATCGGCCACACACAAAGTGTGCAAAGGTCGTCGGAGAAGTCATGGGTACGTTCCACCCGCACGGTGACACCGCCATCTATGACGCGCTCGTCCGCATGGTTCAAGAGTTCTCCATGCGCCACCCCCTCATTGACGGCCACGGCAACTTCGGTGGCACGGGACCAGACGAAGGTGCTGCAGCAATGCGCTACACCGAATGTCGCTTGGCTCCACTCGCGCTCGAGCTCATGTCGGGCATTGATGAAGAAACCATCGATTTCCAGGGAAACTACGACAACACAGAC
>Ga0114960_10004705_pt1 | contig 10183 bp, 9 predicted proteins | sample C_130625_MF_Meta_FD_92637 | JGI IMG/M metagenome (GOLD analysis project Ga0114960, IMG submission 92637) | Freshwater microbial communities from Lake Croche, Canada to study carbon cycling - C_130625_MF_MetaG | ecosystem: Environmental > Aquatic > Freshwater > Lake | place: Lake Croche, Canada...
CAAAAATTAATAATCTAAAAAAAGGAGATTATGTTTTTTGTAATATTATATTTAAAGGATTAAAAGTTAGCAGTGATTTTATTATGGAAGAATTAGAAATAGTTTCTATAATTACTCAAGAAGAGTTTGATGAAAATCAAAAAAATGAAATGTTGTCTAATATGGTTGATGATAAAGTTTTTTCTCAAGAAAATAATGATTTAGAATCACCTATAGAAATTATAGAGAATTTGGAAAATGAAAAAATGCAAAATAATATTCAAATAAATGAAGATCATAAAACTGAAATTAGTATAAGTAAAGATAACACTATAGATAAAACAAATATAAGTGACTTAAGCACAATTAATAAAATTAGTAAAAATCAAAAAATAGATAAAAAAAAAACAATTATAAGAAAAAGTAAAAAAATTATATTTACTTAAATTTAATTTAATTATTTGTTAAATCAAGCTAGTTTTTTTTATTAGTATTAAATATATAATATAATAATGGCAAAAAATAGTGAAGTATCTGATTCGAATAATATTTTAAAAGCATTATTAATAATAATTGTAGTCATTGGTATTGCTTACTTTATTTATTATTTATATACTCAAAGTATGGCTCCTAAAAAAATAATGATTGCACCTTCTTCAAATAGTATTATAAGTGAAGAAAATAATAGAATGATGCATTTAAATCAACCATCAGGAAAACAACAAGGATCTGTTAATACAAGATCAGGTATGGTTGGCACTCCTCAAGGAATGGGAAATCCTATTATGAATAAAACTGAAATGACACATTCTGAAAATGGAGGTATCATAGGAAGTTCTAATATAGAATATTTCAGCCAAGACCCCAATTCTCAAGCTGATCGTAATGCAACCAACTTTCCTAAAGATCAACTTACTGCTGCAGAATTATTACCCCAAGATAATTCTTCTTTGTGGGCTCAAGTAAATCCTTCTGGCGAAGGCTCTCTTAAAGATAGAAATTTCTTACAATCTGGTTACCATATTGGTATTAATACAGTTGGTCAGACTTTACGCAATGCTAACTTGCAACTTCGATCAGAACCACCGTGCCCACAGGTAAAAGTTAGCCCATGGACTCAGTCTACAATTACCCCGGACTTAGGTAGACTCCCATTTGAAATCGGAGGGTGTATGTGAAATTATCGTGAAAAAAATTAATTATAAAATATATAAAAATTAATAATATTTTTAAAAAAGTTATTAATAAATTAAAAAAAATTGAAAAATAAAAAATAACAAAATTATTTTTAGTAAAATAATTATTAAAAATAAAATGTCAAATTGTATTTATGAAAATTGTAATGAAAAGGCTAAGTATAATTATAAAAATAATAATAATAATAATCAAAGATTATATTGTTTAAATCATAAATTAGAATTTATGATAATGTTAGATGAAAAATCAAAATATTGTATAGAGGAAAAATGTCATATAAGATCATCTTTTAATTTTCCTAATCTTAAAAAACCAATATATTGTTCTATTCATAAAAAAGATGATATGGTAAATATTATTTCTAAAAAATGTATTGAAGAAAATTGTAATAATTTAGCAAGTTTTAATTATGAAGGTCTTAAAAAATCTATATATTGTTCTATTCATAAAAAATCTGAAATGATTAGTATTCATATTAAAAAATGTATTTTTGAAAATTGCAAAAAAAATGCTATGTATAATTTTATAAATAAAAAAGATAAATTATATTGTTCTGACCATAAAGACCCATTAATGATAGATTTAACTCATAAAGATAAATTATGTATTAAGGAAGGTTGTGGTATTCAAGCTTGTTTCAACTTTTCACATGAAGAAAAAGGAATATATTGCGCAAAACATAAAGAAGGAAATATGGTTGATGTTAGAACATATAAATGTATTGAAGAGAATTGTAATATAAAACCAAATTTTAATTATCCAGATTTGAAAAAAGGAATTTATTGTAGCTTACACAAAAAAGAACATATGGTAAGTCTTTATAATAAAATATGTATTCACCCAGATTGTGATATAATGGCCTCTTATAATTTTCCTGGTATAAAAGAACGTTTATATTGTACAAAACATAAAAAAGAGAATATGATTTCTAATTATACTAAAATTTGTGAGTATGAATCATGTAATATATGCGCATCATATAATTATAAGAATGAAAAAACACCAAGATTTTGTACAAAACATAAAGAAGAAAATATGATAAATTTAGGCGCAAGAAGATGTGAAAAAGAGGGATGTGAAACTATTCCAATATTTAATTTCCCTGGATTAAAACCTATTTACTGTTCTGCTCATAAAGAAGAAAATATGATAAATTTAATAGATAAATTATGTGAGCATGAATCTTGTTCAACAATTGCTACATTTAATTTCATTACTGAAAAAAAACCCATTTATTGTAAAGCTCATAAAAAAGAGTACACGATGAATGTCGTTGATCCAAAATGTAATACGCCAAATTGTCATACAATAGTCCAAAATAAATACCGCGGCTATTGCTTTTACTGTTTCATCCACACTTTTCCAGAAGAAAAGATAGCAAAAAATTATTTAACCAAAGAGAAAGCAGTATCAAATTTTGTTCAAATCAATTTTCCAGCATACAATTGGATTTTAAATAAAACTATTTTAAACGGTACTTCATTGCGCCGTCCAGATATATACCTTGAATTAGATAATCGCGTTCTGATAGTGGAAATTGACGAAAATCAGCATCAATCATATGATTGTTCTTGTGAAAATAAAAGATTGATGCAAATTTTTCAAGATATCAAATTTAAGCCGTTAATCTTCATTAGATTTAATCCAGATAAATATTATAATAATTCAAATAAATTAGTTCAATCACCTTGGAAAGTTCAAAAAGATGGATTTATCAAAATTCCTGAAAAAGAAGAAGTTAATTGGCAGCTGAGATTAAATATGTTAAAGGAGTCTTTAACATATTGGATTGAAAATGAATCTTCTAAAGAAATTGAAGTTATACAATTATTTTATGATATGAATTAAAAAATAATACTAAAATTTCCTAAAATTTTTTTTCATTATTATTTCTTATTTATATTTATTTTTTTAATTTTATTATTGATAAAAAATATCATTATCAATAATTATTTACAATATTAAATTCTATACATAGTTATTAAATATATTTACCTTCCTTAAATTCGGCGGCAATGGGGCCAATGTATTTTTGAGGAGGTTGAGCATTCATGACGACTGCGATTTGGCGAACAATTTGGGAAAGAGCACCACGGATTCCAGCAAGATCGAAGATACCAACAAGGAGTGTGACGACAATGCCGATTAATAATTGAAGTAAGACGAAACCAACATATAATTGCCAAGTTTTAAGATCTCCAACTTTCTTGTCTAAAAAGAAATCCATTTTTATATATATAATATAAATATAAAAATTTTCTAGGATTATTAAAATTTATAAATAAATTTAAAATAAAATTTCCTTATAAATAAGTTTTTTAATATATATATTTGATTTTATAATTTTTTTATTCTACCATTTTTAATTTTTCTCATAAGATTATTTTTTTGATATTTTAAAATTGATTCTAAAGAATCTTTATCATTAATAAGTCTTAAAATATGATTTATCTGTCCTTCCATTTGATTTTTTGTTAATGTATTTAATTCTAAATCTAAATAAAAATCAATGGTATTAATATCAATTTTTTCTAATAAACATTCAATAATTTTTTTTACATATAAAATATTAAATAATTTATTAATATCAATATTTTCTTTTAAAGATTTATTATAGTAATCATTTATAAGTTTTAAAAATTTATTTTCTTCTTTAAATTCCATTTATATTATATATATAATTTAAATTTTCCTTAGTATATCAATCATTTTTTTCTCCAATGTATTTATTTTATCTTCTAATTCCTTAAATTTTGAAATATTTACTTTTGATCCTTTTACTGAAAATGAATCACATTCAAAATTTATTTCTTTAGAGCTAATACTTACATTATTTAAATTATAAGTATTTTTCTCTTTTTGACCAATTTGAAATGTATTTTCATCAACATTATCAGCTCTATATGAAAAAGCTTTCTTGCCAATACATGTTCCAAAAAATGCTATACTCTCATTATCTAAAGTTTTAGATTTATTTCCAATTGCAAATGAATTACTATTGTAACATACAGCTCCGCTAACAGCTAATGAATTATCTTTTAAGCAATGACTTGTTTCACCAACACATAATGATTTCAAAAATATTAGACTATCTTTATTTTCTCCGTCTACTTTCATTACATCATCTTGGTCCCATTTTAATAATATATTTGTTTTTCCTGGTTCTCCACGATCGCCTTTAGGACCACTTGGACCACATGGCATAGATTCTTCAGAAACAATTTCGTAAATTGATTCTTTATCTTGAATTATAAATTTGAGACGGCGTTCATCAGCAAAACTAACTTTTCTAAAAATTGGAGTATCACCTTTTTGTCCAACTCGTCCTTCAGGACCTTTCGGACCAATTAATCCTTTTATATTTATTTTGCATGATGTAATTGTTTCATTAAAATAACATAATTTTATTTCATTAAGCTCTTTATCAAATACCATTGAAAAATTATTTTTATTAAAATTATTAATTTTTTCATCTAATATTCTCATTAAATCATTTTTATTAGTATCCAAATTTTCATTAATATTTTTAAATACAGATTGAATATTTTCATTAAAAATAGTACCTAATAATTTTATTTTACTCTCTATTTCACTATTTAATTTATTTCTTAGTTCAAATTTTGATTCATCAATTTTATAATCTATTTTTCTATCTATGTTCTCTAAATTTTCAAAATGCGGGTTATGAATACTTTTTATATTATCAATATGATTTTTGATTAAACTATTTATATTTTCATATACATGATTATCAATTTTTATCTCTTTTAATGATTCTTTAATTGATTCTTTAATTTTTCCTTCAATACTTCTTTTGTAAATATTTAATTTTTCATCAAATTTTTGGTCTAAATCATAAGTAATAAATTCAGAATATGATTGATACTCTTTAATGGAAGATTTAATGTTTTTCTCAATTTCATTAAATATTACTAATATTTTGTTATTTATTTTTTTTTCTAAATCTAATATTGTTTTATGATTATTAAAATTTTCATTTCCCAATTCATTTTTATTATCTTTTTCTCTAATAATCTCTTTTTGTGTTTCATTTTCATCTGCCAAATCAGGATTTTGCGTATATGATTCTGTTGATGTTTTACATAAATTATATGCTTTTTTTTCAATTTCTTTCATAATAAAATCGCGATCATTTTCATCTAATAAATTATATAATTCTTCATGAACCAATTTCTCGAAATAACTTATTAAAATTTCTAATATTTTTGTTTTTTTATCTTTTAATTCATAAGTAATAAATATATCTTTAATTTTATCAATAAATGATTTAATATTATTTAAAATTTTCTTTTGATTTAAATTTTCAATATAATTAAATAATAATACACATTTATTAATTAATAATAAAAAATTAAAATGATAGGATTTTAAAATATCCATATTTCCTATAATAATATAATTTTTTTTATTTAGAAAAAAAATTATATTAATAATATACCCTTAATAAATATGAATGTTATTGGCAGGGAAAAATGGGGTCCAAAAGCATGGCATATGCTACATGCATTTAGTATTGATGATTCATCTGAAATAACACCATTATTAAAACATAAATATTATATTTTCTATACTTCTTTTTTATATGTTATTCCATGTCTAATATGTAAAGAACATTATTCGGAAATTTTATTTAATATATTACCAATTAAAGAAGAAAAAATTACACGAAAATATATAGAGCATTGGGTTTTTAATGCGCATAATATTGTTAATGTTTTATTAAAAAAAAAATATTATACATTCAATAAATGTATAAAAGATAATTCAAAACCAAATAATTATGATATAATGGTTTTTATAAAAGCAGTTTATTTAGGATTTGATTATGAAAATATGTGCTTATATAATTTTGATCAAATATATAATTTTTTTATAAATTTCTGTAGATTGTATCCTTCAAAGAAAATTAAAAGAACATTAAAAAAATTTATAAATAAAGATGATTTTAAATCAATATGTACGCCAAATGAATTAAAAATCTGGTTTTATGAAAATCAGGATTTATGGACTCTATTTTTGGATAATAAATAAAAATATTAAATATATGTATTTACAAAATAGATTAAGTTATCTTCACTATAATCAAATTTAAAATTTTCTAAAGAGCCATCTTTTTTTATATATTTAATTGTAGGATATTTAACAATATCTGCTCGATTACATAAAATATCATTGTTCTCTTCAATATTCTCAGAATTTACAGCACCAAAATTAAATAAATTTTTTTTATCAATTGCTATATTCATTATCATAGGTGCAATCTTTTTACAATGGCCACACCAAGGTGCATAAAATATAATGAAACCTTCATTAGTTGAAAAATAAGGATTATTTATATATAATTTTTTATCTTTATAAATAAAATCAGTTAATTTTAATTCTATAACACCATTTTCAATATTATAAATATTATCATATAACATTTTTATAAATATATATAATATTTATATAAATAAAATATTATATATATTTATAAATGATTAATTATATATATATATTATTCTCTATTTTACTAGGATTTGTAATTTCCTTCTTTTATGAAAGAGAAATAAATATAAAATTTTTAATGGTATTTTTATTAATTTCTCTAATTTTAATGATACTATTTTTTTATTTAGGAAATAATAATAATAAAGAAAATTTTGATAACTACTATTATAATAATTTTTATGAAAATACTTTTAATGATAATGAATTTGGAAGTTTTGATGGTTTAAATAGAAAACATCATCATCACCATCATACAGAAGAAGAATCTTGTGATAATGAAAATAATACAACTCATAATACAACACATAATACAACTCATAATACAACACATAATACAACCTATAATGAAACAAATACCAGTGAAGATCATGATCATGAAAATGAAAAATTACCAGAGCATGATTTTAATGTAAATAAGGAACCAAAATTTGAACATGACGAAAATGAAAATGGAAATATACCAGATGAAGAGTCTCAATTTAATAAAAATAAAAGCAATAATAATATAAGTATTCCTAATATTGGAACTATGCCATTAAATATTAATATTAGCTATAATAGTCAAAATAGTACCAATAATTTAGATAATAATAAAATTAACTCAAATGGAATTAGTAATGATGAAAGATTAAATAGAAATAATGGTTACACTGCTAATAATCATCAAAATAAAAATACTGATAATAATGATACAAAAAAAAAATGCAATAGAAATAAAGGAACTTATAATTATAGTAATACTAGAGTTTATAATAATAGCGATTGGATATATGGCGATTATGCTTGGACCAATGATCCAGATTATTATATTCCAGATGACGATTGTGATTATTCAAATGATAATGAATCAAAAGAAAAAATAAATAGCTGTCCGACAGTTAGCATTTCTCAACCATTGAATGAAATGGTTGCTAAAAGAAATTATAGGAATCAAAATAAAGAAAATGTTTGTCCTTTAATGATTAATACACCATGGAGTGAATATAAATCAGGTGATTCAGAACCGGAACCTTATAATTTATAGATTAACAATTTTTATTATAATAAAAAAAATTATTATAATATTAAAATTATTAAATATTTATTTTATATATAATTTATATATAATTTATATATAGATGAATATAATTTTAATAAGTGTATTAATTATAATTATTATTTTACTATCTAGTTACCTTATTTATAAAAATATTGAGCAACAAAAATCATTAGAAAGTTTTGATAATAGTAGAGGTTCTTTAAGTACTTTTTATCAAAATACTGTTGATACAGATGACTATCAAAGTACTGCAAATTTATATAGTTTTTATGATATTCCAACAATTTATAAAGATAATGGTTGGAATGGATATTGGAAACAAGGAAATTTCTTAAATGGTTATTTTTTTCAAAATAATGATAAAATTATTATTTATATAAATAGTGACCAACTTAATGAAATTAATACAGTAACTGCCACTTTAAATCCAATAATAAATAATACCGGTAATCCGAATCAATGCAAACCAAATACATTTTTAGCAATTGGCCAGTTAAATAATGATAGAAATTATTTTTATATTACAGCTGCTTCAAAAGTATTATGCTCTAATACTAATGATAATTCATTGACTTATGATCAATCAATTACAGGAAAATTGAACACAACTTTAACACCAAATACTATTAGTTTGTATAGTACTAAAAATCTATATAATCCAGTAATTTTTACTAAAAATATGAATTTTGATTATACTAAAAATAGTAGTTTATATGCACAATATTCAACTTTTTTAAATCCAATGCCTAATTCAATAAGTAATTCTATAACACAAGTGACCAATTTTTGCCCACCCAACTCATACCCCTGTTATGAAAGTAGTCTGGGTACGACTGATGTACATTATTCACAATATTCAATAAATCCTGATACAGCTTTAGGTTTATTATCAACTAATGATATAAATGCATGTTCAAAATATGCACCAAATTCTGATAATAGTTGTAAGCATAGTTCTACTACTTCAACCCCATTTCAAGATTTAAATTGTGTGTTTAATTCAAATGCTATAATAAATCCAAAAAATTCAGCTCAGTCTATCTCTGCTTGTCCATCACTAATAGATTCAACTAAATTCTATGATAAATTAAATTTTATGTATGAATATGGACTTCAAAGTATTGATAGTGGGACTAGTTCATCAATATGTGATTTTAAAAAATATTTAGATAAATCTTATTGTAATGGTTTTATATTATCATATATAACTAATATAGGAGATGTAAAAACATTAAATTATCAATTTTTTGGAGCAAATTCTCCAGAAAATAATTTAACTGTTCAATATGATAAATGGTATGAATATTTAAATAATTCACCAAATGGACTTTTATATAATTATAGAAATAATATAAGTACATGTACAATAAATAAATTATCACTAACTAATATAGATCCCTCTTCATCAGACAAATGCTCTAAATTATCAACAATGGCTTCAAATTTTACAAATATGAATAAACCAACATCGTTTTATAAAAATCTATTTCCTGCAGTATGGAATATAAATATATCTAATAATTCTACATCAAATTCTTGTCCTGTAACTTTAAGTACATATAATAATTATGATAATGTTCCAAAATATGCAACATTTAATGGAAATAATATTAATTTCAGTTTATATAAAAATGGATCAGACCAACAATTATTTTTAGAAAATGTAAATGTTATAAGCACAGTTGCACCAAATCCAACAAGTTCAAATTCATCAAGTGTTTATGTTGCAATGACTTGTAATATTAGATCAAAAGATGGAATGTATTTAATTCCCAATAATTCTAATTCTGGATTTTCTAATAATTCATCTAATATTAATTTAGCAAATAAGCCAGAAGATAATGGAAAATGGCTTATTTTTGGATTTTTGCTGCCTAATTCATTTAATGATAGTATTATAGATAGCGTAGGAAATATAATTATAATTGGTTAAATAATTTAAGAAAATAAAAATTAAAATTAAAAAATTTTAATATAAATTATGGTAAAATTTATATGTATATATAAATATATACATATATGAATAATAATTTAATTCCTTTCATTATTCTTTTTTTTAGTATTGTAATTATATATGGAATTTTAACAAATAAAAAAAATGAAAGGGTTAAAAATTATGTAGAAAAATTTTCAGATATTAATCAAAAAGTTATTTCAAATTCTGTTAATAATACAGACTTTACAACAGATTTAGCAAATGGTACATGGACAACTACAAATACTAAAGTTGATAGTAATAATAATGTGACTAATTTAATGAATATAGAAATTAATTCTACAACAATTGATTATACAAACCCAACTACAAATTTAGGTTCAGTCACTCTTAATGGGAGAAAATATAATATAAGTTTTTTTTTAAGTAATATTTTAAAGGCAGAATTAGAATCATCTACTTTAAAAGAAAATTTACGAATCAATTTTTTAAATAATATGACAGAAGAAGAAATAATAACA
>Ga0114960_10004706_pt1 | contig 10179 bp, 16 predicted proteins | sample C_130625_MF_Meta_FD_92637 | JGI IMG/M metagenome (GOLD analysis project Ga0114960, IMG submission 92637) | Freshwater microbial communities from Lake Croche, Canada to study carbon cycling - C_130625_MF_MetaG | ecosystem: Environmental > Aquatic > Freshwater > Lake | place: Lake Croche, Canada...
ACTTGATGTGCTGGATATCGGCCATCAACCCGTACTGTTCCCACCGTACTTGCTTTGGCTTCCACTTGCGATGCAGTTCAATCAGCCGGGCCGCACGCTCAGTCAGGTTCAGCCGATCACGCACCATGTCCAGCACATAATAATTCTGGTCTTGACCCAGCCCGATCACCCACATCGCCGTGTAGTCGGAGTCCTTGCGCTTGGAGTTTGCCGAGTCCACCAAAATGTAGTTATTCGTCTTGGTCGGTTTCTTGGAGTAATACCGCAGCCACTCGCGCTGGAACCCCTGCAACGAATCGGCCTTCGGGTTCAGCAATATCTGCGCGGCATAGGTGTACGGCCCCATGTCCTTGCGCTTCTGGTGGTGCGTCAGGTCGTCCCAGACAATCGACTGGCCGTCCTCAACGCCACCGACTCGACCGGGGTACTCCCGCGCCGTCAGCGTCCCGCGATCCGTCAGCGTTTTATAGGCATCGTTGAAGTGCCACCGCGTACCGGCCCCGCGTTTTATCCCCGGCGTTGTCCCAAGGTTATACGAACGCTCCATCTCCACCATGACCTTGGCAATCATTTCGGGAGTTGTCACGGAACCCGCCACCACAACGTCATCGTAGTGCAGAACCTTGAAGTGCTTCGATGTCGGCTGGCCGTCCACCAACCCCCACGCTTCAACCGTTGCCTCATTGGGGTTCGACTTACGCTTAACAATAATCCCGTCATCCTCCGACCACTTCGCAGCCTTACGGATATCCTTCCCGTACAGCACATCGGGGAACGCCGCGTGCAGCGTCAGGTTTTCTTCCAACTCGCGCATGATCTGGCGCAAAAACGCTTTCGCAATGGGTCGTGTGTGGGAGAAAATCCCAATCGTTATCTCTGGGTCTTTCAGAATGCTCTGAATCGACAACCCGAACGTAATCGTGGAGGACTTCCAGTGTTCGCGTGACCACAGATCCAGATACCCGTTGGGGTTCGCCTCAACTTCGCGGCACCGATCAAACGCAAACGAGTTATCCACAAACCCCGGTCGCCCGACGCACGGCAGCATATCCACGCGATTACACACCCGCACCATCAGATAATACAAATCCGCGCAGACCAGCATCCGCACGACCTGGTTCAGTTTCCCTTGCTGCCGCCCGATTTCCTCCAACTCATCCCAATACCGAATCGCGCCCTCAACCGGCAGCGCGTGCAGCATTTTCACCTGCTCTGGGGTCAATTCGCTCATATCGGCCCGAGCGTACTGGGTTCGTGCAGCGTCCGCCGGGGAGGATTATCGGGAGGGAGTTTCCCGTGCTGCTCACGCGTTCCGCTAGGCGCGGACTCTCGCACACCCTCCCCGGCTTCGCTTCCAGACTCTCGCTGTGCAACGATTTCCACCTCAACGGGGTCATCCGCCTCCACTTCCTCAACAACCTCGCCGTCAATAATCTTCTCCGCAGCAACCGGCGCGGCCAACCTCGCCAGCAACGCACCGGCCAGCCCGATCAATCCCGCATCGGCCCCAAACGCCGCCGACTTCTCAATCGCTACCCGGTCGCCATACTGCTCCCGGCTCCACACCTTCGCTTCATCGCGCCGCCACGCACTTCGCAGCTTCGCCACCGCAACATCGTCCGGCCCCGCCCGATCCAGAATCTCGCCCCCCTCGTGAAACCGCACCTCCGCCCGCGCCTTCAACGCATCTTGGTACGCGCCCCACCGATCATCCGAGGCCCGCAACCAGGTTAGCACCGCCCCCAACGTCCAAACCCGCGCCTCACACGCCTTCACCAACCCAACCTCCACCACATCGTCAAAAAACTCCTCCAACTTGCCCTCGTTCACCCGAGTAAGCGAGTCACGCGTCATCTGGCTCGATATCCCCATGGCACGTTATACCGCTGAATTCTTCCAACCGCAACCGCCTGCCGCACAAAACCGCTCAGAAACCCTACAGCGCGTTATCCGGCCTTTGCACATACCATCCCCTACCCCGCATCCAGAAAACGCAAGCAGCACGCCTTCTCGCCAATCCTTGGGCATCTTGAGCAGGGGGGCAAATCCTAATTTTTTTGCGCGCCGAAAAATTTGGCGGAGGTATGACGGGGAGTCCCAGCCCTGTACACGGTCGGCCAAGGCCCTTGCTCCCCCGGCCCTCCGGAATCAGCCCAACAAGCCAGCTTGACCACGGCTGACCACGCCTGACCACGTTCGCCCGGCGGATTTGCCTGCGATCCGGGCCGAAAACGCTGTAGCCCCTATGATGCATGGGAGCGATTAGCCTTGCGTGTCAATGGCTTGGCATTAGATCGGGGCAAGCTGCGGCCCCTGTTTCGCGCTTGTTGCTGGCTTGCGACACGCTCCAGGTAGCTGCGCCATGCAAATTCATTGCGACACATGCGGCAGCATTGCGAAACATTGCGACACTCCGGCATTGCGGAATTAGGCGGTTTCGCAATGTTCCCGCATGCATTGTGAAGCATTGCCAAAATCGTCTAAAAGGAAAGTTAAGATAAAGGAAAGAATTTTATGCATATAAATCATTCAAAAAGAAATTACCCTCCTGGGCGCGTGCAATGGATTACAAGGTTTAGGCCGCCACAATGTGTCGCAATGCGCGGCAATGAATTGCAATAAGTTTGCTCTATTTGAGAATTGTTCCATGTTGTCAGCCAATCCGTAAGGTGTCGATATGTCGTCACTTTGTCGAGATTTAGGCATATAGTGACGATATGCCGACAGGTGGCTTTTGGGCGGTTTATGCATATGATTGATTGGTAAGGGAAAACTATATGCATAGGTCTGGCACGGGTTATGCATATACTAAGCACACGGCAGCGTTGCCGGATCATCGAAAGGGGCACCAAATGAACAACGGATACATCGTTACAGTCAGCAACAAGGGCCAGCAATTTTGGCTTCGCGGCACGACTTGGGCATTCCACGCGGATCGTGCCAACGTGTTTTCCACGGAATCGGAAGCGAAAGCTGCGGCAGTTAAGGCTGAGATATTTATGGCCCCTGCGATCCGCAAAAGTTACAAAGTGGAAGCTGCATAAAGCCTCAGGGCATGCATCCTTCGGGGTGCATCCTCAGGCGCTTTTCAGCCTGTAACGCAATAGAAAGGGGGATTGGCAGATATGACAGCAAACCTGTACGACACGATCACGGCGCAGATTGTCGCGGAACTAGAAAAAGGCGCGGCACCTTGGATCAAGCCGTGGAAAGCCGATAGCACTGCGGATCACAATCACATATCTGGCGCAGCTTATCGCGGGATTAATCGCCTGCTGCTGGGGATGTCGTCAATGGGGAACGGGTTCACTTCCCCAGTTTGGGCGACCTATAAGCAGTGGCAGGAAAAAGGCGTGCAGGTTCAAAAGGGCAGCAAGGGGACGTCGATTGTATTTTTCAAGCCGATAGGCGGCAAAGAGAATGCCCAGACAGGCGCAAAGGAAGCGGGCTACTGCGTGATTCGTGGTTACACAGTGTTTAATGCCACGCAAACCGATCTGCCCGTTCCTGCCGCGAGTGTACCAGATGCCGCCTTTAATCCTGTACCGGCTTGCGAATCGTTTATCGCTAAGACGGGGGCAAGCATAGCGCATGGTGGCGATGCCGCATTTTATATGCCGTCAATGGATCGCATCCAGCTTCCGCAAAAAAGCGCCTTTGATTCTGAAGCGAGCTACTACGCAACGGCATTCCACGAATTGACGCACTGGACAGGTTCCGAATCGCGCTTGGATCGCAATCTGTCGGGCAGGTTCGGCAATCCGGCTTACGCGTTCGAGGAACTGGTAGCCGAAATGGGTGCAGCGTTCATCTGCGCCACTCACGGCATACAGGGCGAACTGCGCCACGCTGGGTATATCGGCAATTGGCTCAAGGCGTGCCGCGAGGATAACAAGGCGATTTTCAAGGCCGCGAGCCTCGCGCAAAAGGCCGCTGATTATCTGATGGCGCAGGATGCCGCGCTGAAGGTGGCGGCATGAACACTGAATTCGAAGCTGGCAATCGGCGTTTTGTACCGGGCAGGCCGGTCACATATAACGGCATGCGGGGGCGATTCTGGACTGCATACACGAAGTACAGCAACGCGTGGGTGCGTACGCGGAATTACTTTTTCGCTAGTCGGACAACGAAGCGCGAAATTATCGAAACGGCGGGGGAATCATGAGCGCAACCAATCTATTTATTTATGTTGCAACGCACCGCGCAGGCACGAGCGGTTATTACGCCGACCGTCAGCGCGGAACAATTGACGTTTGGCACGATGCGAAGCGCTACATTTACCGCAAGCCGAATGCGGATGTTCCGGCGCGAATGGTGAAATGCGAAATTCTGGCAGCGTTTGAGTCGGACGGACGCTGCACGATGCGGATCAGTGGGCGGTTTCCCAGCTACCGAATTGAGGTGGCAGCATGACCAACCTTGACGCATTGACGCTGGCCCTCACGCTGGCCCTAACAGCGACCACTGAGGCCAAGATGAACGACTGCATCGCGTTGGCGGCGGGCATACCCTGCACACCCGCTGAGGAGGCGCTGGCGAAAGCGGCGGCGCTGGCGGCGGTGCGCGCATGATCGCGCTGGGCGTGTTCCTGTGCCTAGCCATGCTCGTAATTATTTTCGACTTGTAGAGGCCGACAATGAACGAACCAAAAGCCAGAATGAAACGCCTATGCCTGACGCTTGACCCGTTTACCATCGCCGAGGCCAAGCGCCGAGGTGACGGCAACGTGTCGCTAGGCATCCGGCGGGCGCTCAGTCCTCCCCAGGTTCGCGGCCCTGACGCTTCAGGAACTCAGGATGCTGCGCCGCACGATACTTCTCCACGGCTACCTGCGCCGATATGATTTGATCCTCAAAGCGCCCATCGAAGGCGCGAGGATTTATCTCATATTCCGAGGATAGGCCGGACGACCGAATTATCGGCCCCATAGGTCGCACCCATCCAGCGCCCTCCACGCGCACCCAAAATTCCTTCCATTGCTGGATTGTTAGGCTGCGCTTGTAGTTTCCCCACGCAGAATTTAGCTTGTGCGGCTTGATCGTCCGAATGTTGCGGGCCAGCACGAACTCGGCGAACGTCCGGACGGATTTATCCTCGTCGCCATATTGATCCAGCGTAGAGTAAAAGTGCAGCATGTGCGGCCATAGGCAGTCTCGCATGTATTCCCAGGCGAGGGCCACCGTGTCGCGCTCGATGGTCGCGGCGATAACCTCACGTCCCGCTGCGCCGCATTGGATGGCGTGCATTGTGAGGGCGATGCGGGGCAGGTAGGCCCGCCACTTAGAAAGCGACTGCCGAGCGCCTGCGGGGAATTGGGGAATGCCGCGCATGTGCGTAATCCAATCCGTGGCCTCGCGCCGGATCGTGTGGGCCTCGTCCGAAAATATGCAATGGTCGAGGTGCGGTTTCATTGCATACAGAGCGTGCAGGATCGTGCGCCACTCGCGGATCGCGCCCCTATCTGCGGGCTGTTCGGATTCCTCGTTCGCGGGGCCGGTCGAGTTATAGACCAGCACCCTTTGCATCAGCCCGTCAGAGTCCAAATTCAGCTTTATTGCGGCCCGGCGGATCGCGTCCGGCTGTGAGCCGCCGATAATACTTACGCCAGTATTGGGAATGGTTCTCAACTTGCCGACCAGAATTCCGATAAATTCCGCGCCGTCCCATGCCGAAAGCCAAAATTGCCGGTCAGAACCCTTTCCGCCGCTTTTGTACTGATCCATGCTCATCAGCCAGGACAGGAACTCGTCCGCATAGCACATGGCCCCGCGTGTCGTTGCCTCTTGTTGCTCTAGCAAACCTTCCGCCGTTGTCCCGTTAAAATACAGCATCTCATTCACGGGCTTTGCAGGGGCAATCGGGCGCATTCCGGCCGGCTCGTCCTTCTGGCGCTTCGTGAGCCACGCCTTACGCTGCATCTCGTAGAGGTCGAACTCATCTTTGTAGCCCGCCTGTTTCTCCCGGCTGCGCTGCGCCACCTCCATTGATAGCGACCCTGCCTCGCGCATAATGCCCTTCATTGACGGCGATTTACCATCCCCAGAATCCCCGACAACGCACGCCCAAAGCCTCGCGGCTTCGGCCCAATCTTGGGACGGGCGAACCCTAACGCGGATATCGTCGGTCAGGCACCCAGAGGCAAAGGCCAAGGCTTGCAGGTAAGTGATGCCGGGATCGCACCCGACCATCGCGGAAAGGTTAGACACAAACGGGCGGATGGTTGGCAGAATCCACTGCGCCTGGAACGGTGCCAGCGGTCGAGCGCCCCAAAAGTCGGCGGGATCAACCCACTCGTACTCGCCGGATTCTGCGAAAGCGTGTTTTTTGAGCGCGGAGGCGGTGCGGATTGAACGCTGGGCCGCGTCTAGGTCGTCCGGTATCTCGTCCATCCACTCGGGCGGCTCGTCGAGTCCAGCCCCGTCAGATTCGGTGGGAGCCTCATTCGTCGCGCCGGGGGGAATCGGCTTGACTGGCTTTTGAACCTGCGGGGCCGGATTAGGTATAGGACTGCCTTTATACTCAGCGAGTCCGCCTTGTTCATGCCATGCTACCACTTCTTCCCGCGAGGTGAAGTGGGAGATGTCATCCGTTGAATACCGGACTAGGCGGCAGCTTGCGGAGACTACCTGCTGGCAAAAGTCGGTCAAGCGCTCTGCGTCCGTTGAGACGATGATGCAATCGTCAGTCTCCAAAGCTTCCAATGGCAGGGAGCCGTTGGCATAAACCACCAACGCGCCGGGGAATAGCGTTTCGCCGCGCTTGGCGATCTGCGGCCAATCCACCACGACAACGCGCTCACTCATGGCGCAGCACCTTGTAGCTTGTTTGGCAAATCGCCATGCACTCTAGAAACGGGCGGTGCATTTCCCTCGGCAGCGTTGCGATCGCCTGGTTAGCGGCAGCGTCCATTCTGGCTAGGTACAGCATCGCATAGGAGCGATCCAGCCCCCGAATTTCAGCTTGTGCATCGGCCAATTCCTTCCCCCAATCGGCATCCATTAGACTGTGATCCCCTCTAGATATTCTTTCACCTGGGCCACGCTGCTTGCGAACATCGCATACGCCGTGCTGTCAAGAACGTGTTTTATGTAATTTTCCTGCTCAATCTCGCGCTGATTGCGCGGGTGCGTCCAGCCTGTGCGCTTCACTTCGATGCATAGGCGCTTGCCATTGATAAGCTGGCAGTCAATATCAGACTTCCTCATCCTTACGCCGCCAACCTTGAACACCGTATTGTAGGCAATGAACCGCTTGTTGCCCTCTGCATCCTGCTCCATTGCCGTGCCGCTGTTGTGCCGCTCAACGATGGACACTTTCGGATGCTTGCGTAGCATGGCAATTATGTCTCGCTGGATCGTGGCCTCGTATGTGCCGTCATCAACGCGGGGAGCCATTGTGCGCTTCGCCTTCATGACTAAGGACCGCTGCAACTCAGGCGCAGGCTTCCCGGCAGATTTAGCAAGAGCGCCGAGGATTCGCATGTTACGCGCTATCGTGTCGCGCAAATCCTCGCGCTTGGCTATGCGTCTAGCCGCCATTCTTGCGCCTCGCTATGCCGCTTGCGATCCCCGCATTACGGGCAATCGTCTTTCGCTGGATCTGCGTTAGCTTCTTCTTTCTAGCTATGCCGCCGAGGGAGGCCCAGACCCGCATCTGGGCAAGAACTGCTTTCGGGATTGCTTTTGATTGGCTCATGGGAACGGAATATCTCATGGATTAACTTGCCTTGCAAGAAAATGCTTGACGGGCGCTTTCTAGGCATGTTCAAATAATCCATGTTCAACGCACGGAGGCAACAGATGAACCTACCGACCGATATGAAAAGCTATAAAGGCAGCAACTACGATAGCTTCAGCCTAATCCCGGCAAACTGTGCCGGGTGGGCGTTGCTGGTTGTAGTCGTACTGGCTTGCATCCTTGAACCACTTTTCCGCGCTGGCTGAAAGGCGCAGTGACCACCGTGCCAAAAGCATCAAGGTGGCGCAGAGTACCGGCCCTCTGGCGGACGACCGGCTTTACTCAACCTTTAGGGGGCAACAAATGAACGACCACGTTAATCCGGCATTTAGCAACATCCTCGCGGCAGTCGCGCCGCCCAAGGAAATCCTCGAGCATGAGGCGCAAAGCAGGAAGCTGATTGAGGAGGTTGCAAAGATCCTGTGCAGCACGGACACGCAGCGGATTTTGCTGCAAAACATCTACTCAATGGGTCGCGCCGATGGGCTGATCGAAGCCGCGCACAAGACATTGCAGAAGATCCGCTCATGAGCAATTATTACGCCGAGCAATTGGAACAAGCGATCCGCAAACTGGGGTCGCACTGGGTACTTCACCCGCAGAATCGCGTGGCTAAATTGGCCGAGCCGTTACCGGAAGTGTTCCGGTGGGCACCCAAAGTGCTGCCGCAGAAAAAGGCAAAGAAATGAACCGCGCTCAGGCAGTAGATTACGAGCCGACAGGGATCGGCCTGCGCTGGACGGTCGACCGCATTCTGGCGAAACGCATCGCGCCGAAACGCTACCAGAAAAGCCGCAGCAGATTTGAGCCAGGTGTGCCGAAACTCCGCAGCGTCGAGTCGATTGCCTTGTGGGGCGTGATCTGCATGGCATTCAAGCCGATGAGCAAGGCCGAGTGGCTAGACGTTGCTGGAATCTACGGGCACAACAAGCGGATACTCGGCGCATCGGCAATCAGCAACTTACGCAAGGGCCATTGGGTCACTTGCAAACTCGGCCTATACGCCAAGAGGGAACAATGAACGAAGTCGTGCAGGTAGTCCCGCAAGCCGTGGTAGCAGTTGCGCCCACGCCGATGATGATGCTGCAAATGGCCGTGCAACAAGGGGCCAGCGTTGAGCAATTGGAACGGCTCATGGCATTGCAAGAGCGGTACGAAACTAACGAGGCGAAGAAGGAATTCGTTGCCGCCCTTGCCAAGTTTAAGGAGAACCCGCCCGAAATTATTAAAAACATTAAGGTGTCTTTCGGCAACACGAAATACAGCCACGCGGGACTTGACCAGGCATCGGACAAGATCGGCGCGGCGCTATCGACTGTCGGCATCTCCCACACATGGGAAGTATTGCAGGGTGAGCGCATCAAGGTTTCTTGCATCCTGACGCATATGCGCGGCCACTCTGAGCGCGTTGCGATGGAAGGCATGGCGGATACGTCAGGCAGCAAGAGCGCCCTGCAAGCGATTGCCTCTGCGATCAGTTTCATGCAGCGTTACACCTTGCTGATGGCAGTCGGCGTTGCGCCTAAGAACGTGGACGATGATGGGCGCGGCGGTGTCGGCCCGCGTGAACTGCCGACCGATATCAAGACCAAGTACGAGGCCGAAATCGAAGGCTGCGAGAAAATGAAGGAAGCAGAGGCGCTCTGGCAGACCATTGCCGCCAACTGCACCAAGGTGGGCGATGTGGTTGCCTACGAGGATCTGAAACTGCTGATGGCGGCAAAGCGCAAGGCGCTCAAGGCCGCTGAAACCAAGGGGGCGATATGAGCGAGGAAGCCAAGCAAGGTAGCGGTGCGTGGCTTTACGAGCGGTGCGGCTTTATCACGGCCAGCAGGTTCCGCGATGTGGTGGATCTGACCAAAGCCGGGAAGCCGACCGCCAAGCGGGAAGCCTACTTGTGGGAAGTCGTGATTGAGCGCGTCACCGGCCAGCCGTCCGACCACTTTAGCAGCGCAGCGATGGAGTGGGGTACAGAGCAAGAGCAGCATAGCCGCATGGCATACGAGGCGTACAGCGGGAACATGGTGGACGAGGTAGGGTTTCTGAAGCACCCGACCCTGCCGATGTGTGGCGGCAGTCCTGACGGATTGATAAACGAGGATGGCGGCTGGGAGAGCAAGTCGCCCTACAACAGCCGCTACCACTTGGAAACCATCATCAACGGGATGCCGGAAGACCACATGGCGCAGTGCCAGGGCTTGATGTGGATCACCAACAGGCAATGGTGGGATTTTGCCAGTTACGACCCGCGTATGCCAAAGCATCTACGCCTGTACGTTGAGCGCATTGATCGCAACGACGAGTACATCCAGAACCTTGAAAAAGAGGTGATTGCGTTCTCGGCGCAGGCTGATGAAATTACTGCAAGTCTGAAGCCAAAATGACCCGCGAACAAGCCGCTAAAGCCTGTCCCGAAGCCACCGCGTTTATCGCAGAAATGCG
>Ga0114960_10004707_pt1 | contig 10178 bp, 11 predicted proteins | sample C_130625_MF_Meta_FD_92637 | JGI IMG/M metagenome (GOLD analysis project Ga0114960, IMG submission 92637) | Freshwater microbial communities from Lake Croche, Canada to study carbon cycling - C_130625_MF_MetaG | ecosystem: Environmental > Aquatic > Freshwater > Lake | place: Lake Croche, Canada...
GTAGCGACCCGCTCAAAGCCTAGTGATTTGTCTTCAGCCAGTTTGAAATAATCGTAGCTCATCACGTTGGTATGCAGGTCTGTAGTTTCCAGCAAGGCCAAAGTTGCCTTTGAGTTAACTGGAATGTTCGAATCTGTGGAGCCACATGATGCAAGCAATGTTCCGGTAATGACCAATGGTAAAAGTGAGAGTCTGAGCAAGGCAGGCAGGCGTATTTTCATAAGAAGTACTCTGATCAAGTTTGTTGAGGATGTTTGTATGGTCAAGTTGGAGCGTGAAGTTCTTATGACAACTTTTTATTTTCGGAAATTTTATTAAAAAATTGAGATTCAATTATTCATTAGATTGTCATATGCTGCGTCCACGCAATATAGGTCTGACTGGTCAAGATCAAATAGTCAAATACCAATGTCAAACGTTTTCAACAAATACAATCAACCTTTAGGTTGTTATAAATTTCGAACTAAAGTTTGGGGTCTGGAAGGACTCAACCCATTTTTATCCCCTGCGTATGAATCGTTCTGTCAGGTTTGGCTTCGGCGGGGCTACCGTGCTACTGGCTTGTCGTGGTTGGCAAGTGTCGTTTTAAACGACAGCGGGTGTGGGGTGACCTAATGAGAAAAGATCAGTTCGCAGCGATTTGGCTCAAGGCTTGAATGCCCATCAACGATGCAACAAGAGCCATCAAACCACTGGAAAAATATGGCCTTAGGTGGTTTTCAGGATTTCATTTTAGGATTTTCAAATATGTCTCCCTCGAAAGCTTTTTTTTCGCTCGTCAATTTCTAGATTCTTCAGTTTTGAATTACGTCTCAACAACTATATTTTTAAAAGCATCAACAAGGCGGTCTAATTCCAATTCTGTGGTGTAGACAGCCGGTGAAATGCGAATACATTGACCTTTTGCAACGCCTGCACGGCGCACAGAAAAGATGCCATATTTATCTCGTAACGCTGCCACGATGGCATTGTTTTCTTCCGCAGTGCCTTTGCCTGTCATTCTGAAAGATGTAATTCCTGCATACATACCATCTTCGTCTGGTGTCAAGATTTGCAGACCCTTTAATTCTCTGGCACGACTGACCCAGTAATTGCGCAAATGTTTGACTCTTAACTCTTTGGCTTTAGCGCCAATTTCATTGTGCAACTTAAGAGCTGTTGGTAATGTCAAGATAGAAGCAAAATTCACTGTACCAGTGTGTACTCTAGAGCGAATATCTGTGGCGGGGTAATCTTCATCTCCCATTGCACGGTCAATTTCTGTCAGTTTTGATTTTGCAATGTACATAAATCCAAGACCCAGAGGTGCACCAATCCATTTGTGCAAATTGAAGCCAACAAAGTCGACGCCTAAATCACGCACATTAAAATCAATTTGGCCCCATGAGTGTGCAGCATCCAAGATCACTGCAACCCCCCGAGACTTTGCCATAGCTGCAATTTCTGGAACTGGCATGACAAGGCCTGTTCGGTGGCTTACATGCGTTAAGAGGAGAAGAGCAGCTTTAGGATGCTCATTCAAAATTTGTTGGTAAGCAGCCAGCACATTGGCCTTAGTTGCAGGTTCTGGAACATTGAACTTAACAACATTCACGCCGCGTCGATCGGCTAGCCATTTCATGCCATATTGCATGGAGTCGTAGTCCAGGTCTGAGTAAATAACGGTATCCCCAGCCTTTAACTTGTTATAGCCTGCAATCAATAATTGCAAGGCTTCAGTGGCACCGCGTGTCAGTGCAATTTCGGAGGTTTCTGCCCCTAAGGTTTTTGCAAGTTGTGATCTTGCCGATTCAGCATCTTTTCCGAATTGTGTACGTGCGTAGAAGGAATTTTCCCTGTTCACCATCTCAGTCTTTGCCACGTAATCTAATCGAACAGGCTCGGCCATGATTCCCCAATAGCCGTTCTCTAAATTGATGTTTTGACCAGATATTGAATATAGATTTCTAACCGCTTTCCAGTAATGTTGTTGTGTTGCGATATTGTCAATTGGCGTAATGGGTAAATTGAAGGCGGATGATGCATTGTTCAGACTTTGGGCATTGACGGTTGTAGAAGTTGCTACGCTAGCCGTCGCCATGCCAATGACAAAATCTCTTCTGTTGGTATTAAACATTTGATGTCCTTTTTCTATAGTTGTATTTCAAATCCTGTAGATGACTCTTTTGTGAAAAAACGGGTCGACTCATGGCCTCAAATCTTGACCCATTCTTCACTGCGTCTCCAAAGTTCAATGGCTAATTCAGAATTGTTCCCAAGGGAAGCGGGTTGCATTGATTTAGAGTCCGCATAGTACAAGCCTGACTCTTGTTTGGGTGCATGCATTGCACAGTGCAGCGTGGTCAGTGCGCCTTCCTCAGGTGTCAAAAAACCTCGAAGTCGCAATAATGGACGAGCCCAACTGGGCACGGCGCGCCAAATTTCCGTGTCCACAACGCCAGGATGCAAGGCATATGTTGAAATCGAAGTGCCTTGAACGCGCTTTGCAAGTTCAGCGCTAAACAGTAAGTTGGCCAATTTTGAAACTGAATACTCGCGAATACCTGTTATTTATCGAGTATGCAGTTGCAACGCATCCCAATCAATCGCTGTAGCGCGCTTATGAGCGCGACTGGATACAGTAATGACACGCGAGAGACCAGAGGTTTGTAATTTATTGAGTAGCAATTGCGTCAGCAAAAAGTGACCCAAGTGATTAACGCCAAATGTCATCTCGAAACCGTCTTGCGTTAAACCTCTATGGCCTGCCACACCAGCATTGTTGATGAGCAGATGCAGGGGTAAATTGAGTTGAAGAAACAGTTGCGCGCATTTCCTCACTGAGGCAAGGCTGGCCAAATCCAAAGGCAGAAATATGGCCGACTCGTCGACTTTTAGCGATTTGATGTGATCTAAAACAGGTTGCGTTCTTTCAAGTGATCGACCCGCAATGACTACTTTAAATCCCCGCTTTGCCAATTCAATTGCAGTAACACGTCCTATGCCAACATTGCCACCCGTAACGAGTGCAACTTGGCCGTGAATGTAAAACTCATTGTTCATTACAAAAAAAGCTTCTAGCCTGAACTAAATCTAACCTTTGTAGGATGCTAAATATTTGTGACTGGAATAAGACTAAATGCAGTCCAAGCATCAAATTGTTCTTTTTGCAATTTCATGTGAAAGTGACGAGGATTTATATCTATGGTTCAACATTTTCAATTCATGTAAAGTCACTTTAATACGTCATCTGCTGTTCATGAAATAGACACGCTGCAGATCTAAATTGAGACTCGACAACTCTAGAAGCTGTCACCCCTCAACTCAAGGAGAATCTGAATGACATCTGAAAACCAAGTAAACGAAGTTGCAGTCGACGTCGAAAGTGATTTTGCAGAAGAGTTTGACAGTCCTAGTGAAAATCATCGTATGGCTGCACATCATTTTTCTGAAGCAGCCAAAGAGCATGAGCTTGCTGCTGATGCTTATGATGCGGGTGACCAAACTTCATCAGAAATGCATTCATTCAAAGCTTACCGCCACCAATTGAATGCAGTGCAGTATTCCGAAATTGCTGTGATGGAAGCATTTGAGTTGAATGAAATTAACGAAATTTGATTGAATTCAAGATCGACTCGTTTGTGCGAGTCGATCTTTCTAAAGCTACAGAAGTAGTTTTCCTGAATCATCAAAAAATGGAAAAGGCCCCGAGCTAGAGACTGCAGGTACATGATGAGTAATGAGCCCATCGCCATTCCACCAGTGAAGCAAGTAGCCTGGTGGTTCCATTCTGTACATAGCGGCGGCATCTTCAGCGATATCCAATTGAACGGTATGAGCAGTGCTTGGAGAAGTCATCACTGGACGTCCTCCAACAGTTGCTCTAATGTTTCGGTGCAGGTGCCCGCAAATTACGAGCTGTACTTGGGGATGAAGGCTGAGGATTTTGGCAAATTCTTTCTGACCATCAAGGCCGATATCATCCATGTGACCAATTCCTGTTTTAAATGGAGGATGGTGAATCATGACAAGAGTTGGCATATGAGGTTCTTTTATCAAAGCATCTTCAAACCAATTGAGTCGGCTTTGACATAGCAATCCACTGCTATGGCCTTTATTCACACTGTCCAGACCAATAATCCGAATTGGCCAGTTTGGTGAGGTCGCTGAGTATTGCCAAAATCCGGTTTCGCTAACCCATGGGTGGTCTTTGAATACGACTCTCATGTTGTCGCGGTCATCATGATTACCAGGAATTAGCAAATAAGGAGCAGGCAATTTAGTTAAAAATTCTTGCAACCCTAGATATTCTTCAATTGAACCTTCGTCAACTAAATCACCCGTAATTACGATTAAATCAGGCGTTTGTGGTAGCTGCCGAAGATGATCAATGGCGACACTCAACATCAATGAAGTGTCCACTCTTTTGTAAGCAAGTTTGCCTTTTGGTTTGATGTGTGTGTCTGACAGTTGGGCTATTAACATAAATAAATCTAAGTGAAAACAGCCAGGGGCATCCTGGCTGTTAGTTTTTAAATTACAACAATGGCAAATAAGTTTGAGTTACTCCATCAAACCTTCAGTTGCCTTGATCAATTCAGGCAATGCGGCTTCTGGCGTCTTTTCTCCACGCATTACGGCAGCCACTACATCACGTTGAGCACGCCAGATGCGAACTGATTGACCACCTGGGTAACCGCCCCAAGGCAATGACTTGTCAATTTGCGTTGTAGCGGTTCTAAAATTGGGGTTCTTGTCATAGAAAGGCGCCAAGTAATCAGCACCTAAGGCGCGCTGGTTGGTAGGAAGGTATCCAGTCATTTCGACCACAATTTTTTGAGCTTCAGGGCTTGTAACAAACTTGATAAAGTCCCATGCAGCTTTTTGCTTGGCAGGGTCTTTGGCCAACATCACTACGGCATTGCCACCTGTTGGAACGCCACCTTGAGTTTTGTTATCCAGGGGAAAACGAGCAGTGCCCCATTCAAATTTGCCACCCACCATGTCCGTAACGATTTTCAAGTGTGCGGGTGTGCTGAATAAAATGCCAGTTCTACCAGCACCAAATTGTTGACGAGACTGATCCCAGTCAACCAATTGCATTTTTCCATCTGTCACAAAGCGACGAGCAGTTTTGAGTGCATTCAATCCCACTTCATTGTTAAATCCTGCTTTTTTAGTTCCAGGCTCAACCAACTTTCCGCCTTGCTGGTAGATCAAGCCTTGAAACAGCCAATCATCAGGCCAAGCATGTACGTCGTATGACATGCCATTGTTGTCTTTGTTTTGGGCATTGATTTTACCAGCCAAGGTAATTAAGTCATTCCAATTGGTGGGCATGTTTTTAGGATCACCACCAGCTTTTCTGACCAATTCTGTATTGAAGTACATGATGGGAGATGAGGCGTTAAAAGCCATGCCATATTGTTTGCCATCTACTTGAGAGAGGCTCATCATGCGTGGTGCAAAGTTGCTGGCCGCAAAGTTTGTAGGCTCACCTTTAATGAATGTGGACAGATCTGTAATTTGGTTTCGCTTTTCTAAGGTACGTGCCATTTCACCTAATAAGTGAAAGCCAGCATAGTAGACGTCAGGCAATTGATTGGTCACTGCACTGCGCAAAATGACTTGATGACCTTCGTCGTAACTGGCAGAGGGCGCTCTGAACTGAATTTTGACGTTCGGATTTTGCTTCATGTATTCAGCTGCCAAGGGCTCATGGAAGCGTGCAAAGCTAGGATAGCAATACAGCACGTCCAAAGTGACGGTCTGGGCCTGCAAAGACAAACTTGCAGTAGCTGCCAGTGTCAGTCCGGTTAAGATTTTTTTCACGAGTTTCATTCAAAGTTCCTTAGGTTTGGGTTGAAGAGAATTAACGAAAGCTGGTCATGGTGATGCCCTGAATAAAACGGTGTCGGGCAATCAGAAAGGCAATAACCATGGGTGCTGTGATTAAAGTTGCGCCGGCCATCAATGCGCCGTAGTTAGCGCCAGATTCAGCTGAAGCAAAGAGCAACATTCCAAGCGGAGGTGGTGCTAGCTCTGTAGATGAAATCACAATCAGAGGCCAATAAAGATCATTCCAATGTGCAACCAAGGAGAAGATGGAAAAAGCTGTAACTGCAGGTATTGCTGAAGGCGTCACAACTCGCCACACAATCTCCAACTCACTCATGCCGTCTAGCCTTGCCGCATGAATGATTTCATCAGGGAAGGATTTAAAGTTTTGTCGCAATAAAAAGATAGCAAACATTGACAGGAAAAAAGGCAACATCTGACCGAAATATGTATTGAGTAAATTGCCAGAAGACATCGCTATGTAGATAGGCAATGAAGTTGCTTGAATGGGAACTGACAATGCAGCCAATATGCAAATAAATAAAAATTCGCGACCCGCAAAGTTTAGTTTTGCCAGTGCATATGCTGCCGGAATAGCTACCAGTAATTGCACGAACAAAATGCCAACGCAAACAATTACGCCGTTAAGCATGTACTTACCGATTGGCGCAGATTTAAGAACCTCGCTAAAGTGTTGAAAGCCGAAGAAACTTTTAGGGAAAGGCCACAATGAAGCTTCGAAAATCTCTTGAGGTGGCTTGAATGCGGTGGACAACATCCAAATAAATGGCATCAACATAAACAATGCGCCGAAAATCAAAACAAAGTGTGAAGCTACATGCGTGACAGAAAAATTGATTTTCATGCGTAATGCACCTTCTTCTCAATTAATCTAGATTGAACATTTGAGAGTATCAAGATGAAAAATAAAAAAACTAAGGTAAGTGCAGCGGCATAACCCATTTTGAAGTACTGAAAACCTTCTAAGTAAAGCGCGTAGAGGAGCACCTCTGAACCACTTTTCCCTTGAGTCAGGGTTGCCACGGTATCAAATACTTTGAAGGCTGTAATGCAGCTAGTCACCATCACAAACAGAGTGGTCGGGCCGAGCATGGGCCAGGTAATTCTTATGAATCGATCAATCGGACCGTTTGCGCCGTCTAAGGCTGCAGCTTCATACAATTCTTCTGGAATGCTGGATAGCCCCGCTAAGAACAGAATCATGTTAAAACCGACAAGTTGCCACAGACCAATCATGGACAAGGTAGGGATGACCCACTGTGGATCAGATATAAACGATATGGCTTGAATTCCGATGGCGGTGAGTAGATGATTGATTGGGCCAAGCTTTGGGTGCAGCAAAAATTGAAACACCGTTGCCATGGCGATTAAGGTAGAAGTGACAGGCAGAAAGTAAATCACTTCGTAAATTGACCGAGTGCGCTTGCGAGCATGAATTAATACTGCAATACCCAGACCTAGAAATATGCTGGAAGGTAATACCAATGCAACATACAATAGAGTGTTGCGAAATGACCTAAGGAATACTTCGTCCTCAAAAGCTTTTGAAAAGTTACGAAGCCCAACCCAGTCAAAGCTGATGGCGCCTAACTCATAGTTGGTAAAACTCATCAAAATTACCCACGTGATGGGTAGCAAATACAGCATAACCAATAAAAAAGTGGCTGGCAGGGCTAGTGCCCAGCCAAGTATGTTTTCATTTCTGGCCTGATGATTAGCTTGATTCAATTTGATCATCTGAAAAGTGGCTATGCGGTCAATTGATCAATTGTGGGCTGGCTGAAACGCGGCTTCCTGTTGCATCAAAAAGATGGAGGTCAGCAAGACGCCAACCAACCAACACTTCAGTGCCAGAAGCCAAGGGTTTAGACATCTTTTGTGTTGATACTCTAGCCGTTAGAAGGGCGCCATTCCACTGTGCTAGTTTCAGAATGTAGATCCATTCAGCTCCGTGGTGCTCAGTGCGATGAACGGTGGCATCAAGCTGGACGTTAATTTCTGCAGGGAGTGCGTCTCCGCTGCTACCCATCTGTAAATGTTCTGGCCGTATTCCGATATGCTTAATAACTAATTGAGATTGATCTAGCTGCCTGGGTGTAGCCAAGTAAAAACTCAAACCTTGAGCACTCCCCATTTCCAAGGGCAATATGTTCATAGAGGGTGTGCCGATGAATTTTGCGACCGTGAGGTTGGCAGGCGACTCATACAGTTCCGAGGGCGTGCCTATTTGTAAAATTTGACCTTGGTCCATTACAGCCACACGATTAGAAAGCGTTAAGGCCTCAGTCTGATCATGGGTCACATACAAAAATGTTGAGCCAATTCGCTGATGTAAATCTGCCAATTCATCACGGACTTGAATGCGTAGCTTCGCATCTAAATTCGAAAGTGGTTCATCCATTAAAAATGCATCTGGATGTCTGACCATAGCTCTAGCCAAGGCAACTCGTTGACGTTGGCCGCCAGATAGCTGGGCTGGCTTACGCTGAACCAAGTTACTGATTTGTAAGCTAGTACATAAATTGGCAACTTCAGTTTCAATTTGAGCCAAGATAGCTTTTCGCTTAGATGAAAATGTGCCTATGAAGGTGCCAATATAAGGTTGCCTTTGGACTAAGCCTAGTCGGGACATCAAAAGGGGTGTTGCAATGTTTTCTGCAACTGTCATATGAGGGTAAAGGGCGTAGTTCTGAAACACCATGGCAATGTTGCGTTCCTTTGGGGGCAGGTCATTGACTTGCCTGTCCCCAATGAAAACTTCGCCTGCGTCAAAACTTGTCAACCCAGCTATAACCCGTAAAAGCGTAGATTTGCCGCAACCTGAAGGACCTACAAGCGAGACAAACTCACCCGGATGAACTTCCAAATTGATGTTATTTAATACAAGTTGTGTACCATAACTTTTAGTCAAAGAGTTGAGCTTGATGGATGCCGTCATTTTCTAGCTTTAAGTGAATGCATTAGATAATTTTTAATATAATTTTTTTGAGGCTTAAGCATTTGCTAGTTTGTACGACGTCTAGACCTAACGTTTTTATAGCTAATTGGTGACGGTTTTGTGAAAGACTAAATTGTTTAAAACCTATTCAGCGATTTGAGGACTCCATGCGACAGGGTGACCCTCACACTCGATTGATTTGATCTCTAAAGTTTGACATTTTCTTTGAGAAAAAGCTGCTATCTCACTAGGGCACATTAGGCTAGAGGTGTTGTGCAGTAAAACAATTCGCCCTTCATATGACTTCACTAACTCGGATAGATTGATTCCAATCAAGTCAAATTGATACGGTAAGTCAAAGTGTGAGGGTGATTTAACTTCTGCGACTACTCGGGAATGAATTCTGTCAGTTGCTTTTTCAGCTGACACACTGCCAATGGACTGGTTAAGCTTTGATAAAGCTGACCACTCAATTTTCAGTCCAATGTCATTGAGTAACACGCTAAATATTTTGCTTTTGAATTTATCAATTAAGTACAAAGCCAAAACACCACCCATGCTGGTGCCGATCAAATGCAAACGAGCATCCTTGTTTTTATGATTTTTTAGTACGTAGTTATTTAACAAGTCTTCGATGTCGTATATGTACCGACTCATCGAATAGTTGGTCCCTAAATGGAGCGAATCTGAATCTCCGCGTCCGCAATAGTCAATGCTTAGTATTCGAATACTTGAGTTCGAAAGAGTAGACTCAAAAAGTGGTGCAAAGGTGTCGCGGGTTTCAAGTATGCCAGGCAGGCATAAAAAAATGTCCTCCGCATAAATATTGGATATTTCTGTGTAAGCAAGCTTGCGGTGATGGGGATCGTTTGTGAGTAAATAAACCCCGTTTATAAAATTCAAATTTGACATGCCAACCTCAGTAATGCATCAGGTCACTAAGAACTATTGATGTTGCAGAGATATGTCGAAAACCATTTTTTGTTCATCAAAGCTACATCAATTCAAGTCACGATGGTTATGAATCAAATGGAGGTTTACATGCATGAATCTGTGGTTTCAATTAATTCACTGATTGAAAAATGCAAAACCAAGGCAATTGCTAACGGTTTCAAAAAGGGACACCTGCGAACCTTAGAGCCGTATCAAAGTAGCAGGATTGAGTTCTTGTCACGTAGCATTTTTTGTTTTGTATTAACTGGACGTGTTGATGTACACACTCCTAAAGGAACTTTGTCTGTAACGCAAGGCGAGGATTTTGTATTGCCGGAAAAACAACTTTTTCAAATTTCTGCTTGTGATCAAGGTGCGCAGATCTTTATTTCTTTGAAGATAAAAAAATTCAAGATAGAAAGTAATTAAAAACAAAGCTGGAATACATTGTTTAGAAACATAACAGTCA
>Ga0114960_10004710_pt1 | contig 10174 bp, 8 predicted proteins | sample C_130625_MF_Meta_FD_92637 | JGI IMG/M metagenome (GOLD analysis project Ga0114960, IMG submission 92637) | Freshwater microbial communities from Lake Croche, Canada to study carbon cycling - C_130625_MF_MetaG | ecosystem: Environmental > Aquatic > Freshwater > Lake | place: Lake Croche, Canada...
ATAGTCGCTCAGGGTGGCAAAGTTGACCTGGTCGATGGCATCTTTGACGCTGCGCTAAATGCAGAGCTGCCGCTTGCCGACGGCTCTTCTGGAACAAGAAATGTAAGGTTTATCGGCGTTGACGGCCCCCGTTGGTTTTTGCGAGGAATCGTTGAAGGTGCTGCGTTGGATGACATCGCTATCGAATCCGCTCTAGAAGGTCTTTTCAGATCGATTGTTGTAAACCGCGGAGAAGCGGCTATGCCTCCCAGTGAAATGCTCGAATTGACAATGCCACCCGGCAACATCGCTCCACCGCGAGGTTTCTAGTGGTTGAACAGGACTTTGCCGCCCGCTGGTTAGGGTTGCAGAAGAACGCCGAAGGTGAGCTCGTTCTCACGGTAAAGTCCCTAATCACCAGTATCGGTGGCAAGTGGGGGCTCATCGAAAGCGCGATCCCGCCGATGTCATTCTCGATCAGCTACGGGGCCTATAAGTCCGTGTACCTATCAGTTGGTATAGCAGTCGGTCTTACAGTGCTCGTAGTTATTGGTCAGGTTATGCGCAAGCGTCCTGTCATGAATGCTCTGGCTTCGCTCGTTGGCATCGGTCTTGCCGCCTATCTAGCCTTGTCGGGTGGACAATCTGGGTCTACCGCTAGAGATTTTTTTCTCAAGGATTTCGCCGTCAACGGCATTTGGGTTGTTGGTCTTCTGGTGAGTGTTGCTGTCCGGCGTCCTGGATTTGGATACCTCGCTCACGCACTCGGTGATGTTCCCGACAATTGGCAAACTAGCAAAAAAATCAGAAACAAGATGTCCTTGATGACTGTCTTTTGGTCTGTGCTTTTTGCCACCAGGCTGTTTGTCGAGTTGCCGCTCTATCTCGCTAACAACGTGGTGGCCTTGGGCTACGTCAAGACGGTCTTTGGGCTTCCGTTCTTCGGGCTCTGGATATTCCTGTCTTGGCTTCTGCTGCGCAGGTCTTCCTCACGCTCTATCTAGTGGTAATTTGGATTAGATAGAAAGATTTAAGGGAGTTCTGTGTCCAAGGTAAACAGTTTCGGCGCCGCCGACATCCTCGATGTTAATGGCAAGCAATACCTCTATTTTCGTCTAGACAAGGTGCTCACAAGTCGACTTCCTTACAGCCTGAAGATTCTTCTCGAAAATTTGTTGCGAACCGAGGATGGCGCAAACATAACCGCCGACCACATCACCGCGTTGGCTAACTGGAACCCAAGTAGTGAGCCAGATACCGAAATCCAATTCACTCCGGCTCGAGTAATAATGCAGGACTTCACTGGCGTACCTTGCATCGTCGACCTAGCCACAATGCGTGAGGCAGTTGCCGCACTTGGTGGAGACCCAAAGAAAATCAATCCACTAGCACCAGCCGAGATGGTTATTGATCACTCGGTAGTCATCGATGTTGCTGGCCGGGCTGATGCCTTTGAGCGCAATGTCGAGCTCGAGTACGAACGCAACGGCGAGCGCTACCAATTCTTGCGATGGGGTCAAACCGCTTTTGACGACTTCAAGGTGGTTCCCCCAGGCACGGGAATCGTGCACCAGGTCAACATCGAGTACCTAGCCCGCACCGTAATGACCAGAACCGTGAACGGTGAACTTCAGGCTTACCCGGATTCCTGCGTAGGAACCGACTCTCACACAACCATGATCAATGGGCTTGGTGTGCTTGGCTGGGGAGTAGGTGGAATCGAGGCCGAAGCCGCCATGCTTGGACAGCCCGTTTCGATGTTGATCCCTAAGGTTGTTGGATTCAAGCTGACCGGAAAAATACCAACCGGGGCCACGGCTACCGATGTTGTACTAACCATTACCGAGATGCTTCGCAAACACGGAGTCGTTGGCAAATTCGTGGAGTTCTACGGGGCTGGCGTAACCTCTGTGCCACTAGCAAACCGAGCCACTATCGGAAACATGAGCCCGGAATTTGGGTCTACCGTGGCGATTTTCCCAATCGATGCAGTAACCATTGATTACCTCCGAGCTACTGGACGCGCCAATGAAGAAATCGACTTGGTCGAGGCTTATGCCAAGGCGCAGGGCCTATGGCACGATGCCAGTGTCGAACCAATCTTTAGTGAGTACCTAGAGCTTGACCTGGCTTCGGTGGTTCCTTCGATTGCCGGCCCAAAGCGGCCTCAGGACCGCATTGAACTGAGCTCAGCTAAGCAGAAGTTCGCAGAGGTACTCCCGAGCTATAGCGCTCAAGCATCAAAACCGGCACAGGTAATGGGCACGGATTACTCAATCGACAATGGCTATGTCACCATCGCATCAATCACCTCATGCACCAACACCAGCAACCCTTCGGTAATGCTGGCAGCCGGTTTGCTTGCCAAAAAGGCTGTTGCAAAAGGCCTGAAGTCCAAGCCGTGGGTTAAGACTTCACTTGCGCCAGGTTCGAAGGTAGTAACTTCTTACTACGAGAAAGCCGGGCTGACCGACGATCTGAACGAACTGGGCTTCAACTTGGTCGGCTACGGCTGCACCACTTGCATTGGCAACTCGGGTCCGTTGCATGAAGAAATTTCAGCGGCGATTAACGCAAACGATCTTGCCGTCACTGCGGTACTTTCCGGAAACCGAAACTTTGAGGGTCGGATTAACCCAGACGTCAAGATGAACTACCTTGCTTCGCCGCCTCTTGTTATCGCTTATGCCTTGGCGGGAACCATGGATTTTGATTTCGAGACGCAAACTCTAGGCCAAGACCCGTCTGGAGCTGACGTGTTCTTGCGCGACATCTGGCCGACGCCAGACGAGGTGCAATCAACGATCGACACCTCGATCAACAGTGGAATGTTCGAAAGTCAGTATGCCGGCGTTTTCGAAGGAGACGACCGTTGGAAGTCATTACCAACTCCTGTTGGAGACATCTTTGAATGGGATGCCAACAGCACCTATGTTCGAAAGCCCCCTTATTTCGACGGCATGACCATGCAAACCACGCCGGTAACAGACATCAGCGGTGCTCGCGTGTTGGCACTGCTTGGCGACTCGGTCACGACAGACCACATAAGCCCTGCCGGTTCGATTAAGGCAGACTCTCCGGCTGGAAAGTATTTAGTTGAGCACAACGTGGCACGCGCCGACTTCAACTCCTATGGATCGCGCCGAGGAAACCACGAGGTCATGATTCGTGGAACGTTCGCCAACATCCGCCTAAAGAACATGCTTTTGGACGGAGTCGAAGGTGGCTTTACCAGGGACTTCACGATCGACTCAGCACCTCAAGCCTTCATCTACGACGCATCGCAGAACTACCAGGCTCAAGGAATTCCCTTGGTGATTCTGGCTGGCAAAGAATACGGTTCTGGATCGTCCCGTGACTGGGCCGCAAAGGGCACAAGCCTGCTTGGAGTGAAGGCGGTGATTACCGAGTCGTTCGAACGCATTCACCGAAGCAACCTCATTGGTATGGGAGTGCTACCTTTGCAATTTCCTGCTGGGACCACTGCTGCTTCTCTTGGTCTTGATGGAACGGAAGTGTTCGACATCGAAGGTGTTACTCAGCTGAACGACGGAGTAACTCCGAAGACTGTTCGCGTTGTTGCGAGACCGAGCAGTCTGTCAGGCACGGCGAGGCCAGTTGTCACTTTTGAAGCTCTTCTGCGAATCGACACCCCTGGCGAAGCAGATTACTTTCGTAATGGTGGAATCCTTCAATATGTCTTGCGCAGCCTAGTCGGACAGGAATAGCCAACTTCCTTAGTTGGTTGCCCTAGTCATGACTCTGTTGGAGAACATCAAAGGTCCTAGAGACCTTGATTCGCTCAATCTAGAACAGGTCAAGCAGCTATGTTCAGAGATTCGCGAACATTTAGTCAACTCTGTCGCAAAAACCGGAGGCCACCTTGGGCCGAACCTTGGCGTGGTCGAAACCACAGTCGCGATTCACAGGGTATTTGATTCTCCAAAAGACCCGATAATCTTCGATACCGGTCACCAGTCCTACGTGCACAAGTTACTTACCGGACGCCAAGATTTCTCCAAACTTCGCCAAAAAGGCGGAATCGCAGGATACCCACAGCGGTCAGAGTCAGAACACGATGTTGTTGAGTCTTCGCATGCATCATCCTCGCTATCTTGGGCCGACGGAATCGCACAAGCCTTCAAGGCGACTGGCCAGGATGACCGCTACGTAATCGCAATGGTGGGCGACGGGGCTTTGACCGGCGGCATGACCTGGGAGGCCCTCAACAACATCACCGACGACAACGCGCGAAAGCTAGTGATCGTGGTCAACGACAACGGTCGCTCGTACGCCCCCACTATCGGTGGCTTGGCAAGGTATCTCAACGAGATTCGGACTGAAAAGATCTACCGCAAGGCTTACCGACTGTCGCGGGCATTCTTCAACAAGTTCGGCTTGCTTGGACGTTTGGCCTATTCGACGGCGCGCGGCGCAGGTACTGGTCTCATGGGTGCCATGGCACCTCGTGGGATGTTTCCGAATCTCGACATCAAATACATCGGTCCAATTGATGGGCACGATGTCAACGCCATGGAGATCGCGCTTCGTCAAGCCAAAAAATATGCCTACCCGGTGATAATCCACGCCATAACTCAAAAGGGCAAGGGCTTCGACCCTGCCATGCTGCACGAGGACGACCAATTCCACGCTGTTGGTCAGATCAACCCTGAAACTGGGGAATCGCTCGAGATGAGCGATGGCAGGCCGACATTTACTTCGGTGTTTGCCGATGAGATTGTTCGGGTGGCCGATAGACGCAATGATGTCGTCGGTATCACGGGAGCAATGCTGATACCTGTCGGCCTAGACAAAATGGCCAAGAAATACCCAGAACGCGTATTCGATGTTGGCATCGCAGAGCAGCACGCCGTTGCATCAGCTGCGGGCATGGCGTTCGGCGGGCTTCACCCAGTCGTGGCGATCTACGCGACCTTTGCCAACCGTGCCTTCGACCAATTGCTGATGGATGTCGCTCTGCACAATGCTGCGGTCACTTTGGTGCTTGATCGCGCCGGAGTCACCGGGCCAGATGGCGCCAGCCACCACGGCATGTGGGATCTGGCTATTTTGCAGGTTGTGCCTGGCATAAGAATCGCGGCTCCACGAGACGGCTCCACTCTGCGAGAAGAACTCAACGAGGCAGTAGATCACGCTGGCGGCCCTACAGTCGTTCGTTTTCCAAAAGGTGCCACGGGCAACGACATCCCAGCGATTCGCAGAACCAGCGACGGGGTCGATTTATTGCATGAGTCATCGGCTAAGGATGTCTTGCTCATTGCCGTAGGCTCAATGGCTACTACGGCACTAAAGGTTGCCGATTTGCTTGAGGCGCAGGGTATTGGCGCGACTGTTGCCGATCCAAGATGGGTTGTGCCAGTTCCAATGTCAGTTCTAGAGCTCGCAGCAAAGCACCGTCTCGTGGTGACAATCGAGGACGGCGTGAAGGTAGGCGGCATTGGAACTCGGGTTCGACAAGACATGCGTGCAGCTCAGATCGATACAGCTCTGAACGAACTGGGTCTCCCAGATGAATTCCTAGAACACGCGTCACGCTCGGAGATCCTAGAAAGAGTCGGCCTAACCCCTCAAGCCATTGCTCGCGATATTGTTGCTCAAGTGGTTGGTTCGAGAGTTCCGCACGCTAAGCCAATCGAAGAAGTTAGTCTTAACTCTTCTGATCGACGGGCAAATTAAGCGCTTCAACGCAAGCTTCGGCCACTAGCTCTATCTGCCAGTCTCGCGCACCGATTTCTCGAAGTTGCTGCTTGACGCTGACCATATCAAGCCCTTTGGGCTGCCAGCAAAGTTGCCTAACAGTGTCGGGTGAAATCAGATTTTCAACCGGAATCGCCAACTCTTCGGCCCTCGAAACCACGGCTGCTCTTACATTCTTGAGTCGGGCGTCGGCGTCAGGGAATTTCTGAGGCCACGATCTGTGATTTGGAATGCCAGCATGAGCAGCCCTAAGGTCTGGCAACTCGCGGGCCGACTGCCCCTTCTCAATGGCCTTCCACCAGGTGTCGATGTAGCTCCTGCTGGCCCGCCCCGCAAACTTGCGATTAGCGGCCAAGGCTGCCCGATTGGAGTGTTTTGCTGTTGCTGCCTCAACTAGAGAAGCATCTGGAACTAGCCGACCTGGCGAGACGTCCAGCTTTATCGCAAGCTCTTCGCGAGCCTCCCAGAGTGATTTGGCGACTGCCAGGACCTGCTGATCTCTTACCGGGCTCAGTCCAGTCATGCCGCGCCACTTCTCTGGATTGTGGGGCTTCGGAGCGAATTTTTTTAAGTTTTCGAACTCTTGGAATGCCCATTGCCACTTATCTTGCTCGATAAGCCGTTTTTCAACTTCGTCCCTTAGGTCAATCAACACGTCCACATCTAGAGCAGCGTAGTTGAGCCAGTCTTGGCGCAAGGGTCGAGTAGACCAGTCGACCGCGGAGTGTTCTTTTGCCAGCCTGATGCCCAACAGCTCTTCGCAGGCAGAGCCCAGTCCAACGCGATCCAAATTTGCTAGTCGAGCACCAAGCTCGGTGTCGAAGATTTTTTGCGGGCGCAATCCCAAATCTGCGAGGCATGGAATGTCTTGGGTAGCAGCGTGCAATACCCATTCGGTTGTGTCAAGAAGCGCAGAAAGTTCGGCAAAAGCCCCCTCGTCTTGCTCTCGGACGGCAATTGGGTCAATTAGATAGATGGGGCCCCCGCGACGAAATAACTGCACTAGATACGCCCTGTTGGAGTACTTGAACCCAGATGCCCGTTCGGCATCCACAGCGATTGGACCTTCGAGTTTACTCAGTGTCGAAATGGCTTCACGAAGCTGGGCCGCCGTTTCAATGAAGATAACCTGGTCTGCTCGGGGTTTTTCAAGCAGGGGGAGAGTGGGTAGTTCCTCTTCGTTGGCTTCAGGCACGTTTATCGATGCGGCTAATGTTTTCGTTTTCCAATGGGTGCCCCGACATCATGCAAATAAGGTTCTGCCAGGCGCTCAGGTGTGCACCGAGATCTGAATCCACTGGGCTCCATGATGCGCGAAGCTCAACCTCGGAGTGATCTTTTTGATTATCAAGAGCACCGAAACCCGTCGAGATAACCCGAGTTGCTGTTCCGGCTTCGGCACCGTAAGTAGCGCCGTTCTCTTCGAGAGCCGAAATTAGCCAGGCCCAGGTGACCCCTGCAGACTGTTCGTCTGAGCCGATATCTGTTTCAAGTGGGGATTTCGCAAATACGATTACACGGAATCTGGAGGTCCAGGATTCTTGCGGCTCGGTATCCCACAAGATAACCATGCGCCCTGTTCCAAGATCGATTTTTTCGTGTGCCGAGTCAGCTTTTACATCGCAAGAAAAGGCAATAGCGTGTTTAGCGAGGTCGGCTGGAGCATTGATTTCGCGCACCTCTACTTCAGGTCTGACATCAGCCTGTAGCAAAGATTGCAGAGCGAGCGCAAATTCGGGGGACACACCACTTTGCGTCTTGAGTTCAACCATGGTTCAAGGCTAGGTGTTAGGCGCTTGGCTTCACTTTTGCCACGCCGCTTGGCAGCGTGCTAATGCGATTACAGCGTTGGCTCTAGAGCGAGAAAGGTCGTTTCACCAACGGATTGGCAAGACAGCAACTTGAAGTTCTTCAACCCGAAGGTATTCAACACGAGCAAATTGAAGTCGGCACCGTTGCCAATAACAGTCAGATAGATAACATCCAACGCTTCTATCTGTACGAGCTTTGAAATCAAACTGGGGCCAGCTTCCACCAAGACGCCACCGTGCATCTTTCGGATGTGTTCTATGTTCTCTCCGAGATTCTGCAAATCGGTCGGCTGCACTCGGTTCAAGTCGGCTGGTGTCAGTGAGCCTTCCGCCGACACCACATAGGTTTCAAATCGATCTGTGCTCGTATACTTTTCGCGGCGAGCGGTGTTGCCGCCAATTAGTACTGCGCGGTATTGGTTTCGCAGATGAACCAAAAGTTCTCTATCCAGCTCATTGCTAATACCTCGGCTAGAACCGTTTTCGTCCAACCACTCACCCTCTGCGGTGATTACGAAGTTGGCAACAACGCGCCCAGCGGAGTCGTAAACACCCCAGTTGAACGACTCCGGCAGGGTCACTATTCAGAAACCTTTTCGCGCACTTGTCTCTTGATACGAAACAGCATCGCCCGCATGCCTCTGAGTCTTAGCGGAGAAACGGCTTCGGCCAAGCCCAGAGTGTCGGCAAAGTCGTCGTCAACCGCCAGCACCTCAGCAGCTGGCTCGTCATCTAAAAGCTCGTGGAGGATGCTCGCGAACCCGCGGGTAGTCGGAGCTTCAGGTGGAGCCGAGAAAAAAAGGTGCACTCGCTCATCCTGAACTTCGACAAACAGATATATGGGCGATTGGCACTCTTCGACACGTTCGAGCAGATCGGGGTGATCGGCGTAACGAGCCGGAAGCGTGGGCAGATTCTCGCTGAACTCCAGCAAAAGGTTAAGGCGGTCTTTAATCGTTGCCGCTTTGAAGTCGCCCTGCAGTTCTAGAGCTGTTTCGCTAACGGTCATCGAGGCGCTGGAGCCAATCCTGGTTCGTCACCCTTGACAATTGGCACACCTACCAGGGATCCCCATTCGGTCCACGAGCCGTCGTAATTGCGCACGTTGTCGAACCCCAGCAAATATTTCAGAACAAACCATGAGTGGCTCGAGCGTTCACCAATGCGGCAGTAGGCGATGACATCTTCGCTAGGCTTCAGGCCTTTTTCACCTTCGTAGATTGCGGTTAGTTCTTCTCGGGTCTTGAAGGTCTGATCTGCGTTCACTGCTCTAGCCCAAGGAACCGAGACGGCAGAAGGTATGTGCCCGGCGCGCAACGCACCTTCTTGAGGGTAATCCGGCATGTGGGTGCGCTCACCTGAGTACTCCTGAGGTGAACGAATGTCCAAGATCGGGTTTCCAAAGTGCGCTAAAACATCGTCGCGAAATGCTCTGAGAGTTTTGTCGTCCCTCTCGACTAGCGGATAACTACTTTCAATCACTGCAGTCTCATCGCGTGTCAGGGCGAAACCGGCACTGGTCCAGGCCTCGCGGGCTCCATCGAGCAGGCGCACGTCTTCGTGGCCGAATAGTTTGAACACCCAAAGTGCATACGCAGCCCACCAGTTGCTTTTGTCGCCGTAGATAACGACAGTGGTGTCGCGAGAGATGCCAGAGCGCTGCATAAGCGCTTGAAATCCTTGGGCGTCTACATAATCGCGGGTAATTTGGTCGTTCAAGTCCGTGTGCCAGTCAATTTTGACGGCCGTCGGTATATGCCCGACTTCGTAAAGCAGCACATCTTCGTCAGATTCAACAACCACTAGATCACTGTCATGAATGTGTTGAGCCAACCACTGCGCAGTTACCAGGACCTCAGGATGTGCGTAGCCTTGGAACTTTGCATCCGGGTCGTGTGCAACAGTCATCTAGAACTCCTCAATGGGTAAACTCGTTCAAGTACAAGGATAATCAATGGCCCAATCTTTAGTGACCGAACGGTAAGAAATGGCAACAAACGAGGCTCTGCTCAGCCTTTGCAACCGTTTTCCCGAACTCACAGCAAAACAGATGCTTGAAGATCTCGTGCCGCCTCGCGAATTCGACCAAGCTACTTTCGCAACCTATCGCCCCGATCCCAACTTCTCTTCTCAAGCTCTTGCAGTCAAGACTTGCGCCGCGGTCGGCGAAACCAGAGGATTGTTCGCTCGAAAAGTCAGCATTCCAGGCGTTTATTTGGATGGTGGTTTCGGTGTTGGAAAGACACACCTTTTGGTCTCAATCTATAAGCAGTTCTCGGGTTCAAAGCTATTTGGTTCTTTCCTGACCTTCACCAGTTTGGTGGGTGCGCTTGGATTCGCCGAGGCGATGAAGCTTTTGTCGAAATACCAGTTGATCTGCATCGATGAATTTGAACTCGACGACCCGGGCAACACGATGATTATGTCGCGATTGCTCAACGAACTTTCGGCGAGCGGAACAATCTTCGCTGCCACATCCAACACTCCACCAAATGCACTCGGAGACGGGCGCTTTGCGGCGGCTGACTTCCAACGAGAGATTCTTGGAATCGGCAATGCCTTTCAGATTATTCGAATCGATGGCGAGGACTACCGTCATCGGCCCTTCGATGCCGAGCACAGATCTTTCACATTAGGCGATCTTGAGGCCTGGCTTGAGCCGCCAC
>Ga0114960_10004711_pt1 | contig 10173 bp, 4 predicted proteins | sample C_130625_MF_Meta_FD_92637 | JGI IMG/M metagenome (GOLD analysis project Ga0114960, IMG submission 92637) | Freshwater microbial communities from Lake Croche, Canada to study carbon cycling - C_130625_MF_MetaG | ecosystem: Environmental > Aquatic > Freshwater > Lake | place: Lake Croche, Canada...
TCAAATTTACTAAATTTTAATTTTAAACTTTCAATATTATTTTTATAATATTTTTCATATTTTCTTGGATATTTTTCGATTGTCATTTTTGAATACATCATTTTTATATAAAATAATATTTCTCCTAATTTGTTATCATCTCTTTCTTGTATTGTTGTATTTTCTATTATATAGTTATTCATTGTTTTGGAAATATAATATATTATTATATGATATATGTTATTATCTAATATTTTTTCCCATATATTAAAACCTAAATGTACATTTGAATATATATGTCTTAAATTTGTTTTTATTATCATTTGATTATTCTTATTTTCAAATAATTTATAACAAAAATAATCATATGCATCATTTTCATGCATTGTTCTCAATTTATATATTAAATTTTTATTCATATGATTTATATCAAATTCTATTTTCCTTTCTTCTTTATTATATGATATTAAATTTATGTTATAAGTATTATTAATAACATTATTTGAATTTGTATAAGTATTTATTATAAGATTATTATTATTAATATTTTTATTATTATTTTCTATTAAGTCAGTTGTACTATTATTTTCTTTTTCTATTCCTTTACATATTTTTAAATGTGTTGATTTTGAACCTCTATTTGCCAAAACCTTATGACATAAATGACATTCTAATGGATTTGATACACCCTTGCAAATCAATAAATGTTTATTTAAATTTTGTTTTGATGACAAAATTTTATTACATTTTAAACAATTGTTATCATTCGTAGCATTTGGTTTATCAATCGTATCATTTGGTTTATCGATCGTAGCATTTGGTTTATCAGTCGTAGCATCTGGTTTATCAATCGTAGCATTTGATTTATCATTAATAATTATACGGTCATTATATTCTTTGTGTTTTGTCATCATATGTCGTTTAAAATTATATAATCTATTACTATTATAGATACAATATTTACATTTATAAATTTCTGTTGTCATTTTTATTTAATATAAATAATGAATATTATCATTTATTTATATATATTAACTCACTCAACTCGCTCAACTCACTCAAATCTGTTTTGTGTGTAAAAATGAATACAAATTTTTTTTAAAATTTTATTTAAAAATGTCTACATTTAATTTTTGCATTCCAAATATCTTTACCTATTTTGGATGAATAAATAAAAGTAATTGAAATAAAAGAAAAAGAAGCTATTTTTGATTTAAAAGACATTATTAAAAGAGATATAAAGATAGTATAAAATTATGTTTAAATATAATTAAATAAGAATATAAGGATAATTTGGGGATTTGTTTAAATAATAATTAATAAGAATGACAAAAAATTAATTTTGCCATTTTTTGCAATCCAATGTATTTATATAATCAATGGTATATATACGAAAAACGCCATTAAAATAAAATTTATGCAAATCTTCAGAATTTGATAACAATTCCAATCATTTTTATTAAAACATGTATTGACGATGTTAAATGTTTTGGTAAAATATGAAATAAATAAATATCGCATAATACCCATCATAATATAAGATGGTTTAATATAAAAGAACGACATAGCAATAAGAATGAAAGCCAATGATGCAGCAATAAGAATGAAAGCCATAACACGATAAAGGATGTTTGAAATCATAATATAAAACGAGGGACCAGCTGTATAACAGGGTAATAAAAAATAAGAAAAAGAACAATCAATTTTTATAAGAATACTAAAAAATCAATACAAAAAAAATAAAAAACTTCTTAAAAATAAGGATATAAGGATAATTTGGGGATTTCTTTAAATCAATTATAATGAATGAAATAATTTCTTTTTGTATTTATTGTTTTCAAATGATAAATGTTTAGTTTTTCCTGTTAATTTAAATTTTTTTATCATATCTTTAAAATCTAATTTATATGGAGTAAATGGACATTCTGGTTCATAATAATCGTTATTTATAATTTTCTCACAATTTTTTATAAAAGGTATATATAATAATGGTTTATCTTTTTCTTTATTATTATTGTCTTCTTTTTTAAAATTAAAAAAATTTATTATAGAATTTATAATATTATATTTTTGTTCTTTAATATTTTGTTTTTTAGGTTTTTCTTGAATTTTTAAATTTCTTTTATTTAAAACATAACCACTATAAATTGGAGTTAATGTTGAAACAACATCTGCTAATTTATGATCAAAATATATTAAATATTTGTCTGAAATATATTTTTTTTCATCTTCATCATCATCATCATATTCATTGATATAATAATTAATATATTTGTAAAGTAATACACTTTCTGAATAAGTTATATAACTAAACATTGACGGAATTTTAGTTATAAATATATTAAATATTAAATTACATCTTTTAAGGGTTTTATTATAATTAAATGTATCTATTATTCGTTTTTGTCCTTTTTTTGAAATATATGAACATAAAATAAAAAAATTTAATTTTAAATTATTTATATTATCAATAAACATTACATCTTTTGACATTTGAGAACCTGAATAAATACAATCATCTATTTTTATAATATAATCATTATCTTGAATTAATGTATTATCTAGTTTTAAATTATTTAATAAAATTATTTTTATTCTTGGATAATTAAACTTTAAATAATTTTGTAAATAGTCATAAACCCAATAATTAGATTTATATTGATAATCTTTTTCAACTAATATAAATATTGGTCTATTATCTGATACTATATTTACTAAATCTTTAATATTTTTATTTAAATTTATTATAAATTTTTCAAATGATACATGCATAGTATTATCTATAATTTTTCTTAATATTCCTCTAACTTCAATATCACATGCATTCAAATATTCTTCAACTTTCACTTTATTAAAAGAATGATCTAAAGGGTATTTAATATTTAATTTATATTCAGTTGTTGGTGGATTTTTCTTATCATTCTTTTTTAAGATTTCATCTCTTGTTTTTCCAGTTATTGATGGAATTTTCCCAGAGTTTTTTTTAATGATTTCACTTCCTATTTTTCCAGTTATTAAAACACATCTATTAGTTTTTAAATTTCTAATTTTATTATCAGAACATTTTTTATATTTCTTACCATTAATTATTTCCATATTCTTAATTATATTAAATATTAAAAATAATTTTATTCTTTTTTTAACTTTGATTTAATGATATTATAAGAATATTTTAGATTTTCTTCATAAGTATGGTTCATCATTTCTGCTATTTTTCTATGTTCTTGTTCTGTCATATATCCATCTTTAACTTGATATTTAAGATAAGTGCAATATAATCTTCGAATTTCAACAGCCGATATTGATAATTTATAAATCTTTTTAAAGACTAACATTATATCACAAGATAATTTAGAAGAATATTTATAGGATTTATTTTCATTATTTAATAATAAATATTTTTTATTCTCTTCATCTATATCATTTCTTGATCTCATTTCATTTTCTATTAAAAGTTGTAATTCAGTTGGAACATCATATTTCTGTATTTGTTTATTTTTGGTAATATAGAAATAGAACACACCATCATAATAATAATTATTTCTATCTTTAAATTTTTTTCTATTTTCATATTTAGGTTTTTCATTGACTATAAACATTCTATTATAATCAATAGGTCTTCGAGTATGAAATAGAGTAAATAGACCATATAATAATTTTTCTTTTGATGTTAATTCTAAATCATCATTATTCAAATTTTTAATAATATCTTCTTTTTTAAAAGATAAAGCATCGTATTTTCTTTTAATAGCATTAGTAAAAACTTTATTATTTCTAGCAATTACATATTGTTTTTGAGTATCATCAATATAAGGTGCTATTTTTTTAACAAGATTAGATAAACCTCTAATACGAGTTATAATAGCATGAAGATTACGAATATCAGATTTATTAGAAGTATTTTTAATAATATTATAAATATCTTTATCAATATCTTTAAATTCTTGTTTAATAAGATTAATATTATATTTCTGCACTGATAATAATTTTATTAATTCTTCATTAAATTCATTAGTAATATCTTTATGATAATAAGAATTATAAATCTTTGATAAACTTTTAATATAAGTTTTTTTTGTGTCATCCATAATAATAGTTTTATTAAGAAGTACTTGTCTTTTTTTTATGGGTTTTAATAAAACAAATTCTTCTTTAATTTCATCTTTAATTTCATCTTCATTATCTGTTTCTTCTAATTCTCCATCCTTATATTTTTTTCTATATTGTTTTTTTTTATATTGACTTTGTGTATGTAAATATTCATCCTTATTATTTAATAATTGTCTTTCTCTAAATTTCTTTTGTCTTTCAGCATTAGTCATAGGCATATTTTAATAAATAGTAAAGAATAAATATAAATGTCAATTTTTATTTAATAGTAAAATAGAAAAGGAGAAAAAACAAGCAAAAATAAAAAAAGATTATTAATATTTTTTAGAAGCTCCTCGTTTGCTCACTAAAAATGAGGAAAATATGCATAAAATATATATTTAAAAAAATAAAATATACATCATTTTATATATAAGAATTTATGAGTTTTTTTTGTGAGGAATGCAATTATACAACAAATAAGAAATATAATTTAATTAGACACCAGAACAGTAAGCATTTTAAAAAAGAGCTAAAAATAGAGATTGAAGAAAAACATATCCAAAATGAAGAAAAACATATCCAAAATGAAGAAAAACATATCCAAAATGAAGAAAAACATATCCAAAATGAAGAAAAACATATCCAAAATGAAGAAAATGTTAAGTCAAATATTTATCAATGTAAAAAATGTAATAAAATATATAAAACACAAAAATTTTTAATTAATCATGAAAAAATATGTAATAGTATTAATATTTTAACATGTCCAAAATGTATGACAAAATTTACTACTACAAGTAATAAAAGCAGACATATGAAAAAAAATAATTGTAAAGCAAGAAGTATAATTCATTTAATAAAAAAAGAAACAGAAGAAGAAAATAAACCAAGTTTATATATTAATGGTAATAATAATAATAATATAATAAATAATACAATCATTAATAATTTTGGAAATGAAAGAACTGATTATATTACATTAGATGACATGATTAGAATATTTAAATCAGGTGGTGATAATATAATTCCAAAATATATAGAACTTAAACATTTTAATAAAAATTTTCCAGAAAATCATAATATCAAATATGAAAAGAGTAAAGAATGTTTAATTAAAAATAATGATAAATGGGGTTCAACAAATTTAGATTTATTAAGTGATAAATTATTTAATAAAAATTCATATGAATTAAGAAATTATTACAATAACCAAAAAACGGATATTGAAGAAAAAATAAAAAATATAGAACTATTAGAATTTATATATTCAAGATTAAATTATTTAGATTTATATCTTAATAAATCATTATTTAATAATATTAAAAATGAAATTAAAAATATTATTAAATTTAATAATTTATTTTAAATACAATCTTTTTATTTTTTATTGCGTTTCTTTATTACTTTTTTATAATTTCCATATTCCATTGATGATACACTATTAATTTTATTATATTTAATTTCTGTAATTTCATCTATATTATCTTGTATTAAATCTATATGAGATACTATAACTATATTATTGAAATATGATAATAAACTTTTAATAAATGATGGAACTATTGACAAATTGTCATGATCAAAATTTATAAAACCCTCATCTATAAATAACTGATTACACATTGTTTCTTGTTTATTTACAAATAAACTCATACGAAGAGCTAAAGATATTACAAAGTGTTGAAATCCAGAAGCTTGATTTATTGATATTAGTTGTTTAGAATTATTTTCAATTTCATTTATTTTTTCATTATTAATTAACCAATTAATATGAATATTATCTTTAAGAACTGTTATTAAATAATCTAATTTAAATGGTTTAGTATCAGTATGACATAATGATTTAATTATTTTATTAGCTCTTTCACATAATTTATTTAAAATATAAGTATCATACATATCAATTCTAAAAGCCTGAAAATTCGTTATAATAATTTCTAATGTATTTAATATATCATCTAAATTTGTTAATATTTCAAATAATTTATCATAACTTTCTCTATTTTCCTTATTATATGAGTTAATAGTTGATGATTTAACTATTAAATTTTCTACTGTTTTTATTTTAACTTCTATTTCTTTTATTTCTTCATTTAGTTTTAATTTAGATATTATTAATGGTTTCAAATTATTATTATAAGTGTATTCCTTACATTTTTCATATACATCTATTATATCTCGCAATTCAAGTAATTTGAATGCATTTATTATTTTTGATTTATTTTCATAATCTTCCCATTGTTTATATTGTTCTTTAAGTAATTTTAATGAGTTAATTCGAGGTTTAATATTAGTCAAATAATTAATATTATATTCTAATTTAGTAATATTTGTTTTAACATTTATAAATTCATTATTAATATTTTCATATGTTTCTAACCATTTTTTATATTTGTCATATAACTCTATATTTTTTAAAGTTTCATATAAATCATAAGAAATATTATTAAAATATATTTTAATTAATTTTATTTCATTTAATTCTATTTCTAAATTATTTATCTCATTATTAATATTTTCTTTTTCTGATACTATTAAATTTAATTCTTTTGTTATTTTATCATATATTTCTTTACTTTTATAATATTCAAGCCATTCATTTAATAATTCATATTGTTTCTTTTTTTCATTATTAATTTCATTTCTTTCATACATTAATAAATAATTATTTTCATCATTCTCAATTTTGTCATTTTTGTTTTTTATATCACATTCTAATTTATTTATTATTATTTCTAATTCTCTAATACGACATACCCAAGAGCGTTTGCAACATATTTCACATGATGGATTATATTTATAATCATCTTTTGATGTAAATAATAAGAGTTCTTGATTATAAGATAATAATTCTGTTTCTAATTTACTTATGTAATCTTGTTTTTCATAATAAACATTCAATATTTTTTCATCATCTGTTATTTGTTTTAATAGTTCTTTAATATTTATCTTCTTAATTTCTTTGGCAATAGTCGTTGATGTTTTATATGATATTGATATTTCTGGTTTATTTTTAATTGTTAAATTTTGCTGTTTAGAAAATATCAATTTAAAATCATTTTCTAATTTTAATAATTTTTCTTTATTTAATTGTTTATTAATTTCAATTTTAATTTCTTTTTCTAAATATGTTTTATAATCATTATAAGTATAATATTTTTTTATTGTATTTGTTAATTTTATTTCTTTAATATTTCCAGATATATAATTATATAAATCATCTATATTTTCAAATATCTTATTAATTTCTTTTAAATGATTTTCATTTGATATTTTAGGATCATCAATTATATTCTCTTTATTATCAATTATTTCTTTATGTTTTTCATTCAAATCTTTATATTTTTCTTTTAATATTATTAATTCTTGTTCATATTCATCTAATATTTTAACATCTTTTAAATTAATATCATCATTTTTATATTGTTTTAATAATTCTTCTTCCTTTTTTATAAGTGATAATTCACACGGTTTTATTATTTTTATATCACCTAATTTCATCATTGGATTATATAATTTTTTTAATTCATTTAATGATATTACGGTTTCATCTTTTAATAAATATTTCAATTCATTATATTGTTCTTTATATGATAAATATTCTTCTTCTGTTTCTATTTGCTTTTTTTGATTGTCATTCTTTAAATTTTCAATTAGTTTAATATAATCTATATCTAATATTAATAATGTTTTTGGATTTTTAATATCTATTTTTATATAATCACTTGAATTATATAATTCTTGTAATTCTGTTTTTTCTTTCAATAATATATCTAATTTATGTTTATTAATAATAATTTCTTCATCATTTACTTCTTCTATTTTATTTGTTGAAATAAGTTTTTCATAAACCTGTTTTTTACTTTCAACAATTCGTCTAAAATCTCTATATTTATTAATAGTTGTTTTAAATAAATTATATAAATTATTTATATATTCAATATTACAAGATTTATCTATAATCTCAATACAATCTTTATAATCCATTTTCAATATATCATAATCTATATTTTGTGTAATCATAGAAGAAGATAAGAAATTATCAATTGTTCCAAATAATTGTTTAACTAATATTTCACATGCACTATCTTTTTTAATCAATTCTAAATCTTTGTCATTAATAAATTTATAAATATTTCTATGATTATAATTTAATTTTGTTAAATCTTTTTTTACTGCATAATCTCTTTCTATACGATATAAAATATTATCTATTTCAATATCAACAATTGTATATGCTAATGTTTTTTTATAATTTATTATTCCAGAACTTAAACTATTATTTTTTTTTAATGTTGTTATCTCACCCCAAATAGCCAATGTTAAAATATCATATATTGCTGATTTGCCTGTTCCGTTTTTACCCTTAATTAAAAATGTCTTTAGATCTAAATCAGACATATTTAAACAATTTTTATTTTCATAACAGAATAATCCTTGCCATTCAATGTATCGTATAAAATATTTTGGTTTTAAATATTTAATGTCATCACTTTTTACACATTTTGAAATTTCTATTGATAATTCTTTATTTCTTTTTATACATTCTGAATGTAAATCATCAGGATATTTTGAAATATCAAATAATAATTGTTCTTTATTTAAAATAATATTATCTAAAATTTTAAGTTTATCTGATGTTAAATATTTACTAAAATAATTTAAAATAAATGAATTATCTACAATATTAATCATATGAGCCTCATTATAAATTTCAGTAGCAATATAATCATCTTCTTTTTGTCCAATATATTTAGTTTCATCTAATCTTGAAATAATATTAAAAGAAATATTATAACTTTTTAACAAAGTATTTAAATTATGAAAATTAATTTTAGAAAAAGTTTTAATTTCTAATTTTTCTGGAAAATATTTTAAATTTAAATTAATATAATCTTTTAATTTTATTTCATAAATTCCATTTATACGAATTAATATTTCTTCCAATTCATTTTCTTTAATATTTATATAACCAATTTTATTATAAACATTTATTTCATTTATTTTTTTATTTTCTAAATCCCATATTAAATATCCGTGTTCAACTATATTTTCTCCAAAATTTTGCTGTATTAAAGAACCTGAATAACCACATATTGTTTTTTTCTTATAATTAAAAACCTGTCGTTTGTGGATATCTCCTAAAAGGACATAATCAAAATCTTTAACCCATTCGAGAGGATAAGGATTATTTTCATCTTTAATACAATCTCCATTAAAAAGTTTAGCAGATTGAAATGAACCATGAAACAATGCTATTTTATATTTAACATCATTTGTAAACATTGGAAAATCTGGCAAATCTTGAATTCTTCCAGAATTTCTATAAACATCTAATGTATCATCAATACTAACATATGAAAATCCTACATTATCAATTATAAAAGATGTTGTATTTGTTAAAATTGTTAAATTATTAATATTAAAAGTTGATGAAAAAACTAATGATGGTTGAGCTATTTCACTCTGATTTCTATCATGGTTTCCGTGAAAAATAATTACTATTCCTAATTTAACTAAATTTTCTATAAAGTTTTTATACAATAATAAACCATAATTACCAATATTATTTTTATTATGAAAAATATCACCAGTTATTACTATAATATAATCATTAATTTTCAATTCTAATTTTTGTATTTTATCAGCAATTGATATAATTGTATTATCAAATACATCATTATATTCATCGTATCTACTTATTAGTTTATCACCGTTTCTAATATGTAAATCTGATAAATGAAATATATATTGTAATGACATTTTATTAATAAAAAAAATGATTGTATTGTACTGTCATTTTTTTTATTAATAAAAAAAATGAATTTAGATAATATATATAAATATATAGAATATGGTTACATTTATAAAATATATTCCATATATAATAATTATATTTATATTGGTAAGACAACAACTTTTATTGAATATAGATTAAGACAACATATGAAAAATAAAAATAGTGTTGTTTATAAATATTTTAATAGAACAGAATATGATAAAACAATTAAAATAGAAATCATTGAAAGAATTGATATGAATGAAGACATTAGTTATTTATTAGATAATGAATATAACATAAAAAATAATGTTTTTGACAAA
>Ga0114960_10004712_pt1 | contig 10173 bp, 8 predicted proteins | sample C_130625_MF_Meta_FD_92637 | JGI IMG/M metagenome (GOLD analysis project Ga0114960, IMG submission 92637) | Freshwater microbial communities from Lake Croche, Canada to study carbon cycling - C_130625_MF_MetaG | ecosystem: Environmental > Aquatic > Freshwater > Lake | place: Lake Croche, Canada...
AGTGGTAGCCATACCGTTAGAATTGCCACGCTCAATAGCATCACGGAGACCGAGACCAGTTTGAGCGATGTCTTTGGAAACTCCAGTGATTTCGGAGTTGATAAAACGGGTGGTGTCATTAATAGCACCGATTACTTTACTGGTTCCAGTATAAATAGAGTTGTTTATGGCTTGGTTCTGCATGGCAGCCAAGACTTCATCAGGGGCGTAAGGATAAGAGCTCATCGGTGACCACTGAGGAAAAGAAGCAGAAGGAGGTGTCTGAGTCGACATATAATAGGTGGGTAAATTTTTTCCTGCCAAAAAAATAATTATTTTCTAAAGTCGGGCGCAGCAAATATGCCGTCAATATTTGTAAATAATTTGTGATTTTTGTAATCATGTAATTTACAATTGCGACATTGTAAACAGATTTGTGAAATTGTATTTCACCCCCACATCATTTATGGTATACCCCCAGAAATATTTAGGCAAAAAGTTTAGCTCGTGGAATTTTAATATTCAATATTTGTATAAGATGACGAGAAAGCATCAACACCATCTTAACTACGAGAATAGTCTTCTCAAACAGAAACTCCAACAATTGGAATATGAATTACACGAAATAAATAAATCGCAGAGTTCCAAGAGTAACCAACATGCGAGCACTCTTATCTTCTTACAAAACAAAAACTCTGAATTAACCAAGGCCTTATTGGATAAAACCAAGGATGTTGTAAAGTTACAGACTCAGATTCATAAACATAAACAGGCCCAGCGTATGTTATATAATGGCGATGAATTGGAAGATAGTGCGAGTATATCCACGGAAGATAGCGATGAGCGTGATGTAAAACCCCAAATATCCACTACAGTTCCTCCTATGACTATTATGCCCCAACATATACCCCCTCATCCAACGAAGCCTAAGGGGTGGTGGCATGGTCATGGTCACTATCACCGCCCCCATCACCATCATGGTTGGTATGGTTATCCCTATTTATTTGATGATGAATTCGGCCTGTATCGTGATATTTCGGGTAATGTCCCCCCGCATACCTATCACCCCACGACCCCTTATCACCCATCGATGCCTCAACACCGCGCTCCCCAACCACAACACCCTCCTCATCACCCTCCATTAAAACCTAGGTCCATAGGCCATTTCGATAACCCTTTTTTATTCGGGGAATATGACGAAAGAGACATAGTATTACCTATTAAAAAACCCACGCATGTTATACCACCGGCCAAACCCCACCCTTGAAGTTGAAGTTCCTACCTACTAAAAACAACGGTTAGAAAAACAATAAGTTATAATAATATAAATAATATCTATGATAATTTCATAAGCGAAATTATCATTTCCGAGAATGAAGCTTGAGATTACGAATGCGCGAATAGCCCAATTTTATAAAGCAAATCACAGTATCAGCTTTGAGGCGGTCAACCTTATTTTTGTTGACCTATTTGAACAATTATTAACAGATATGAACCAAGCCATGAATAATACGGTTCACAGCCAGTTACTAAGTAACCTATCTGAAAATAATCAACATATTCATAGCCTAACCTCATCCATCGGCGCATTAAAAGATAGTGTGAAAAAGATGAATAGCGATTTGCCTTCCAATATGGTATCCAGTATCATGGATATCAAAAAGGAGTATATTGAAGAAACGAAAAATATCGTGAGCAACAATGCTTTGGATATCAAGTCATCGCTTCTCCTACAAAACGTCCAACAGCCCATTTACTCGTTCATTTCGGCGACCGAAGACCGCATACATAACGATATCAACTCATTAAAAGAAAATAACCAAAATCAGCAGGTAACACAAACGAAAATCCTGTCTGAATTGGATAATATTTTTAATAAGTTCCGCACCGCGCAGGTGAGCCAACAAATTTGCGATAGACAAATTACGCAGGTTCTGACCAAGCTATATACGACCGCCGAGATTTCTATCCAATCAGGAACGATTCTATTGAAGCGCCAGCGCAAAACGAACATCCTTATTGATAACAAGGATTCCGAAGAGAATGTTAGTGTGGACGATATCAATCGATTCATATCCAACATTGACGAACAGCATTGTAACGGTATTTTTATTTCACAACAGAGTGGAATATCTACCAAGAAGAACTACCAGATTGAAATACATAATAGTAATATTCTGGTATTCATTCATAATGCCGAATATTCGCCGGCCAAGATAGAAATCGCCATAGATATTATTGATAATATCTCTTCCAAAATGCGTCAATTCAAGCCGAGTCATATGGAGGACTGTGCTATCCCCAAAGATATCTTGGATGCCATCAATAACGAGTATCAGATTTTTGTTTCTCAAAAGGCCGCTGTGGTAGAGGTCTTTAAAGAGAGCCAGAAAAAAGTTCTCACTCAGATAGATGAATTCCGATTCCCCGCCTTGGATAAGTTTCTATCAACCAAGTATTCGGCGCCGATTCAAAAGCCGGGGCTGAAATGCGATTTGTGTAAAAGCTTTTGTGGTAATAACCTAAAAGCACTGGCCGCGCATAAACGTGGATGCGCGAGGAAGAATAGTATAGTGCCTGTGTCGGCGGCTATTTCCGTGAGTGTGTAAAAACGTATTTTAATTTATGTGGAATGAATTACTTGATGCGTTTATCATTAATTTTGTGTATGTCTTGTATGTCTAATAATATATTAAAACTTTTAAACTAAAATTTAAACGCGACCTATTGTTAAACTCTTTCTGAAGCCCTATTCAAAAACTAACACGCGCAGGGAACTCAACAGTTTCCTGTCATAATATACAACATATTTTACAAAACCCATGTTTTGTAAAATCTAACTACTATTGCGAAACTTCCTTACCATATATGCGTTTGTTTAGAAGAAAATAAATATTTTCGTGGTTTTTATATTATGTATTATTTTATAGATGCCCTCATCTAACGAAAACGAGTCCAGCGGTAACGCACACAACCATGATTCAGACAACGAGTCTAATCAAGACCAAGGTAATCAAGGTCAAGGTAATCAAGGTCAAGGTAATCAAGGTCAAGGTAATCAAGGCCAAGGTAATCAAGGCCAAGGTAATCAAGGTCAAGGTAATCAAGGTCAAGGTAATCAAGGCCACGATTCTAGTAGTAATAACGTCATTGTATCCCACAAGGATACCAGCGGTAACGTAATCGTAGACTTCTCGTTTAATTCCACCTACGATATTTCCTATACGGTTTTCACTGCCTCGTCCGTAACTGATATCTGTAATAATCCACCCATTGTTATATGTTTTGACGACGTTTCGGCTTCTTCTATAACTGTCGAACCTATCACCCATGTAACATCGACTACTATAATCGACGGTTCGGGTTACGAGATAGTGAATACTATAGGAACCGATGGGTCGACGAATATTATTCGCACGACATTCGATACCACCGACCCCAGTTTAAATACCCAGATATTCGAGAACTTGACAGAAAAGTTTACTACCTACGATGACGAAACCGACCCCACGAGTGAAACCGATATTTTATTAAACCAAATCAAATTATATGCCAGCGAAATCCAATGCTCCGATTTTCACGGAAAGGGCACCATCGATGACTATACTGCGCTTTTTGAAGCAGCAGGTCGTATCGCAACCCAGTCAAAACATATGGAATTAAATATTGATGTAGAGGGGTTCAATGAGTTTGCCGCCGCGGCTGACCAATTGAGTGAGCTTTTCAATGGGTTTATTCTTAAATTACAAAACGTCAATATTATTACTGATACGACCTTCTTACGCTCTATCGCCTCTGCCCTTGCCAAAATCGTTAACCTATCCAATACCTTTGGTAGATTCAAAGAAACGATTTTCGCGACCACGACGATTCAAATTCCCAAATCCGCCCATGATACCAAGGTCGTAATAGAAGGCGTGATGGATGAAGTGAACTGTGCGATGCAGTATATTAATTATTTTGTATCCCCCGATGTTTCATTAAACGATGCCAAATTATCAAAGGTAGAAAAAGCCCTTATTGGTAAGGCAGTGACTACGATTGATAACTGGAATATTCTATGCGACCAAGGTGTAAGTATTGCCATGTCGGATAATATAGATATTCAATATATTTCCAATGCCAATAAAGAGTTGAAACAAACGACGGTGACGCTACAAAACGCCACTGCCACGTTAAGGTCGAAATTGGCTGCGTTTAATATTTCCTGCTAAGCAGGGTCAGAGGCCACTGCGAACCCCTCCCTTTCCTAAGATAACTTCGAGGTTATTTTTATTGAACCAAATAAAAGGGTAAAATGAAATACTTTTTGTTAGTTCAAAGTGGCCAATATATTTAGTCCGTTATATTATAATGCGCCTTGATTATAATATACTATTCTGTCTAGGCTTACTGGCAGATGGTTTTTTAATTCCAAGATTCAGAATACATAATAGAGAACCTTCTACACGACTCTATTTGAAATCCCTACGAAAGAAGCTAAGCCATCCACTTTCAAAGACTTACCATGAGAACTTTCTCAAACGATTGAATACGCGCAATTATAGCTACCAAAACAACCACTTGAATAAACGCATGAAAATCAATAGAGGCCGCGAATTTAAAGATGACGTGTTTTTTGACGAAGAAGAGGACGACGAATACGAAATGGACGATGAAGAAATGGAAATGTTTGAACGTTTATTAAACGGCACGGAACCCGACCATATGCCTCGTAATAAAAACTCATCCACTCCTATAAGTGGTATTCGTATTATTATCAATAAGGGATTATTTAATGCGATGGCGGGCCAGCCTGATATGGAAGATGATGATGATAGTGAAACCGATATCTTTGGTCGCCCTATACGCTCTACTCTACCTGATAAAAACAAGAAATCCGATAATTTCGAGGTAGTTACGAAATCTCCTTATAATTTTTCGCATATTGGTGGTTACGATAATATTAAACAAGAATTATCCCAATGCGTCGACCTCCTCTCCAACTATTCAAAATACAATGGGTATAACGTAAGGGTTCCCAAGGGTATTATCTTAGAGGGCCCGCCAGGGAACGGTAAAACTATGTTGGCCAAGGCTCTCGCCGGAGAGGCCAAAACGGGGTTTATTGCCGTATCCGGCGCTCAATTTCAAGAAAAATATGTAGGTGTCGGTTCAAGTAGAATCCGAGAACTTTTCGAGTTGGCTAGTAAAAACCTTCCTTGTATTGTATTTATTGATGAAATAGATGCTGTGGGTCGTAAACGCTCCACTGATAACGAACAAGCCTCAGGTGAGCGCGATAATACTCTCAATGAACTCCTTGTATCCCTCGATGGGTTTAAAAACATGAGTGGTATTTTTTTAGTAGGCGCCACGAATCGCGCCGACTTATTGGACGACGCTCTAATTCGCCCAGGAAGAATTGATAAACGAATTTATATTGGTAACCCGGATGAGAAAACCCGCCGTGCCATCTTAAATATTCATATCAAGGGTAAACCACATGATGATACTATTAAAATCGATGAGCTGGTCGAATTAACTAATGGGCTTTCTGGTGCTGAATTAGAGAACCTATTAAATGAAGCCATGCTTACTGCCCTTCGCCAAAATCGCAAGGAATTTACGGATATAGATACTGACTATGCTCTGAATAAAATGATGGTAGGATGGCAGCCAAACGAACACCAATTTACGTCGGATATTATAGACCATATAGCGATACATGAGCTAGGGCATGCCGTAGTAGGTATTTTATCCAAGCACCACTCGAAAATGACCAAGGTGGTAATCAATCTATCCGCACCGAAAAGCCCCGCTTATACTATCTTTGAAAGCTCATCGTCCAGTATACTTACGAGAGAGGCGTTATTTGAACATTTGATGATACTACTATCGGGACGAATAGCAGAGGAAGTTATCTATGGGGTATCGGTGACGACGGGTGCCATCAATGATTTTGAAGAGGCATTGAAATTGGCCCAGCGTATGATATGCTATTATGGTATGGGAAAATCACCTATCTATCCGAGTATGAGCGAGAAGTATAAAGAGAAGATTGATGCGGAGGTGGCGCAGATTATTAAAGACGCGTATGCCTATGCCGACTTTTTAATCCGTAATTCCAAAGACCTCATATTGGAGGGGTCCGAAGTTCTCAAACGTAAAAAAGTAATGAAGGCGGAAGAATTATTGGAAATCATGAATTCTAAGTATAAACATGTGTTTACTTTGAAGATATGAGCCAGGGGAACCTAAGGTGAGGGGGAACCCTGCGGAAACTCTTTGACCGTATGAAACAGATAATATGTTTACCATAAGTCAACCGATGAAGTGAAACATGACGAGCCCCTAGTTGACGACGATGATGGAACATGGATAACAGTTCCCAAGAAGAAAAAGCGAGAGGTAGGCGTAGGAGTGGTTACAGAAGACCATCCTGTGATAAAAAGATATTGGAATACATAGAAAAAAATATTAAGACTATAGATGATTACCTTGAGTTATCGAGATTTTTGGGATGCGAATTTTAGAATTAATATTTTTTGGTTATTACACCTTTTCTCATTCAAAACACCCACTTTGTGGGCGTAAATGAGTGAAAGGTAACGTTGCCTTTGCGCATTTTCAATGCGAAAAGGTGTAAACCTACCCTTTTGTCTTTGTATCTAACGCCTTAACAAACTGAATATACCCCAGGCTCTTCTCTATTTGAAACGACATACCTAGATGCTCTTTCGCGATTTCATATGCCTTTCTCTCCTTATCCGACATACTATCGATATATAGCTTCTGTAGGTCGGTTTGACTATCCATTTTACGTAATATGTGTTTTATATATTATGTATATTTTGTAATATCCTTATCAATTTTGGCGGCTAGTTCCCGCCACAGGCAAACGGAATACTACGGCGCGTTGACGACTGAACAAATACCACATCATTTTCCGAGCATTTTTTCTCTAATTGGTCTATGTATTCCCCGCTAGACATGGCTACGTAGTCGCTCTCGGGCTTCGTTATATTACATACGTCCCTCTTTTTGTGTGAGTATCCGATTTCAGCGCACTTTTTCTCGCCCGTAACTTCTTTCACTACATTACACGATACTAATGCCGCCTTCCTGACCCGCGTAATATAGTCGCTTTGGTCATTAAGATGGGTATTATTATCGGGTTTTACCGTTGTAAATGGCGCGGGTCTGCGTATCCATCTATAATGCGTATTTATCATCCCCTGTGTGCCAACCACCGAGGATTTGACGACGGTCGGGTCGTTTAATGAGGTAACCGCGGACTGGACTACGGGAACATTCGGGTATTTACCACAGAATCCACCATGTCCCCTCATAATGGTTTGAGGTAAAGAACGCGATAATGAAGTCTGGCCCACATATCCCTGACTACGATGTGTTCCGTTCAGTGAAAATCCGTGCTTGGCCCCTACACTCATATTATTATATTGAACTTGGGTTTTTCTTTTTAAGGTCGCTATAGACATTGTAGTTATACTAGGATGAGATAATACATTGGAATAATACGTTGAGATAACATACCGAAATATCTACGGCATTACATATGGACCAGTTGGATTTAGATATAAATAATTATACTTTAAAGGATATTGAGCGGTTCTTTCAACTACAACCGAATTCAAAATATAGCGCCAGCGATGTTGAGTCAAAAGAATATAAAATCCGAGAGCAGTTACTAGCGAGTGGTCATATAAATAAGCGATTTAAACGCGACTTGATTGAATTTCTTACTCTCGCCAAAGAGTGGCTTATCTTCGTTAAATGTAAAGATTCCGTCAAAGCACCCACTACTATTCCTAAAAATTATAAATTAGATACGTTAGATACGCCGTTCTCGAGGGAGCCCAATCCGAGAACCGATGAAATAATAACCCGCCCGAAAACGCAATATATACAGGCCATGAATGGCGAATTCTTCCCTGGCGAATTAAACCCATTAAATACGCGTGTCATCACCAAATGTTTAAATATCGATACTCGGTTCCGCGAAGACTTATATAGCACCCAATCTTCCGACCTTACGATAAAACTTCCCGAAAAGTATTCGAAAGTGGTTTCTATGCAGTTGGCGACGATAGAATTACCTGTATGTTTTTACGGCATAAGTAAGGAAAATGGTAATAATTTTTTATATATGGCGGTGAAATTTACCGATCCATCCGGTTCATTTACGGATAATACGTCTACCATTATAGATACGGATCAAGACGGAAACAGTATTTTTTATACAGAACAGGTTTTCGAACTTCCCGTAGGTAACTATAACGCACCCGATTTTATCGATTCCATAAATAATACATTATCTCCGAAAGACGCGACGGGTAACCCTACGAATACTGCGAATATTTACTCATATATTGAGTTCAAGATAGATATAACAACGAGTGGTTCGGGCACAGGTAAAATAACAGTATATCCAACGGGTATTTTTTCTAATAACATAACTGAAATCATTATGGACTTTGCCAGAGATATAGATGGCCAGCCCAGTTCCATAGATATATCCACTCGTATAGGATGGAATATGGGTTATATATATCCACAATATAATGGAAATACTTCATATACGGCTGAAACTATAGTTGAGCCCGCCAAAATTCGTTATATTTATTTAGTTGTGGATGATTTTAATAATAGTGCGAATAATTACTTCGTAAGTGTATTTAGTAAACATACACTAAGTCCTAATATATTGGCTAGGATATCCATACGTGGTTCCTACTTTAGTTTAATCATGGATAATGACCATAAAATCATCTCCGAACCGCGTCTTTATTTTGGTCCCGTGGATATACAAAAGCTAAGAGTCAGGTTAATCGATGAACATGGGCGGGTATTAAATATGAATAATTCTAATTTCTCGTTCAGTATAATATTAAAAATGTTATATGATTTATAATCTCTTCGTTATAGGTTCCCGCCGTCAATATTTTTGTTATTCGTAAAAATACCTAGATATATAAATGGCAAGTTCTCTATCTATAGATAATAATAGTAATTATGTATTAGTCGATTCCTCGGGTAATACTTTTACTTTGATTCCATCGGGTAGCTCGATAACTATGGATTTCAGTGGGAATTTTTATATCACAGATACATCTGAAAACGTTGTATATATTGACATATCAAATACTACGATTACCACGGATGCGTCGGGTGATTTTGTTTTTACGGATGTAAATACGGGGTTTTACATAATTACCGATTCGTCTGGGTTTTTTATTACAGATACTTCGTTAAACCCGCTCCCACCTCCTCCGCCACCTCAATCTTATGGTCCGATAAGTTTTTCAAATGGTTCTTATTTAATAACCGATTCTTCGTCCAATTTCTATACGGTATCTGCGCTAGGTAGCTCAATCACGATGGATATATTTGGTAATTTTTTCATAGTAGATTCTTCCAATGTATCTGTATCATTAGATTTATCAAATACTACGATTACTACGGATTCATCGGGTGACTTTATATTTATTGATAACAATACAGGATTTTCTATTACAACCGATGCTTCGGGTATTTTCTTATTGGATACTTCCGGCGCATTTTCTCAGGAAATTACCGGAGGAACAACTTATTCGTTCATAGATATATCGAGAAATGAAAATCCCGATTTAAGTGTGGTTGGTGCCTACTATAGCGGGTTTTACTATGCCATGGTTGCCCTTGGCGGGTATACCATGCAGCAAGGTTTCGATACTATTAAGTTGGCATTAGAGCAACCGATGACTCGTTATGATGTGACCCAGGCATTACAAGTAACGTTTGATGTCCGCCTTTTTAATCAAAAATTAGGTTTATTAAAAGACTCGCGTAATATAAGTATTACAGATTCGTCGTTTAATCCCTATTTGGACCGCTTCCCCAATGATACTATTACATTAACCGCGGAAGAATTCGTGAATGGTATGTCGGCCGCCCAAGTTATTTCGGTAGGAACTTATTCCACCATGTATAGAGATTTCTGTGAATATGTAAATACTTATTTTGGTTATGCGGGTGGTTTCGCATCGTTATTTTCGAAAACATCGAATTATACTTATAATAATGGCGTATTTGACGCCGACGCGGTCATGAATATTATAACGACGCAGGCGATGGATGCGAGCGGTGCTTATGTAAATAGCGTAGGAGGTAGTATAACCGTCTATAATGTAAATAATATTATCCGTTTTGCCG
>Ga0114960_10004714_pt1 | contig 10169 bp, 10 predicted proteins | sample C_130625_MF_Meta_FD_92637 | JGI IMG/M metagenome (GOLD analysis project Ga0114960, IMG submission 92637) | Freshwater microbial communities from Lake Croche, Canada to study carbon cycling - C_130625_MF_MetaG | ecosystem: Environmental > Aquatic > Freshwater > Lake | place: Lake Croche, Canada...
ACAGATGTCCAAAGCTATAGTTGCCTTTTCCGGAGGAGTTGACAGCGCACTTGTCTGTCACTTAGCTTATAAGATTCTTGGTGATAGTGCAATTGCCATAACAGCAGCCTCCCCTTCTCTACTACAGGAAGAATTGGAAGAAGCTAAAAATCAAGCCAAGTTAATAGGCATAAAGCATGAGGTAATTGAAACCCAGGAAATGCAAAATCCCAATTACAGTTCCAATCCTGTTAACCGTTGTTACTTTTGTAAAAGTGAATTACATGATCATCTCAAGGAAATTGCTCAAGAAAGAGGTTATCCCTACGTTGTAGATGGGGTAAATTTAGATGACTTGTCAGATTACCGACCTGGTGTACAGGCAGCTAGAGAAAGAGGGGTTCGCTCTCCCTTGGCAGAAGTAGGCATGAGCAAAGTCCAAGTCAGAGAACTTTCTCAAAAACTAGGTTTACCTTGGTGGGATAAGCCAGCTTCCCCTTGTTTGAGCTCTCGTTTTCCTTACGGTGAGCAGATTACTCAAGCCAAACTTGAACGAGTAGGAAAAGCTGAAATTTATCTGCGCAGTCTTGGTTATCGCAATGTCAGAGTTCGCTCTCAAGATGATGTAGCCAGAATTGAATTACCCGCTGAAGCAATTAAAGATTTTATAAACAAAGAGGATATCGCAGCCCTAAGTTCAAAATTTCACTCCTTTGGTTTTGTCTATATAACTCTAGATCTTGAGGGCTATCGCAGCGGAAAATTAAACCAAATGCTCAATTTACAAACTATGAAGAACTTTGGTTAATTTGAGCAAATTGGATAATCTTTGTTTATCCTTAAGGTGAACATGATTTTTATCATTTGGAGATATTTTTATGAAACAAATTCTTCTTTCCCTGCTGAGCATGGGCATTTTAGCCAGCCTACCAGTCCAGGCTCAAACCCTTCCCTCAACTCCATCAGCCCAAAAATTAAAGCCCGTAGATGCAACAAACTCTGCCGATGGAGATACTACAAAGTCAAATCAAAAGACCCAAACATCTGATAATAATTCTTCAAAACAAAATCAAACTTCCAAATCAGGAACTCCTGGTCTTCCCGCAATGGGAACAGGAATGCCTGGTATGGGAGGAATGACTGGAATGCCCGGCATGGGAGCCCCCAGTATGCCTGGTATGGGAGGCATGCCGGGTTTACCTAAATAAATCCAGAACGCAACCTTAAACCAAATGCTGTTTGAGGTTGCGCAGTCTCACTGAAAGACTGCGCATTACTTCCAAGGCAAATAAAGGAGTTTCTTGGACAGCAAAGATAAAATGATCTTTATTGAGGCTAACTAGCTCACAATCGTCTTTGGCAACAGCCTTAGATAATCTTTTATGCTCAGGATCTATCAAGGCTCCCTCGCCAAAAATATCTCCTGCATAGAGACTTTCAATGATTTGATCGTTGAGACTAAACTCCACTTCACCACTGATAATTCCAAACATAGTATCACCCGGCTCGCCTTGATTGAAAATAATTGTGCCTGCAGGAAATTTAATATTTCCGGGTTGTTTTTGGAATATTTTGATCGTATCAACTGGTGTGAGCATATCGTTAACCTTACCTTAACTTTTGATTCGTTTAATTTAGATAATTAATATTAACAATATTATTCTTATTATTAACTACCGTGACGTGCTCTAAGTTCAGCTCTCAAGTGACAACGATCACCCATAACCTTAACTAGAGGTCCTCTTTCGCCAATTTCCACAATACTCAAAGATGCTACAGGAATACCAATACGATCTCTAAATCGGCCCAGATCTATGCCCAGGAGAGAACACAGCATAATGCGAATAGTAGCTTTATGTGAAACTATCAAGATATTTCCTTGATGGTGAGTCTTTTGAATTTCTTCGATGACCTCAGAACTTCGCCTGGCAATGTCGATCCCTTTCTCGCCTCCGGTTGGACTATTCCAGCCGGGATCAGCTAGCCAGCTCACATAATCATCATGAAAATGACTATTAACTTCCTCTGGGGTTTTGCCCTCCCACTGGCCATAGTAAATTTCTCTTAAACCTTCTTTAATCTCAATCTTTAGTCCCAAATGCTCAGCAAGTGGCTTAGCAGTCATTTGAGTACGTTTGAGTGGACTAGCATAAATAGCCTGCCAAGACATATCCTGATAAGCAGAGGCAAAATCTTGGGCCATGAGATAACCTTCACCAGTTAGGTCTATATCCAAAATGCCACAGTAGGTCCCAGATTGACTAGAGAGAGTTTCTCCATGGCGCAAAAAGTATAAATTGAGATGTGACATAAATAGCGAGTGATATCAAAGTTACAATTAAAGACGTAAAAATAAGGGTAAACTTACTCACGGTCATAACAACAATAGACTATTGTAAGCTAGCTAGAGCAGCAGAGTTTATAAATTCGTAAAATTTGAACCAAGAGAAAAATTATGGATAAGATAGCCCTCTGGCAACGTTATAAATATTGGCTGTACTACAATCAAGGATTGGGACTATATCTTGATGTCAGCCGCATGGGATTCAACGAAGATTTACTACAAAAGCTCTCCGGCAAATTTCAAGATGCCTTTAAAGCAATGGATGCCTTAGAGGCTGGAGCAATCGCCAATCCTGATGAAGGCCGGGCTGTTGGACATTATTGGTTAAGAGATCCTCAATTGGCTCCAACTAAGGAGTTCAAAGAACAAATCGAAACCGTCTTAGAAAAAATAGATACTTTTACCAAGCAAGTTCATACAGGTCATATTAAACCCCCATCTAGAGATAAATTCACCAATATTCTATCAATTGGCATTGGTGGTTCCGCTTTAGGTCCCGAATTTGTCGCTCAGGCCTTGGCTAGTGAGTTTCCTTTGATGGAGATTGATTTTATTGACAATTTAGATCCTCTAGGTCTAGATAGGATTTTGACTAAACTTAAGCCACGCCTTACTAGCACGTTAGTTCTGGTAATCAGCAAATCAGGTGGAACACCTGAAACACGCAATGGCATGAAAGAGGTCGAATACTTTTACCAAAAAAATGCTCTAGATTTTAGTAAATATGCCGTTGCTATTACTATGCCAGATAGCATGCTAGATCGATACGCACTTGAACAAGGCTGGTTGGCATCTTTTGCCATGTTAGATTGGGTTGGAGGAAGAACCTCAGAATTATCAGCAGTAGGACTATTGCCTGCAGCGTTACAGGGAATTGATATCCATCAAATGCTTGCAGGTGCAAAAGAAATGGATATAGCCACACGCATCCATGACTTAAAACAAAATCCAGCTGCCCTACTTGCACTATCTTGGTACCATGCCACAGATGGCAAGGGTAAAAAGGACATGGTAGTTTTACCCTATAAAGACAGCCTGATGCTTTTTAGTCGTTATTTACAACAGTTAGTGATGGAATCTCTGGGAAAAGAGCGAGATCTTGATGGCAATATAGTTCATCAAGGGATTGCCGTTTATGGCAACAAAGGTTCAACTGACCAGCACGCCTATGTCCAGCAATTGCGCGAAGGGGTTCCTAATTTCTTTATTACCTTTATTGAAGTTCTAGAAGATCGCCTGGGCAAATCTCTTGAACTAGAGCCAGGTATCACATCAGGAGACTATCTCTCGGGCTTCCTGCAAGGTACCAGAGCCGCTCTTTACGAAAACGCGCGAGATTCAATTACAATCACGATTCCCGAAGTCAATCCACGTTTGGTAGGAGCCTTGATAGCCCTTTATGAACGAGCGGTTGGTTTCTATGCTTCTCTTGTCAATATCAATGCCTATCATCAACCAGGGGTCGAAGCTGGCAAAAAGGCAGCAGCGACTATTTTAGAGCTGCAAAAGAAAGTTCTTACTTTGCTAAAATCTAGCGATCAACCTCTAGATCTCAAAACTATAGCCCAAAAGATCCAAGCTGATGAAGAGATTGAAACAGTTTATCTAATCCTGCGCCATCTTGAAGCCAACAAACGAGGCATAAAATTACTAGGTGATCGCTCTTTACCTGATAGTTTACAAGTGATTTTTGAGTCTAACTAATTGATTTTAAAGATCCCTTGTGTGACCAAAACGCAGGAACCTCCAACCCTTATTGCAGTAATATTTCCCCCTTGAATATCAGCTTCAAGCTGTAAGAAACTGGGGCGATCTATTTCCATACCCTGTTCTATTTTCCAGAGCAAAGTCCCATCACTTTGAAGATAATCTTTGCAGAGAAGTCCAGCTAGGGCCGTTGCAGCCGAACCAGTAGCTGGATCTTCTCTGATGCCTAATCCAGGAGCAAACATGCGGGCGTAGATTTGCTCACCATCTCGATAAAACAAATACACAGATGAAGCCCAGCAATCTGCTAGCAACTGCTGCCAGAGCTCTAATTGAAGTTGAGCCTTCTTTAAACTTTCTCTGCTACTGAGTTGAACAAAGACAAAAGGCAGTCCGCAAGAGATTGCTTGGGCTTGTAGGAGATCTTGAGAATTTAAAGAAAGCATAGCAGCTAGTTGATCAAGTAAAGGCAAGTGCTGATTGCCATATTCTGGCATCTGGGCAGCGGACAGCTCGGCATATACAGGCAAGTCTCCAGATCGAAAGACAATTTTGACAGGTACTATTCCTATTCCTTCTTCGAGAAAGATAGTTGTAGAATTTTCCTTTGCACAAACTTGGCCAGTGATAGCCAAAACAAAAGCAGATCCAATGGTAGGATGGCCGGCAAATAACAGCTCACCACCAGGAGTAAATATCTTTACAGTGCAAGTGGCATCAGCCCTTTGACTAGGGAGAATAAACGCAGTCTCAGAGAGATTAAATTCTCTAGCTATCTTTTGCATCTGGGCTGAACTTAAACCAGAAGCATCAGGAAAAACAGCTAGAGGGTTGCCGCCAAAGAGCTTATCGGTAAATACATCAACCGTATAGAATGTATATTCTTTCACTAGAAATTAAAATCTTTTAGCTGATTAATTTTGAACAACTACTGTAGTCCCAACTCGAACCTTCTCAAATAAAGACTTCACATCTAAATTGCGCATCCTAACGCAGCCATGAGAGATAGCTTGCCCGATTAAGTTCTCTCCTGGAGTACCATGAAAGCCAATAGTATTTTTTCCATCAGACCAAAAACCAATCCAGCGCTCACCTAAGGGGTTATCTGCGCCAGCTGGAATGACAGTCCCATTAAAAGGATTTTGCCAAGAAGGGTTACGTACCATTTGGAGAACTTGAAAGGAACCAGTAGGAGTTTCCCAGCCCTTTTTACCAACCGCCACTGGGTAGCTAACAATCACCTTGTCTCCTTGATAAACATAAAGCTTTCTTTCGTGCAACTTGAGAAGCAAATAAACAGTATTTTCTTTATTGAGAGAAGCAGTTTGCGCCTGAACTGCCGAAGAGGCTTGCTGGGCTACTACATGGTTAATTCCCAAACCGCCAGAAAACAAGATCATCAAGAAAGAACATTGTATAGTTTGTATAAATTTTTTATCAATCACAACACCCAATCTCCAATAACGTACTAAAAAAGCATACAAAACATTATACATTAGTAAAAGTTTCTGCTAAATTGTATACAAAAAATATAGAGTTAGTATTGAAGCAATTATTTTTCCAGATTAGGAGGAAAAGCCAAAATGAAACTAGAAAAATTATTTTGTATCACTAGTTTATCAATTTCTTTATCTAGTGCAACTCTAGCCCCAGTTTTTGCTCAAACTGTTCAGCCTGCTACTGGTTACGGACAAAATGCTTATAGCACAGTTGCTCAAGGAACCACCAGAGTTGGTTGGATTTCCGAGATGAATGGCTCTACTGCAACTGTAATCTATAGAAACGGTCAAAGCGAAGATATACAAGTTTCCCCTGAAGATGCCCGGGCAATGAATCTAAACCAAGGAGATTATATAGCTGTCACTGATGGTCGTATTGACGGTATTTCCAGAGTTGGCAGAGTTGTGGGTATAGTTGGACCTATTGTGACTGTTAAACTTAATGATGGTGAGGTCACCACAGTTCAACGTGGCAATAATATTTATCTCAAAGAAGGTAAAACTGTATATGTAAGCGGCAATAGAGTTATTGCAGTTGCAAATAACGATAAATTTCCAAAATACACTGCTGTTAAAACTAGCAATGTAGATCTTACAACTACAGAAACCGCCCCAGTACAGCAGCCTATACGTCGCACAGAGGTTCAGCGAACTGAGGCTCCCGCTCCTGTTCAAGCCGCTCCTGAACCAGCACCTCAACCAGTTAGAGGTATGTGGTAAATCAATCAGGTTTGTTTACAACTAGGGGAGAGTAAACTTTTCCCCTTTTTTTTATTAACCTAGAGAAAATTCACAAAATCACCTGCCAAAGTGATATTGTAAGCAGCAAACTAGCAATATGTTGAGGTAGGAGCTTTCTCCACGCTCCCTTGGCAATATTGATAGCTACAACAACAGAACAAAGTAATCCTACTAACAAAGTAACCCCCTGCAAAAAGCTGATAACAGCAGGATCTGCTACCAAGATAGGCAAATTTGCTTTCGATAAACCAAAAGTAGCAAAGCTCACCGGGATGATTCTGCCCCCTTCGGACAATCCTAGGTTCAAATAATGAGCAAGATTAGCAGCTAGAACTATTGGGAGATAACCATAAGCTAATTTAACCCAGGAAATTTGCTCGCTTTGAGCCAATCGACTGGCCAAAATGGGCAAAATAGCAGGCAATGCCAAAATCAGTATAGATATTCCTGCATGGATAGGGAATTTGCTCAAATCCCAATCAGGTAAAATATCGCCGAGATGATGCAGAAAAACAACATCAAGTAGCAAAAAAAGAAGCGCAACTTCATAAAGGCGCGGTAAATGCGAAGTCCACAGTTCTATAGCGGGTGGACGCAAATTTAGTTCTACCGAGCGATGCGGACAGGCTTTTAAACAGGTCATGCACAATACACAATCTCTGTTGTCATTCAACTGAGCGGGATGGGAGTAAAGCGGACAACCGTCAGTAGCTAAACCTTCACCTTTGGCTGGCCCACCCTTGTAGCACTGATATGTAGTGCACTCAGCCGAACAAGTTCCCTGCTGCGCTCGCAATTCAGTCATAGAGAGTTTGGCGAACATTCCGTTCATTCCACCAATAGGACAGAGATAGCGGCACCAAAGCCTACGTTCAAAGATCACCGAAAAAATGATCGCTCCTGCAGTGATTAACAGTAACAAACAAGCTGAAAGATAAGCAGTATTAGGCAGATCCCAGAGTTCTTCCCATAGCAAAATCAGAGCAAATAGAGCAAAGATAAACCAGCCTCCCCATTTTTCTGCGCTTGCTCTGGGCCATTTTTTCAGCTCTCTAGGAAAAAAATATAGCGAAAGTTTTTGAACAATCTCCCCATAGATCATAAAGGGACAAAAGGCACACCAAATCCTACCTAGAAAGGGAAAAGCTATCAATGACAATGGCCACCACCAAGCCCAAAAGAGATTGAGGGCAAAATTTTCAGCTCTGTTTTGAGGACCTAAGAATAAAATGGCAACAATTAAAGCAAAAGCTACTGTTGTAAAGCCATAGTTGATTCTTTCGGGATACCAAGAGCTATTAAGAAAATTGCGCAAGGCTGGATAGGCATTGAGAAGGTTAAAGCGCAATTGTTTCTTTTTGCCCTGTGAGGGCCAGATTATTTCCTCTGTGATCACATTGCTGCCCGAAAGCTGCGTAACAGCCCTTTCTACTAAATTAGCTAGCTCTCTTAAATTATTGGGAAAATCATAAGCTTGCAAACGGCGCAAAGCTTCAGGAGCCACTTCGATCTTGTTAATGCCTTTGCGTGAGCAGATGATATTGAGATAGTAATCAACTTGGTAATTAATATCTGCCTTTCTTACTCGCAAAGGAGGAACCTTGATAATATCTTTGACAATTCTATCTACATTGGGAATAGCATTTTCTGAAATCATGATAATGCGAGCTTGGGATTGCTTTTTCTGTCCGCCTATAGGGCAATAGCTGCCTTTTTGCAATAGCTCAATGATTACCGGAATCAACTCACCAGGAAGCTCTTGGATATTATTGAGAATCAATGTCCCCCTTTTGAGGGCTTCTAATAAGCCCATCTTTGCGCCAAATTTACCTAGGAGCTCAAAGCCATTAGATTGTAAACTAGCACAGTCAACCTTGACAATTGGCTCATGGCGATCATCAGAACCAAAATGAATCAAAGCTGCCATGTTATCTTTCTCTAAGCCGGGCTCACCAAATATCAAAACTGGCTCTCTGTTGTGGGAAGCTGCTTGAATTTGCGAGCGCAATCTAGTTGCATAGCTACTTTTGCCGACAATACCGCGCTTTGCCCTATTGACCAGATAAGGCCTTAAAATAGTTTGCCTTTCTTGTTCAAAAGATAGTTGAGAAGCTAATTCTTCGAGATCATTGGCAAGTTTTTTGGTAAACTTCAAACCAAGCTCAGGATGTGCATCGGCAAAGGACAGAAATTTTTCCCTATCTATGTACCAGAGCTCTGCTTCATTAAGAGTTAATATATTTGAGCTTATTGCTTGATCTAAAAGTAGCTCTTGGAGATTGATCACCGCACCGCTAAGAAGACTAACATTTGCTTTTTGATCTTCTAATCGCCCGGATACTAGAATATAGAGCCCGTCGGGATATGTGCCTTCTGTGACGATATTTTGCTGAGAGGCAAAAAAGCGGCTCTCAAGTTCAGGCGCTAGCTCTAGAAGAGTTGCCTGATCTAAGATATTAAGAGCACTACGTTCTTTTAACCAAATGGCTATTTCTTGAGTGAGCATATGACTAAATATGATGCAGCTAGTTTAGCTGTTCCCCTCTGCTTATTGGGATTAATTATCTTGGCTGCTATTTTTTTAAGTAGAGCCAAATAATTCCCATTATAGAATTCTAGATACTCAAACAAAAATCTCCCCGTTTCGCAATAGGGAGATTTTTTGTATCTGTATTTAAATTTAGTGGGATTTTAGCTGAGAGTAAGTATAAGTACCATCAGCAAAGACAAAGCTGTTGAAACCAGAGGTCTTCATAGCAGCACCAGCATAGTTGAAGGCAACTGTGTTGTTATATGAACTACCTAAGGTGATACCCATGCTAGCTTGAGTAACAAAACTTAAATCGATTGTATTTTGATTAGTTGTCGTATTTTGGCTATAGCCACCACAATAGGAATAGTTGTTGGTAGAACCGGCAAGCACTGTTTGGTTACCAAAACCACTAAAGTAGTTCTTTGTACCACTCATGGTAATTGTACCACCACCATCAATAGTGACAGCTTGCGGAGCCAAACCGGTAATCGAGGCCCGGGCGATTAAAGTATCAGCGCCAGTACCAAAAGCTATAGTACCGCTGTTGTATAGACCCAAGGCGTAGGTTCCACCTGTGACACTAGCAATACCAGAGACTGTATCAGTACCATTTCCTAGGGAAATTGAACCAGTATTGTAAATACCAACTGCTCCATTTGCACCACCATTAATAGTGGCTATGCCAGAGAGAGTATCGTTACCATTTCCCAAGGTGATAGTACCAGAGTAGTTCTCAAGACCTATTGTATCAACAGAAGCATTCAAAGGAGGAGTATAAGAACCATCACCGCAACCAGATGAAGTGCTAGAACCACTGCCACAGCCAGATGTAGTGGAAGTAGTTGTTGTGCAACTGGGGGAAGCAGATGTAGTCGCAGGTGAAACAACAACAGCATCGGGAATAATCCCGCCGCCAGAGGTACCAATAGTACTAGTGCCTATTATTTGATCATCACCACTACAACCACCCATGATGATAGTGCCATAGTGGTTATCAATACCGACAGCAAATATATTGGGCACATTGGTAGTGCTTAGGGTAACTACAGAATTGCCAGTAATTGAATCAGTACCACCACCAGTTTTGATTGTACCTTAGTAGTTTTCAATACCCGTAGAGAGGAGATTGGCTGTAGTATCAACATTGACAGTGATATTAGAATTGCCAATTACCTGATCGTTGCCATCGCCAAAAACTACAGAGGCATAGCAACCATAATTGTCAAAACCAATAGAATCAACCTCATACTTGTTAGCACCGGTAACAGTCACATTGGCAGTTCCACTGAGCAGGTCAACGCCAGAACCGAAAGTTATCGAGCCGCCATTGTTCCAGACCCCAGTTGCTGAAAAGTCAGTATCATAG
>Ga0114960_10004724_pt1 | contig 10162 bp, 11 predicted proteins | sample C_130625_MF_Meta_FD_92637 | JGI IMG/M metagenome (GOLD analysis project Ga0114960, IMG submission 92637) | Freshwater microbial communities from Lake Croche, Canada to study carbon cycling - C_130625_MF_MetaG | ecosystem: Environmental > Aquatic > Freshwater > Lake | place: Lake Croche, Canada...
CGTTTAGTGATGGTGTTAGTAGTCAAGGAAGATCTTTGTATACAATTCTTCAAGAACAAATTGCTACAATATTAAATATTGAGAACCAAACGCAAAAGTTTACACCATCTATTGAGACAGAAAAGTATTATTATAAACAAATATTTGATAATGAGTTTCCAAATTGTGATAAAATTGTGCCCTATTTTTGGATGCCAAAATACACAGATGCAACAGATCCAAGTGCAAGAACGTTGACTTTTTATGAAAAATCTGCTTAAAAAAAAGCACTACTCAATCTATTTTTTATAGTATTGTAATATATAATGTTTTTAAACAAAACTCTATATACAATTCAAGATAAGTTATTCAATTTATTTATTATAATATCATGGATACTTATTATTATTTCTGCGTTGGGTTTTTCACATAATACTTCAAAATTTGTTATAAATTTAGACTATTATGTGAGAATTTATATTTGTTTATTTTTAATTTGGCGTTTTAATCCATTTAGACAAAAATTTGAATTTACTGATTTAGACCGAAAAATAGCCTTTAACGCAGGTCTAATTATTTTAACAACTACTGCATTAAATCAATATGTAATAAATTTTAAGGAAAAGTTGAGACAAATATTATAAAGCTATTTTGGTGCGTAAATATCAGATAAATCTGTAGTACCATTGCTTATCGTATATTTTGTAGCTGCGGCCTTTGTTCCTAAAGTATAAGGTGCAAAAACATCAGATAGATCATAACCATTACTTATCTTATAATTTACAGCACTTGCTTTTGTTCCTGAAGTATAAGTTGCAAAAATATCAAATAAATCTTGATTATTACTTATCTTATAGTATGTATTTGGTTGACCTGTATATATATATCCGTTACTTACACAAGCAACTAATTTATTTCCGTCACTTGATGATGCTACACTAAGCCAGTTTAGGTAGCCACTATTTTGAGCAACCCAAGTGACTCCTAAATCAGTTGATCTATATATTTGTCCTCCTTTAACACAAGCAACCAATCTTGTTCCATCACTTGATGATGCTACACTAATCCATAATCGGTTTAGATCTGTTATTCGAGGAGTCCAAGTAGCACCTGAATCTGTTGATGTGTATATATATCCATTAGTTGTACTACTAGAAACACAGGCAACCAATTTTATACCATCACTTGATGATGCTACACTATACCATTTTGCAGAACCAGAAGAATTATTATTTGTACTCCAATTTGCACCTGAATTTATTGATGTCCATATTTGTCCACCATTAATACCAGCAACTAATTTAATTCCATCACTTGATGATGCTACACACTTCCAATTTTGAATGCCACTATTTTGTTCAGTCCAATTTGCACCTGAATTTGTTGATGTCCATATTTGTCCTCCATAAACACAAGCAACCAATTTTATACCATCACTTGATGATGCCACACTATACCAATTTCGGGGTGAATCTCGTGCATTCCAAGTTACACCTGAATCTGGTGATGTATATATTTGTCCTCCATAAACACAAGCGACCAATTTTGTTCCATCACTTGATGACGCTACACTATACCAATATCGGCTGCCACTATTTTGAGGAAACCAAGTTTTACCAAAATCTGTTGATGTATATATTTGCCCATTATAAACACATGCAACCAATTTATTTCCATCGCTTGATGATGCTACAGACTGCCAATTTGCAGAACCTGAAGAATTATTATTTGTAGTCCAATCAATAGAAATTATAGATGGAGAAAATTGTTGACCTGTATATATGTATCCATTATTTACACAAGTGACCAATTTTGTTCCATCACTTGATGATGCTACAGAGTACCAAGTTGCAGAACCAGAAGAATTATTATTTGTAATCCATGTCACACCTGAATCTGTTGATGTCCATATATATTCATTATATGCACAAGCAACCAATTTTGTTCCATCGCTTGATGATGCTACAGCAATCCAAGATCGGTTTACATCTGTTTTAGCAACCCAAGTAGCACCTGAATCTATTGATGTATATATATATCCATTAGTAGATGAACTATTTACACAAGCAACTAATTTTTTTCCACTAGCGTCTGATGCTACAGACTGCCAATTACGGATTGAATCTCGAGCAGTCCAGCTAAGACCTGAAGTAGTTGATGTCCATATTTGTCCTCCAGTTACACATGCGACTAAATTTATTCCATCACTTGATGATGCTACACTAGTCCAATTGCGAGAACCAGAAGAATTATTATTTGCAGTCCAGACAACACCATAATTTGCTGATGTATATATAACTCCTCCACTTACACATGCAACCAATTTTTTACCATCACTTGATGATGCAACAGAAATCCAACTAGCAGCACCAGAAGAATTATTATTTGTAGTCCAAGTAGCACCAGAATCTTCTGATGTATATATAAATCCTCCATTTACACATGCAATCAATTTATCACCATCACTAGATGATGCAACACCAAGCCAAGATCGGCTGCCACTACTAGTTCGTTCAATCCAAGTTACTCCTGAATCTGTTGATGTATATATATATCCACTAATTGTAGTACTACTAGTAAATACACAAGCAACCAATTTTGTTCCATCACTTGATGATGCTATACTAGTCCAATTTCGAGAACCTGAGCCACTTTGTTGTGTCCAATAAAAACCTCCTGCATTAGTGAATGAATATGCACCCGACTTTAATGTTAATATTTTACCTGTACTATCTAAATTTAAATAATCCATATTATAACTAACAATAGACTCTTTAGTATAAAAAGTTGAGGTAAGACTTGCATTATTATTATATATATTTAAATCAAAAACAAAAGTAGCATTTGTGTAATAAATTTCTTGGTAAAATAATTTGCAATTGTTTATAGTAGAATTAGTCCAATTAAAATTATTTATAAGAATAACTGCATCATTAATAGTAGCAACTGCTAATCCTGATTTTAATGTTAAAGTTGTACCTGTACTATCTAAACTAAAATAGTTGTTATTATAAGATTTAATACAACTAGCTGAAGTAAATTGAAAAGTTCCGGTCGCATTTGTTCCTGTTATTTGCAAAATACATCTTGCTTGTTGTTCCCCATATTTTTGATAAGAATTTTCTAATATACAATTTATAGATTGCGTAATAGGATAAGCATAATCGGTAGATGTAATAATTGATTTTACAACTTTTGACATCTATTATAATATATTATAATATATTATATATACATTTATTTTCCAAAAATTATAAAATGTTATGCAACCATATCAACCTTAATTGCATTATACCTTTTATAATTATGAATCTCAAAATCTTCAGGTTGATAATCATTAATATTCTCTCTAATTTGTTTTATGGATAATGTTGGAAAAGGAAAAGGATCTCTTTGAATTTGTAATTTGGCAGCATCAATTGCGTTTTCATAAAGATGACAATTTCCCATAAAATGAATAAATTCATAAGCTTCTAATCCGCAATGTTTTGCTAATAAATGTGTTAAGAGTGAATATGATGCGATATTAAAAGGAATTCCTAAAAATAAATCACAAGACCTCTGATACATAGAACAAGACAACTTGTTTCCATCGTGTACATTAAATTGACACATTACGTGGCAAGGTGGCAATGCCATTTCATCCAACTGACAGGGATTCCATGCTGTCATAATAAGTCGCCTGCTTGTTCGTTGAGCAGGGTCCTTAAGAGCATTAATAATTTGCTGCAATTGGTCGATGCGTCCAGATCTAAGTACAATATCATTACAACGACAATTGGTAAAAGGTTTACATCTGCATACATCATAAGGTCCATTAAAATCGCGCCATTGTCTTCCGTATATTGGTCCTAATATCCCTTCCGGATAATGAAATAAACCCCGACTATTTAAAAATTTTCTTGATGCATTATCATCCCAAATATGGACACCTTGTTCGTTTAAAAAATAGTTATCTGTTTGTCCACGAATAAACCATAGTAACTCTTTTAGACATGTCTTCCAAGCAGTTTTTTTAGTAGTTATAATGGGAACTTTTCCATCTGCAAGAGAGAAACGCATTGTATTACCAAAGATGCTTTTTGTTCTTCCATTTCTACCTTCTTCCCAAGTGCCATTTTCAATAATGTTTTCAAGTAGATTTAGATATTGATATTCTTCATTCTCTCTTTTTGTAAACATAGAATCTGAAACCTTGTCTGAAATATAAAGATTATCCATAAAGAATATATTTAGAATATCTTTAAATAATTTTTATTTATACTCCATTCTGTATTTTAATTTCTAATTATACCCTATAGGACTATGGAAACTTCAGATGAATCAAATAAAGGTTTTTTTAAGCATGTTTTTAATTTTGACGATGATTCGAAATCAGAAATTTTAAACACATTGCAATATATTTTATTGGCTATTATTCCAGTTGTAATTTTAAACAAGACTATTGGAAAATATGTTCCCGAGGCCGATGATAACAAGGGTTCTGTAGAGATTGTTGCTGAAATATTAATTCAAGTGATTGTTACCTTTTTAGGTTTATTAATGATTCATAGAATTATCACATATGTACCAACATATAGTAATACAAAGTATCCAGACTTTCATATTATTTTTATTGTTTTAGCAATCTTGATGATTACTATGAGTTTACAAACAAAATTAGGGGAAAAAGTAAGTTATTTAGTAGATCGTATTTCAGAATTATGGAATGGTCCTAGAGAGACTAAAAAAACTAATCAAAAAGGTAATGGTAGTGTCAAGGTATCACAACCAATTTCTGGACAAATGCAAATGCAACAACAACAAATGCAAATGCAACAACAGCAACCAAGTTTTACTGAAGGAACTGCTATTAGCGCATTACCAAACTATGACCAGTCAACATCTACATCACAACAACTACCAAATTATAACAACATGTACAAGCAAGATACCACACCATTAGTTGGAGCTGCATCCCCAGGTGGTATGGAAGGTTTTGGTGAACCTATGGCTGCTAATTCAGTGTTAGGTGGTGGTGCTTTTGGATCATGGTAATTCCACCTTTAAAAAGGTGGAGCCAAATCTAATTTCCAACCTTTAAAAAAAGTGGAGCCAAATACATACATACCTATGATAGGAAAGGTTTTGGCTCCACCTTTTTCAAAAGGTGGAAAAAGTATATAAATATAACTTATATATATTTATATATGGACATAACCAAATTATTACAAGCATTAGAAGATGATTCAAATGAGTCATTAATAAACCTAACAAGCGATAAAATTAAAGAAATGAACTTGAATATATTAAAAGAATTAAATTTGTCTAAAAATGAGACCTTGGAATTATTGAAAAAAATACAAAATTATAAATACGTAGATGAAATGAATGAACTAAAATATGGTGCACATATCAGATGGATACCTATTGAGAATCCAGATAATATTCAAATAAAACAAGGGGCTATGTTTTGTGAAATGAAAATAAAAGAAGATGGTGTATATTGTATATGTAAAAACTATGGTTATGCACCCCGATATTTTCATTTATCTTTTGATAAGAACCTAATATTTCAAAAATTAACTTCTCAGGAATTAGTTCTATTATCAGCATTGGATCATTTATCTAACTGATATTGTATAACTGATATAATTGTTTTTTATTAATCAATATTTCTATTATTTTCTATTATTTTTACGTGTTTTTTTCTTATTGCATCCACAATCAGAAAATAATCCAGAAATAAATGTACCTCCTAAAATCACAGGAATATGATCCTTATGAATTGGCTTCTTTGTAGTACCAGTTTTTTTACCTTTATGATATTTTGTAACACTTTTGTATCCTTTACCATTCTTAATAGAAACTTTACGCACTATTTTTCTTCCACCTTGCATATGTTTGACTTCTGTATTTTGATAGTTTCCGCTCATTATATAGTATATATAGAAAAAAAATATAATATATATTATATGAAGATAGAAATTCTAGTACATTTATTTCATATACTTATAGTAGGTAGTTTATTTCTATATGTTGGTCTAAATAGAGAGAATAATTTTGAATTTATGTATCCATTATTATTATATCTAGGTATAATTATTATATTTTATCATATTTACAAGGTTTATAATTATGTAAAAGAGGGAAAAGGTTATTGGGTAAATTTAATTCATATTCTTTTAGTTGGTCCCTTACTTGTCTATATTGGTTACAATAGAGCAAAAACAGAAAGAAAATATTTTGAAATGTTACTAATGTTGGGTTTTGCATCAATTGGATATCATGGATATTATTTATTTATTAACACTCAGTAGTAATCCATTTTTTTGTTAAAACTGCTTCGACACTTTCCAATGCACCTTCTGTCCATCCTTGATATCTGCTTACTGCTTCACCCACTACAAGTAGACCTTTTTGAGGGTGTTGTACTTCCTTTAAGAATGCATCCCTATTTTTAAAAGGGGCTCGTAATGGTTCATAATAATGTGTTCCAACTGGCCAATAAAAATCTTTAATTGCAATCAAATGAAGAGAACCACTAGGTATACCGAGCGATTGCTCAATAAGGTCACAATATAATGCACGATTTTCCGGTGTATTTTTAAGATGATCTTTCAGAGCAAGTGCGTTTGCATTGTCACAATAGGCAATCATATAGACTCCTTTCTTTGCATCCATAGGTATAATTTTTTGTAAGGGTCCAGGAACAATTGTATAGTCTGGCACATATTGCTGCATAATGTCAGCAGATTTTTTGGTGAATTTTCCATATAATCTCAAAAAAGTCTGACTATGTATTTGTTTATATAAGTCATATTTATCAGGAACCAATTTTTGAATTGTAGATATAGTAGATGCTATAATTAGTTTATTACAATGATATATGACACCTTCTTCTGTTGTAACTTGAAATAAACACGGCTTCTCTCCAATTTTCTGAATAGAAATAACGTTATTATTAAATTTAAAATGTTCATGACCAATTTTGTCATATAATGCATGAACCATTTTTTTCCAAGGCACATAGAGTCCTGTCCAACCACCTTTATTATCATCCATACCATAATTATACAATGTTTCGTATAAGTCAGCATTTTCGTAATCGGTATATCCAGCAGAAATACAAAATTGTTTGTATGATTTTATACCCAACATTTTTATAAAGAATTGCTTAAATGTTAGAGTATGAAGATCCGTATTTTTTTTATATAATACCCGTAAATGATTGATAACTTTTTCAACATCAACAGGTTCAAATAATTTCGAATAATTCATAACTGAATAAAATTCACTAAAAGGGAGATGGAGTTCTTTCATTAACTTAATAAGTAGTGGATTGGTATCCTTACGACCAATACCAGCACCAGTAACAACTTGAGTTCCATAGAATATTTCATTACTTGTTCTACCTCCGATCCATTGTTTGTGAAATTTTTCCAAAACGAGAAAAGACGTTTGCGGATTCATTTTTTGTATATTATAAGCGCTATATAATCCCGACATACCACTTCCAACAATAATAATATCATAATACATATTATAATATATACATATTTATTTTACATGTTTAGCTAATTTCTACGCGTAGTAGTTTTTTTTTGTATTTTCTTAAGTCTAATTGTAGCTTTCCCTTTACAATTAAATTTACCACGTCTTAATCCTTTTCTATTAATTATAGTTTTAGTACAAATACCGATAGATTTAGCTTCATTTACAGGGTCTATTTTTTTAATACAACGGCATAGTTTACCAGATAATATTTTTTCAGCCTCTAGTTTCAATAAATGTTTCGATTTAGGTATAGTTTTTTTATAGTATTCTAATATTTTTATATAATCATTATTTGTTAATTCTGTCATAGATAGTCTATAATACTTACAAATATAATAATTCCATCCACCTTTATCCACCTTTATCCACCTTTATCCACCTTTATCCACCTTTATCCACCTTTATCCACCTTTATCCACCTTTATCCACCTTTATCCACCTTTAGAAAAGGTGGAGCCAAATCCACATTTTGTTTGTATTTTAGCTAATATTTTAATAGATAATTTTGGCTCCACCTTTTCTAAAGGTGGATAAAGGTGGATAAAAAACTATAGATATATTAGGAAGAATGAAAATTGTTGTATTTGATTTAGATGAAACCCTTGGATATTTCACAGAATTTGGTATGTTTTGGGATAGTCTAGCGCAATATATAAAGTCACAATCACTAGAAACATTAACTCAAGATGATTTTAACAAGACATTAGACTTGTTTCCTGAATTTTTGCGACCCAATATAATAAATATTTTATCATACTTAAAGACAAAGAAAGAATCCTTGTGTTGTCATAAGATGATGATATATACAAATAATAATGGACCTAGTGAATGGGCACACAATATTGTTGGATATTTTGATCAAAAAATTAATTATAAGTTGATTGATCAAATTATTGCTGCATTTAAGATAAATGGTAAGCAAGTTGAAATATGTAGAACAACACATAATAAAACACATGCGGATTTTATTCGATGTACAAAACTACCAACTAATGCAGAGATTTGTTTTTTAGATGATACATTTCATCCTGGTATGACAAATGAGAATATTTATTACATCAATCTGAAGCCATATTATCATGATATACACTTTAATGAAATGATAAAAAGGTTTATACATTCAGAAATAGGAAAAAGATTAATAGATGATTCTAGTGATTTTGAAACAAGTATGAATGATTTTTTCAAAGCATATAAGTATAAATGTCTAGATAAAGATCAAAAAGAATATGAAGTTGATGAAATAGTAGGCAAACATATTATTACACATTTACAGACATTTTTTAATAGTCAACCAAAAAATAGTAGAACTATGAAAAAATCTAGAACAAAGAACAAAGGAATTAAAAAGAAAAATAAAACACAAAGAATATAGTTATTAATATATATTAACGGACATTTAGATACAATTATGTTATTAAATGCTGACTATGTTAATATTGCTATACCAATTATATTTAACCAATTAAAAAAATATAGATATCCTGATACTATCTTTGATAATATTAGAGATAATTTGGCAGCATTTTTTTCTTCTATTGCATTAGAAGAACTTATTGTCGAAAGAATATTATTATTGAATCAAAAATTTATTAATGGTAAAATTACTTTAGAAAAGTTTAATGAATTAGTTAAACAAGGAAATAAAGAATTTTCAAACTTATATGGTACTGATTACACTAATAATTATGTTAAACTAAAAACCGCTATTGAAAAATTCAAGTACTTGTTAAAAAATTAAAACAAAATATTTCTTTATACACAAAATTTAGACATTTATCTAAGTGATAAATTTTATTATTTCTTTATAAAATTTATTTTTAGGAAAGGTTCATACAATTTAAAACCAAAAATAATTAGTGTTTGGTTCCACCTTTCTTAAAGGTGGATATGCGTAAGTAACTTAAAAACAAATTGTATATAATAATTATTATGAGTTCAAGATCACTCGCTACTGCTAGAGCTAGACGTGCTGGAGAAAATGCTCCTCCAGTTTCCGGAAACAGACCTGGAACTTCTATTGGTTCTCATGCTGCATTTGCTCCTCAAATGACAGCTCCTCCTCAAAATATAAGAGTTGGTAGACCACCGCAACAAACACAAAATGCTTATCAACAACCACAACAAACACAAAATGCTTATCAACCACCGCAACAACAAAATGCTTATCAACAAGTTCAACAATCACAACAACAAACACAAAACGGGATGCCATTTAATAAATTAAGCATTGCTGATGCAATTGGTTTAATTACATTACGTTTAGGGCGTTGTGAGCAATGGATTATTGAAACTGAACATGAAAATGAAGATGGAACTACAGGTGTATCTGGTATACCAGAAAATGCTAGAATTATTGATAATAGTATATTAACAAATTTTGTTAGTAGATTAGATTCTCTTGAAAAGAGAGAACCAGGTACAAGTACAGGTTCTAATATAAATTCAATTGATTCCGAATTAGTTTCTACCTTGGCTCAAGATGTTTCTAAAATGAATGAACATTTAGCAAAAATTGTAGAAGAAGCATCAAAACACACGTTGATTACTTCCAAACATACAGAGCAATTATTTAGATTCGAACGAGAACTTGTTGAAACAAAGGATATTTTAAAAACATTTATGATGAGATATGATTTATTTACAA
>Ga0114960_10004726_pt1 | contig 10162 bp, 9 predicted proteins | sample C_130625_MF_Meta_FD_92637 | JGI IMG/M metagenome (GOLD analysis project Ga0114960, IMG submission 92637) | Freshwater microbial communities from Lake Croche, Canada to study carbon cycling - C_130625_MF_MetaG | ecosystem: Environmental > Aquatic > Freshwater > Lake | place: Lake Croche, Canada...
GAGGCCAAGCCTGAGGCCAAGCCTGAGGCCAAGCCTGAGGCCAAGCCTGAGGCCAAGCCTGAGGCCAAGCCTGAGGCCAAGCCTGAAACATATGGCGAGAATCCCAATCTAGAGTCCTTTCTCGATACGAATGCAAGCGAGGCATTCCGTCGTCCCTGGCATCGCCTTGAACGAGGACTTCGCTTGAATCGTCTTCGCCTCTTTATTTCCCAGGAAAAGGCCAAATTAAACTTATCAGAACTCGATACAGAGTACTTGACCAACCTGTTACACAAGTCTCTAGACAAGAAGCTTCTGAATAGCAAATCTGCAGTAATCTATAGCATTGATACGCAAGAAATCCTGGAGATCAAAGGTCTCGTCTTTCACACGACATCAGAGGGGCGCGTTCTCTCTCAGATTGTCGAGAAAAAGGGAGGTGTTACCTTTCGTAAGCCTCACCATTAAATATGAAATTTTACGTACATCCTGTGTTGAGTCCACGCTAATGTTTCAAGAGCTATGTGAGTGTATGAAGAGTATTGAGGAGATTCATCCTCTTCCTACACACCCCTCTTATTTCAATGACTGGTACGATGATATTATTGAGTTCTGGAGCTCAATGGGAGAACCTATCCCTCAGGACTTATTTATTCTCCTCTCGCTGCGAAAGACGATCTTTGACTCCTTTCATGCGGTTCCTATTCAGTCAACAGAGTCATGGAAATGGCTTCTCACGGTCGAACAAATGCCCCAAAGAACGACGGACTGGTATACGCAAAAACGGAATATGTTGACGGCAAGTGAAATTTCCCACCTCTGGAAGGGTCCACGGTCTAGGATCAATCTCATTTCCTCGAAAGTTCTAGTACAAGAGGCACCAGCTAAACGACTTGCCACCCTTCGCGCAGAAACAAATCCAATGGATTGGGGAGTTCGATACGAACCTATTGTGAAACAGATTCTTGAACGAGATCCTGGGGCGAAAATTGAAGAGTTGGGGAGAATTCAGCATCGAACGATAGAGGGTCTTGCTGCAAGTCCTGATGGATTATATGTATCTGGAGACAAGACGGGATGCCTCGTTGAAATCAAATGTCCAACAACCAGAACGATTGGCACAGAAGTTCCCTTTGACTATTGGTGTCAAATGCAGATTCAGATGGAAGTCTGCGATATCGAGACGTGTGAATATGTCGAGGCAAAGTTCAAAGAGAATGCAGAGACGGTAGAAGGATATATTACTACCTGTGTTCACGTCGATACCGACGAACTCAAGTATATCTATCATTCCACCCCAGAATGTGTGGAAGTTCAGCCATGGCTATGTATAGAAACATATTCATGGATGTGTACATCAATGCGACGAAGTATGGTGCAGAGGGACAGGAAGTGGTTTGAGGCGATGAAACCAGATATTGCTTATTTCTGGCGTGAAGTTGCTGACGTGCGAGAAGGACGACGGGTGTTGATTCCAACGAAAAAGAAAGTTATTGAGGAGTTGAAGTATTCATTTGTTGACGAGTAAGGTTGCTTACAAGAATGTTATCAAATGATGACCAACTGAACTTATAAGGTGAAGAATACTATGATATTTATCGCCTATATATTTATCAGGATGAAAACAATACTCTTTAACATAATACCCATAAAGGTAAAGGTATGTACAGGCTATAAATGTTACTGTAATGAATAAAACATAGAGTTGGGTATCTGGCGTAGTTTTATTATATAAGATAAATCCCCCGTATAAAATAATAGCAAACACGAAACATTTATCTAATAAGGTTGTATACACGTTCGTATTATAATGAAATATAAGAGACGTAACAGTTAAGCAAAAAACAACAGACAATATATATATTGTTTAAATATAAAGGTTGTTATTACATTTGTGATAAAAATAAGAGATGACGCCATTAACAGGAAAGAAGTATTCATTCCTATTTACTTATACTTTTTTAGAAAAAAGATCTAATAGTCTTTAACACAGTCACCATTCTGATCGGGTCTTAATCCAGGACCACAGACTCCATGTGATTGTAGACTAGGGGTTTTTGGAGAAGGTGTTGCACTCGCAGTTGCACTCGACTGCTGAGCCAATTTGACAGCAATTACCAAAATAAGGGTGAGCAAGGCAATGGATCCAAGTAATCGAAATAAATCAGTTCTCATCTATAGTAACTAAGGATTACTCTCCTTGTGCAAACTGCCTTGTCCAAGACTTTGCAGTCTCGGTATAGAGGTCTCGATTGTTCACGTAGACTCTCGCAATTTCAGGATCCAACGGATCGTCTGGGTTTGGATCAGATAGCATAGAACATATGCTAAGAAGAACCTTACTAATGGTAAGAGCCGGAGACCACTTAGTCTTTAAGATATCTAGACAGATGATTCCTGCACTGTTGATGTTAGGATGATAGATCTTTGTGAGGAAGGTAATTGTTGGAGACTTGAAGGGATAATCAAGGGGAAAGAGGATCTTCAAGCGAAACACACCGCCAGAATAGGGTGTATCTGTGGGACCGAGAATAACTCCCTCCCAGCGATATTGATCCTCCCCATCGGGTCCAGCTGAACAATTGTGTGGGGGATCGTTTTTTAGCTCTTGCAATTCCTTCATGATTCGACGCGCAGACATGTTCGGACTTTCCCTAAATGACTAGAGCTCGTCATTTTTTACTGTCACCTTCGGTCACCTTCTGCGAACAGTGTACGCCAAAACTAATAGCCCAGCAGCAGCCACGCCAAGTAATACAAGCTGTTTCCATTTAGGAGTCTCTCCTCCACAGAAATTCTCTGTAGCACAATCTCCATTCTTTGGCGAACCATTAGGGCAAAACGTTTTCGGCGTATTATCCCAATCTGATTGATTAATAAAATGATCGAGAGTCCAGCGGGATTGGTAGGCACGTCCATCACGATGCACGATAGTTTCAGGATTGTCCAAATAATATGTTACATTTCCATGTTCATCCTTCACACTTACATTTCCATCCTGATCTCCCACAGATTGCTCAACCCGTTTACACATTGGAAAACCAGTCCCAAATACAGAACTCATAATAGGAGTAGGATCAAGCGCAGCTTCAACATCCTCTAACATTCCAGGAGCTAATCCACGAAGGGCAGGCATCCCTGCATCGGATAAACCTTTTGCTAATGTATTTCCCATAGAATTTCCTTGGGGAATGGAATTGATATATGTCCACATGTCTGCTCCATTGCTGCATGTATACCCTGTTTTCATCCAATACTGAATACCAATTGGTTTCAATCCCATATTGTTGTCCAAAAAAGAACTTGGTCCACCAAAGCCAATTACGTCGGTGTAATAAGCAACTCCTTTAACAGCCCCAACAACAGATGCAATATCTCCACCGTCGTGTACGCCAATAGCAGAAGGTACGGGAATAGCGGCAGCGAAACTATAGTCTGGACCTGAAACTCCAGGACCCTTGGTTTTTATTTTTGGTTGCGGAAGAACGGAATTCATCTACTTAGCCAACAGTTTATGCCAGATTAAATAATTTATTCGCAATCTCTTTTGATCTCTCTTTGATTTCATTGTCTTTGAATTCTGTATAGTTACCTAATTCACGAGTCATCATAATACTGGATTTCCTGTACTCAACCACTTTTACATCAAAGGTAGCGTCTTGCAAGGATCGATTTCCTCTCATACGCCCCTGCTTGGGATTTGGTCCCAAGAAGAGCGTGAGATTCCCCAAGGTGTGGCGCAAATCTGGAGACTCTAGCATATTCAATCCTTTATCGCCCTTGGGAATAATATGCTCCAAATCAATCATATCCATATTGAGAGACGATTCGCCGCTAGATGTTTTTACATCGATATACTGAAGAATCACTCGTGCAAGTCCTGAATTCTTGAAGTTGTTCGTGGTATAAGCATTGATGAAAGTCTCTTTTGTTTGTAACTTTCGACTTGCATTAAATACACCCATAAACTCCTCATATAGCTTAGGCTCTGGCTCCCCTCCTGACAGTTTCTTCAAAATAAGAGTAATTGTATTACAATATGCCTTTCCATTGATGCTTAGAGGAACCCCACACTGTGTATGAATTGATTGCGTAATGAGTAGGTTATAATACTTGTCAAGAACTCCTACGCCAAAGACACATCCTATAGGAATAAGCATATTGACGAAGATTTCGTATCCCTTGGTGAAAGACGATAACATCTTTCCATAGGTATTTCCAGCAATATGATCAAGAATCCCAAAACAACGGTCAATGGTACTCTCAAAGCGATGAAATACCTCATTAGGGTCTTCGGTTGGATTATCATCAAATATTTCTGTAAAGTTACCACTATCAGTAAACTGTTTCATTGTCACCCATTGGCGTCTCAATATATTTTGGGCAACAAAGAGAACCCTATGACCTTTCATAAGAGGATAGGCCGATGCTCGAGAATTAATATCCTTAAAGAGTGCAATAACCTTTGGCTTTGTGGCCTTTGATACCTTGGAAATAATACCATTGCGTAGACGAATTTCAACTGGCATCATGACACCCACGTTATTAATCTGACTAGAAAGCTCTCGAGAAAAGTCCAAGTCAGTTGTCTCCATGATATCAAAGAGAACATTTCGGAATAGATACTTGCAGAGTTCCTTACGTTGCTCCTCTGTATAGACCTGAAGAAGCTCCTCTATTGTCTCGTGGGCAGATTTGATGAGAGACTCTTCCTGAAGCTCCACTTCCCCGTGGACATCGAGGATATGCTGTTCAAACTCTGCCTTAGCCTTACAACTGAATACACAGTCCAGATGACAGACAAATAGCGGAGTTTTATTGGTACCATGTGCAATGATGTGGGTGTCTAACTCTTCCTGACAGCTCGACTTGAACAGGCACCCCTTTTTCACTTGGCATGAATACATGGGCTGTATACAAGAATTGATGTAATCTCCCAGTTCCTTGAAATCATGATCATAGGAACTGCGAATCTTAGGCAAATACTTCCATCCATTCTCCTCGTAAATCGCAATATCCTCTTCTGAGGGAGACTCTTGAATACCATCGCGATCATCCATCTTGGCAAGAAGCTCAAGAGTCTTTTCCTTATACTTATCATTCTTAGATAGTTTGACAATTCCTAGAATAATCAGATATACTATGGTAATACGATGCTGAGCATCCCTAATCTCGTCGGCTTGACTCTTGAGAATAATAATTGTACCACCGTGATATTGTCTATCGTCGTCGAATGCTTCAAAGATATTCTTTACGACGACACTAACCCATTCCTCGCGTGTCCAGCCAAAGGGACGCTGTTCATCAGGAATAACTAAAGAATACTTTGAGATGAGATCGTGAAAACATTGTTTTGGGCGAATTTCATAAGGAAGCTCTTTCATGTAGACTTTTCACTGTCGAGGTGTTCAGGGTCAATTTTTCGGATAACGTCCATCAATTCTTCACGCAATGATTTTCCTGTAAGAGGGGTGCGGATCTGCTTATAGTGATCTTTCATTCGATATGCAATACAGGTATAAAAGGTATACCGCGAGGATTTGTAAAATTGTACAGCACAGCCATATACCTTGTTAAACATATATTCATTCGGCAATGGTCGACAGACGTAACATCCGATCTTAGGAGGATATATAGGAAACCCTTTGCCAGGGATTTGATTAGGCACGATGTCTTTATTTGCAATATAATACGTATGTCCTGGAATTAATTCTTCCCCTGGAACCTCAATTGGCTGGTACATAGCCTTCTATTTCCTTATGCCGAAAGCTGCTAGGCGCGCTAGCCCGCAGTCTGTATAAAAGTTGAATTTACACTGTTGGGCTAAAGGATGTCCACATGTTTCCGGCCTTTGCCAAACGACCGAGCGCAAATACGAATGACATAAATATAGACTCGATAGCAAAAGACTTTGATGTAACGGCAAAGGCTGTGGTCGAAGGGTGTGACAAGTGTCGAGATTTGGATTTCCAGGATAATGACGAGATTATTACCTGTACTGCATGTGGGTGTGTAATTGAACGGCGGTTAGATATGGGTGCAGAATACCGATTCTTTCATTCTGACGATAGGGGCGGTGGTGATCCGTGTCGTGTCGGTGCGCCAACTGATGTGCGGTTTGCCGATTCCTCCCTTGGAACTATTATTCTTGGAATTGGAAAGGGAGGACATAGTACTGCACGAGGCGCAATGATGCGTATTCGTCGCTTCCATACGTGGTCGATGTTCCCTTACAAGAAGCGAAGTCTGCTTCACGTGTTTGAACAAATGACCCTCGCTGCATCCAATCACGGTATTGAAATCCGTGTTATTGAGACAGCAAAAGACTTATATATGCAGCTTGTCGAACATTGTGACAAGAGAGGCTTATCGCGGGCATCGGTTGTCGCCTCGTGTATTTACAGTGCCTTAAAAATGGCGGGTGCACCGAGAAAGCCGAAAGACGTGGCTGACATGTTTCACTTACAGAATGCTCAATTCACCCGCGCATTCAAAGATTTCCAGTGTGTGCTCGCTATGGCGAAGCAGAAGGGACTTCTCTCCTCGTCAACCATCATCCCTTCTCAACTCCGCACAACACGCGCATCAGATTATATCGGATTTCCTCTCAGCAAGTTGCCGATTCAGAGAGGAGATCTTGAACGAATCCGAGCGTTGGCAGTGAGACTGGCTGATATGGCAGAGGAGAAGGAATTAAGTAAGGAGAATATGCCCTCCAGTCTTGCTTCCGCCGTCATCACTCTCCTGTTACACAAGATTGGATATACTGGAATTCTAACTTCCGTGGTTGCTCAGGCATGTGATGTGAGCGAAGGAACCCTGGTAAAATGCCTCCGACGCCTTGAACAATCGAAGGAATTCGTGGATGCGATATCAAAATAAGAGGGAAGAATAGTATGGGAGCAGGTTCCTCGAGTCCTTCCACGGAATTAGCAAATTCATTATTAACTAAACTTTTTACACAAACCGATATGCTTGCTTATTTAACAATGACAGATCCCAAAGCATGCGTGAAGTTCGATTTTTCGTCTGTCAATCCGAGTGCAAAAAAGGATATTTCAGCAGGTGTCCGTATCCAGGGGCAGAACTCAGACGCAATCTGTTTCGAGCAAGCCAAGGGATATTCTAAATGCTTTGAACTCTATGCGGCTCTGTATCCTATATTGGCCGATACTTCAGTCAAACGGTCTGGACTTCTGAAAGGAGGACGGCGCACACGGAGGCAGCGGGGGGGCGGTGATTTGGTGTCTACTGGAAAAGAAGTTGCAAAGATTTCTACTACACCACTCATGGCTCTCTTTTTGATTAAAGATACGTTCTACGTTACGCATAATGATACTTCTAATCAATATGATATATCGTTATATCTCTCAGAAAAGACTAATACAATTAACTTTAGCATAAAAGACAATGACATTGGGTCTGATAGTATACGAACTACGGGTAAGGCGAATAGAGGTATTGGGTCTACATCTGAGCGAGTAGATTGTGAGATTGAACTGAAAAAGACTGACCAGACTTCGAGTGGGGGAATGTACGAGTTTAGTATAAATAGTATCAAGTTTCTTGTATTAAATTATGATAATGGTATATGGTATTATTCCGAAGTGAATGAAGGAGTGACGGGGGAACCTAACCCATTGAGTGCAAGAAAAAGAGCTAATCTATCGCCACAATTAATCAAGAAGATCAAAGAAAGTGTTGGATTTACTGGGCAGGCTTCCTCTTCCTCTTCCTCAGGAGCCTCGACATCCACCAGTGTCACAGGAGCATTTTTTCCTCCCACGGTGGGAGAAGTAAAGAAGAATCTTGCAAATTACAAGGATGCCAAGAAGAATAAGCCCGTAGCCTTAGCCGTTGCGCGTGCACTCATTTTACTGAGACCTCTTGATGCTGCCAACAGTACAGGGAGACCACCAACAACCCAAATCTGTGCAAAAACGTTTACCTTCGAAGGAAAAGATTCCCATGTTCCTCGTAAAGGGGTTGCGTTAGAAAAAACCTATTATTTCAAATCCTGGATGAATTTATATACTGATACAGGAGAGTTCAGGGCAGGAAAATATGAATGGATTAAAGGAGCTGAGGGAATGAAAGAACTTAATCAGGCTGCGGAAGATTTAGCTATTCTCTATTCCCAGCAACCTGACCCTAAATTTCTCAGCAAACCCCTGCCCGAATTTATCACTCTCTGTTCGAAATATGATGGAGAATATTATATTGACCCGAAAGTCATGCCAGACATTCAGAAAGTTGTGAACCAACTCCTCAATGTACAGAAAACCTATGTTGGGAAAGCGAATTCCCTTTTAGCAGAAGTGTTTGATTTTAAGGCTGATGGATCAGTAGCCTTTCGCAAAGATATCCTAGGTCGCGAGGGATATGCTAAATTATCCGAACTCTGTAAACGAACCCGCCACACACTCTTTGAGTATTATATGATGGTGGAGAGTCTATTTATTAAAGGTATTATGATTTATGAAACAGCTCTAGCGAACAAATTACTCAAGCCCGTTTAAAGGCAAATCAAAGGAATCTGGGTTGATATACATCCAGCATTCATATTATACAGTCCCCACTGAAAGGGACCATTGAATTCCCATCCTTCGTACTTAGTATCTGCAAGTAACAGTCCGAAGGGCGATTGAACAGTATCGATATTTCCTGTACATGCCAGAACAATCCCAATGGCATCTCCCTGAGGAATCCGTCGATGCCAGGTGTTCCAGATGCAGATATATCCCCCCTTTAACGGATATATATAGACATCACTTCCAGCTGTATAGTCTGACCATACTGTGCGATCCTTTGCCATGGTTGCCCAGATGGATGGATCGTCAATAGAGTGTATTTGTTTTGGGACAACTTCCTTTCTCCAATACGTTCCTGCAGCGACGGGGGGAATCGTAGGGACATAGCTTTCCCATAACATCAGATGAGGAGGGGCAGGTCGAGCAGTATCATTGTGAACACCATATAAAAGGTTGCGTCCAATACCCTTCTTTCTCCAGGCAGGATGAACACAAAAGAAATCAATTACACCTGCTTTTGGCATATAAGCTTCTTTAATGTGTAGACCGACGACCCAGCGTCGAACCAGAGTCCCGATGACCTGTGATCCACTTCGGGCAACAAAGATGTCCCATTGAGAACGGGATTGAATGACACCTAGAGGTATACAACATCGCGAAGTTGTTGAAAACCATTTTTCCCAGAACAGGGGAAGTTGTTGAATATCTGTGTCTGTAGCTCGTCCAAATGTACAGCCATTTACGGGATGAAGAGGAACTTGAGGAGGATAAGCATCCAAGAGAATAGGAGGATGCGAGGTTATCCAAGAGGAGAAGAGACCGATCCATGTAGGACAATACGGGCTTGACCAGAAGCTCATTAGAGATATATTACATGTATACTTAAACCCTCTTGGTAGGCCTCGTAAGAGAGCTAAACCATTTAGAAAAAAAGTGAACGGGGCGCGGTGGATAATCCAAGTCCAAGGAGATGGCCAAGTGTGCCTTTCAAGGGTGTAACAAGAAGCTGAGTCTTGTTGATTATGCATGTAAGTGCACGAAAGTATATTGTATTGCCCACCGCGTTCCTGAATCCCATGCCTGTACATTTGATTTTAGAGAGGATCATAAGAAGACGTTGCTTGTTCATATGGAGCGGGCGATTGTGTCAAAGAAGATAGAGGTACTCTAATATAATGCCTCGCCTAGATGCATATGCTGGATTTTCACTAAAAGCTAGCATATTCAATCCCTTTTCTGATGTGGTGGGGAAAGAGCCATCAAAGCCTGTGGTTTCGGCATTAGATTCGCCCGAGCCCAAGGCCAAGTCCGAACCCGAGGCCAAGTCCGAGCCCAAGGCCAAGTCCGAACCCGAGGCCAAGCCCGAGGCCAAGTCCTTTCCTTTTTTTACTCATGTTCAACCGAAAGTTCAACCGAAAGTTCAAGCCAAAGTCCCTCTTGATCAACCCAGGGGTAAGAACGGAGAACGTCTCTTGTATACATATCCAACTCCACTACTCTATGTCGGTTCTGATGAATATAGTCTTCTCGTCGGTTCCTCGGATCGATCAGCATCTGCCTGGTTAATGCAATTTGACGGGGCAGCTAATCCAAATCCCGGTCCCGCATCGTCTGGCGCAGTCTTATGGAGCCCTAAAGATGCAAATGGTTAC
>Ga0114960_10004729_pt1 | contig 10157 bp, 24 predicted proteins | sample C_130625_MF_Meta_FD_92637 | JGI IMG/M metagenome (GOLD analysis project Ga0114960, IMG submission 92637) | Freshwater microbial communities from Lake Croche, Canada to study carbon cycling - C_130625_MF_MetaG | ecosystem: Environmental > Aquatic > Freshwater > Lake | place: Lake Croche, Canada...
ATCTAATACACCCATATTAAGTCGCACCCTTTAGGGTGCTTGCAGGTGGTAAGATTAGGGGCATTTGGCAATGCCCTAACCCGTTGGGGAAGAAGCAGGCTGTAAGGCCTGCGCTCCGCTGGAAGCTCCGCTTGGCCATCTGGCAGAGTGTAACTCTGCACCGCATCTGGGACTTCTGCTGCGCTTACGAAGTCCCCTATATAGTACTAAGGCGGGATAAACGTCTTCTATCCCGCTTTTGCCTGTGTGATTCTAGTCACATCTATATTATCAGCTATAACCGCAGGTCAGAGCCTATATTTAGAAAAAATACTTTGGTTGATAGTAGATACACGCGCGAGGCAAAACTTAAAACCCTGGGGTTAGACTTAGACAAAACCCTGCCTAGTTGTCTACTATTTCAAGCGGTAAAGATTTCCCTATGGCATGCAATTATTAGGATCTATTCCCCTATGAATTAGGCCTTGCTTGTCCCTATTAGGTGCCGTTATTGCTATGTATGACAGGCGATAGGGCGGGCGGGGCTTGTCGGTTAGGTGTTAGTAAAGCGGTATTGGGCGGACTGTCTCCTACCGTTTCTCCTCACCGTTACAGGGGGAAGGGCGAGGGGGCGAGGATCTGCCTAATGGTTGAACTTTCAACTACTTCAACCCTCTGCAATTGTCTATAAATAGACACAGACTCACAGCCCATTCTCAGCCACAATTCATCTTCTGTTCATCTTGTAAGCGTGTTTTCGATTAGACAAGCCTGTCCATGAAGACAACAATAATCCCTGTAAGCACACACTACGCCTAGAAAGGGCAAGCAAATGCAGAAGTACACAGTTACATTTCAGGTAGTAAAAGAAGATCACGAAGTAACAGCAACAGCGATGTTAGAGTGGGAATTGAAAGACTTATTAGTCTCTTCTGTATTGCCTGCGATCAATGCCCAATTGGTACCCCTAACAATGACAGTTAAGAAAGCGCGAGGCTAAGCACATGACAATTAAGGAACTAGCCCAATCAATCGGGGCGGAGGCTCTCCTATCGGAGGGCGCACTCTCTCACCTTGTATCAATTGAAGACGCCAAAAACTCTTATGGTACTCTCCGCTTTCTTGTCGCGCCTATCGGTGGACAGGGTAGCGCATGGGTTAATGCAGACCGCGTAAAGGTAGTCCGCAAATGATCGGCCAGATGATTACCCTAGCCCTGTCCCTGTTAGCCCTTGCCCTATGGGGCGGGGGGATTTGGATCGCTTTCTCCCTTGTTTGTCGCCTATGGGATTTTCACCTCGCGGGCATGGCAAGGGTCAGAGCCTACGACGCGAAGAAAACAAAATAAACGCTTTCTCTCGCCCCTTGTCACTAGACAGGGGGCGGGGGTGAGTGCTTAGATTAAGCCACTCAACAGCCTAGAAAGGGCAAAAGAATGCAAACTAATGAACAAATCGCGGAACAGGAAGATGTTGTAATTTTTGACTCAAGCCTCACGCTTGAACAACTTAAGGGAATGTGGAGTAACAATTACAACTACACAGAGGAAGACATAGACGAATTGGCAGACGCGATTGAAACCGCTATCTCAAACATTATCGAAGATTTTATTATGAAAAAGGCGGGAAACTAATGACAATTGAAAAAGCAAAAGCAAAACTCAATCTCGCCCTTGATGTGTGGGACGGCGAACAGTACACAGGGGCAGACCTTGAGGACATTTACACCCTTTTGAGTCAAGCCCGCGAGGCATTACAAGAGGCGGAAAACTATAACGGTTGGACAAATCGCGAGACATGGGCGACGGCTCTCCACATAGATAACGATCAAGATTTACAGGAAAAGGCTAGCGAAAAGATTACTCAAGCCTTTCTTGAGGGTATTGATACAGATGAAGAGGACGGCTATCTATTGGGCGTGAGAGAGGCAGAGGACGCCCTAAGCGATTGGGTAGATGATCTATTTTCAGACGGCTATTGGGACGGGCATACCCCTCGCGGTATCTCCCTCATGCGTAGCGATGTCGGCTCTCTATGGCGTGTGAATTTCCGCGAAATTGCAGAGTCATGGCTTGAGGACGAAATTGCGAAGTTCAAGGCGGGCGGATACAAGGAAGAGGCGGGCGAATAATGGCTACGCGTGTCTGTGAGTATTGTTTCGATCACTTCGCCACATCTAGCGAGATTGTGGCTCACTACAAGGCGCAACATAACGAGGAAGAGAGCGAAGAATGAGCAACATTTTATGCAGTTCTTGCAAATGGGAAATAAATAATCCTAATTGGTGGGACATAGCAAAAACTTATGAAGGCAAATACCTATGCGACGATTGTGGGCTAACACTAGAGAAAGAGAGCGAAGAATGAAAACATGTACACAATGCAAGGCAGAAATTCACCCTTACGCGGTCTTCCCCGCGGGTCTGTGTGTTGAGTGCTACGCCCTCACGCCAGAGGCTAACGCGCCAATCACAGCCCGCGATCTGGCAAGAATGTGGGGCGGCAAATGATGAGAGATTTAACGACATGCGAAAATTGCGGACAGGCTACGGCGGAGGCTAAGTATTACAAGCCTTACAAATACTGTCCGCCATGCTACAGCGAGGGGCTGTTCTAGGTTACGGACGAGGGCGCGGGGGCTTGACACCCCCGCCCTCTAGCCTCTAACTTAGGGGACAGAATAAACGCTAACAATACAAAACCGATTGAAAGGGAAAACACAATGAGCAACATCACACAGCTACACCCTAGCCAGTACCATGCAACACGCAGAATACAAAACCATGCGGATTTCTTGCGCTTACACGCTAACCTAATCCGTCTCGCTGTTGAAAAGGGCGATTGGGATTTGGTGAACTTTTCAACTACGCTTATGAAACAAAAGGCCGAAGAAATGGAGCTATCACTATGAGCCAGTCAGCCTTCGTGATTTACGATAGAGATACAGAAGCAACACTAGCGACGCTACCCTTAACAATACCTATTGGAGCAACCGTTGAAGGCTTTACTAAGGCTGGGCTAAACGTTGGCTGGAAATGGGGGAACCTATGAGCTACGAGCGAGAACTGAACGATCCGATTTTTTACGCGGACGAGACAGAACCTACGCCACCGACATGCTTTATCTGTGATAAAGAACTGAGCGACGCCGAGATAGTATGGGCAGACGAAGCAGGTTGGGTACAAGAAAAAGGACAAGGGCGCACATGGTGTACGCCTTGCATAATTAAGGAAGGGAAACCAGAATGAGCAGAGAGTTAGAAGTATTACGCGAGGAGTATTGGAGAGTAAGAGCTAATCCTATCTTTGATAATCCTGCCGATTATTGCATTTTATTAGACCTTATCATTGACAGGATTGACGTATTGGAAGGGAAAGAAAATGACTAAATGGACAGTATGGGTAGGCGGTAGCGAGATGAGTAACAACCTTTTAACTAAGGGGCAAGCCGTCTCTATCGCTAAAAGTTGGTTTGACCGAGGTTACAGCGACGTACAGATTGAGGAAATTAAATGAGCAGAGTTGTACGAACAGACGGCAAAGGAAATCTATTCTTAGGCGACCCAGACCATGAACCACTAGAAGGATTGACACGCGACGTAGCACGGGCGTTAAAAGAGGCTTACGAGTCGGGCTACTCATTCGGTAGCCGAGATACCCGCGAAGAAATTATTGCACAGGTACGAAATAGGATTGACAATGCCGAGCGATTAGATAGGGATAATACAGAATTAGTTATTTTGTTAGCTATTCTAAAGTCTGATCGTTTATGAGTCTGCAACCAGACATGGCACCTGCGTGCCGAGACTCAGGGTTAAATCCTGACATGTGGTTTCCAGAGTTAGAACGCGGACGAGAGAAAAGCCTAGAGTCTTTGGAGTATGCAGTCATGGCTTTACAAGTATGCAGTAATTGTCCAATTAAGCAGGCGTGTCTTAACTTTGCTATGCAAGATCAAGACGCAATAGGCTATGGTATTTACGGTGGAACGTTGCCATACGAGCGACTAGAAAATGGAGCTTTACAATGGAACGTCCGAACAATTCACGAATACCAAAGAAAGATCCGCAAGGTAGCCAAAGAAAAGTACAACCTGAAATCCCCAGCAATTCCTCAGGACATCAAGCCAAGACGTATCTTCAACACCAACTATGCAAAAGGTTGGAAGGAAGTACAGGCGTCATTGGCCGACGATTGGGAGCCACAGGGTTAATTCTTACCATGATAGGCGGGCTAGTCGTCCCGTTTAACGCCCCTAGCAGGCGATTAGAGACGCTTTCAATACAAGAACTGGTAAAGGTTAAGACTATCCCTGCTTACATGTCACCCCAGACATTTGCCATGAAGTTGTACCGCGCAAGCGGAGCAACCAAAGGGCAGTGGGTATGCCTGCGTATTTTGTGGACTAGAGAAAGCCACTGGAATTACAAGGCGCGTAACCATAAAGGCGGAGCCTATGGCATAGCCCAAGCTTATCCAGCCAATAAAATGGCTGTCATAAGCAACGATTGGAAGACAAACCCTGCAACACAGATCCGTTGGGGCTTGAAATACATCAAGCACCGCTATAATAATAACGCTTGCTTAGCACTACACAAAAGTTATACGAGAGGATGGTATTAAAATGCACAAAGAAATTAAGATACGCAATAGCTTTATAGGTTGGGGTTGGTACGTCAAAGCCTTTCACGTTGGTATTGGAATTAGCCGATACAACTTTGATCTTAACTTAGGTTTTTTCTGGTTATGGATTGAATGGTAAATGGCTAAGCCAACTGAAGTTAAGAAGGTTGCTGCACTGTTGGAGCAACCAGCCGACGACGCAGAAGACATGGCCAAGAAGGTGTGGGAATTAGTGGAGCAGTTACTACGAGAGCGTACACAGTACGTTGTCTTCGCGGTACACCCATCTCTTAACATCATTCAAGCAGTCGGGCCATACTCAACTGAGGCACAGTTAAAGAAAGATTACGCCAAACGTATCCACGCTTACGATACACACTCTTACGCTAAGATTGCACAATTAAAGGATCCGTCTCTTATTGTGCTATGATAATACCAGCTGACCCTTTCCAGCTGGTAAAGGCAAAACCCCCGCTGAGAAGTTAGCGGGGGTTTTTGTTTTACAAAAACTTTGCGTTGTCTGTGCTATAAAAGCCAGTCGCATTAAACTTAACTGGTGGTGCCTCAAACACTCTGTTCATTAGTTCGCTACAGCATGACGGTGCTTGCGACTCAGCGTGTATAGATCGTTCAACGTTTTGTGTTAGCGAACAGACCCTACATTTGTATTCATACGTCGGCACTAGGCTTACCCTTCTTATTTGTCCACGGATTTTCTCCACCCAACTCACGACACAAACGGCGCAATGCACCTGCCACCTTACGGTGCGCGGTTGAGTCAGAGATTTGCAGAGCCAGAGCTATCTGGCTGTAATTAAATTGTTCAAAAAATTTATACTGTAATACAACTCTGTCATCTGGTTCTAGTCTTTCAAGTCCAGCGCGTACATCAAAGAGCGAGGCAACATAGTTGCCACCCTCAGAGGCTGCGCCACCACCACCTGATACACGTGGCTTAGTTGTATCCTGCGTTGGTGCTACATCAGACCAAACAAAAGGTAACAGTTCAGATAGCAAAGCTGGTGAGTAATAGACTTCATCACGCAGTTCGTAGCCTACCTTCTGCGCTTTAATACGACGGCAGTATCTTTCAGCATGGCGAGATAAAGTCTTAGCCAACTGTCTTATGCCACCCTTGTATTCCTCTGGTGTCTGCTCAGGGTTTAACCACGTTCTGACTTTTTCTTCTCTTTGGATAACCCACGCCAGTAATTCCTGGCGAACATCAGCCACGTCAAAGTACGTATGGTATCTCTTATGTACTGTACGAGCCACTTGCGAGGCGATGTCATTGGCTTCATCTAACCAGTCTTTCATAGTTCCTTCACATCATGAAGAAGTTGTTGTTCAATTGTGTAGCATGGAATATGAAAATCTGTATTCCAATACTCATCCTTCTGTCCTTCATACCCATACATCCAGCCAACTATGTTGGCAGTGTAATGATCTGGCAGTGTAACTAAAAAGTATTTGCGAGTTGGGTCATCTTCTTTTGTAAGGAGTAACTTACCTGTCGGATACGTAGTGGTACGTATTTCATGACCAGCAACATCGCCAGTCTTGCGATCCTCAAAGAGTGTATGAGGAAATTTGTCGAGCCATCTGGCCATCGCAATCTCACCGAGTACGCCACTGATTTCCCTAGCAATGGCTTCCACCCACGTTTTAGCAGCAGATTTCGTTGGGTCATTTCCTCTGGAACGATTGTAGTTATATCGGCTAACAGCTTCGTTCGTAGCCCAAGCAACATCACCTGCACTTAACCCTACCTTTACCATTTCCAAGTCTTTCCATCTACCGTGAACGAGTTGTTCACGATAGGTACAAGCTGTGGCATAACTGTCTTACCATCAACGTGCAAGATACCAAAGCCTTTGTTCCAAGTGAACAAGCCTGCTTTAATGTAACGGGCATGTTTGTAGTCCATAAGGTTTCCAAGTTCCATGCCCCATACAGTGCGCGTCCTGCCTGCATAGCCTTGTGTATGGTGAGTCAAACCCATACGGTGCGTATGCCCACAGGCTACGGACATGCCTGCTCGCTTGGCTAACCCAAGTGCAGTAGCACCCGCTGTTGGCTGTACGTTACCTTCATCACCGTGCATCAGTAACCAGCCAGGTGCAATCTCAAACGGATCTTTGTGGTACTGAATACCCAGCTCATCTAACTTAAGAAAGTTTTCAATCTCTAATTCAGGCAGTCCTAAGAAGCCAGGAACCTTTGTCTTAATCTTGTTGTACAAACGATCAGAGTGGTTACTACGAACCATATGTTCTACTGTTAAATCTCTTAGCAACTTAACTGTAACGTCACGATGACGACCTAAGTCACGTTGCCACTCACCTTCGCCGCCCTCTTCCCAACGACTGATCTGTGGGAAATCAATCTCATCACCACAAGTTGCTACTGTATCTGGCTGGTAAGCATAGATGAACTTCTTGATAGCGTTGACCGCTTCGACGTCATGGTATGGTGCTTGCAGGTCAGATAAAATAACAATTTTTTTAGTCATTTATGTTTCTCCAAGTATGCTTTGATAGCTTCAATAGGTACTCCATTAGTCTCAAGATGGCCAAGAAAGATATTGCATTTATTACAAAGCAATGACCTAACTTTACCAGTCGTATGGTTATGGTCTACACATAAAATCATTGTAGTGCCATCTTTTCTTTTCTTTGACTCAGCCTTATTGCAGATAGCGCAGCGATAATTCTGTGCTTTCGCCATCTTTTCATACTGTTCTACCGTTATGCCATATCGTTTCTTGTAGTGCTTATTGCGATTTGCTAAAGGGTTATTTGCTATCCATTTAGCCATATACTTCTTTGACTTTTCTTTATTTTTTTCTGAGTTGGCGGCATTACGTGCGCGAGCCTGTGCATTTATTTTATCTTTATTTTTAGCTCGCCACTCACGTGCGTAAGCATTAACTTCTTCTCTTGTTTTCAAGATTCAGGCCATTTGTTATCTATAACCATAAGTGCTATGGCGCTGTAGTTCAGCAGATCAAGGAATGAATCGCGTAGACTTTCATGTTCAGGTGATGCGCCACTGTCAATCAAGTGGTTGATACGTGCGGTCTTGTCGTGCATGCGTACACGTAGCCCATTGAGTGGACCGCCAGGGCTACGAGAGATATTAGTTGGGCCATAATCTTTGTGCTTACTTAACAGCAGGTTACCTGCGTTATCAAAAACTTCCCACATGTCAGCTGCAAACTGGTTCACCTGATTGGCCTTGGCCTTATGGTCAACGTCTCGCTTGCTTGGTCTAACTGTAAAATTTGGAAGCCCGAAGTAATCAAAATCTGTATCATGCTCTGCCATTCAGCGTCACTCACCCGTCCCCAGCTTCTTTCTTGGCAAGACCCTCTCGCCAGCGTATTTATAGTTATTCGTTTTCTCATCTAAAGTATAGCAAAGATATACAACTCGGTCAATTTGGACATCAATGGGGAATTCTATGTCATCTAGCATCCAGAACTGTGGTGCTACTAACCCACCATCTAGTGGGCCGTAAAGATACTCAGGATCTTTACCCACGTGCTTGTTGGTAAATCGTTAGTGGTTCGCCAGAGTTGCTGTCGTAACTACAAGCGATTGATAATGCTTGCTTGGCGTTTGCCATTGCGTCATTGACATTTTTAGGTGTGTCGAGCGCAGCGAGGGCGCCAATTGCATAATCGCTTCCTGTACCAACGCCATAAATTCCTCGTTTATCTCTGGCCCAGGTGAAGTCAGCACCGACGTTGTAGATGATTCCTTGAGTAGCGACAATTAACTCAGCTCCTTCTTCTCCAGTTGGCGTATAGCCAACCTCTGTGTACGTAGTTCTTACATACGGAATAAACTTCTGTGTTATGAACTTATCCAACGCATCAATGGTGGTGTATGCAGGTGGCTTGGGTAGCTTGGCTTGGTGTGCAAATATCTGTGCTGGTCTAAAGTCTCCAGCCAAAGCAATGATGTAATCAGGTTTGCGTATGATCTTACCTGCCCCAGCAGGTAGATTAAAGATACGTCCTTCATCTACCACACGGGTATCAGCACCCACCACAGCCCACGTAGGACCTTGAATGGCTATCGCTGTTGTCATTCATTTGCTTTCATAAATAGCACCCAATGAGTACCCATTCTTTTGCCCGAAGGATGTCCCAGAACTGGTTTGTGCGGGGGGGGGGCAAGGGCAAGTATCTCTTTTAATGGAATAGATACTTCATTCCACTTAAAGATCAACGTGCCGTTGGTTTTCAATACTCGAAAACATTCAGCAAACCCTTGAGTAATATCTTGTCGCCATGTTTGGCTATCCAACACGCCATATTTTTTACGCATCCATGACTTTTCAGACAGTCTAAGCATATGCGGTGGATCAAATACAACCATTTGAAATGTTTTATCTGGATAAGGTATTGCCCTAAAGTCCATTACTTCATCTGGCTTGATCTTGATAGTCTGACCATTGGTAAGTAAATGAGTTTCATCTTCTCGGATGTCTCCAAATACCACTCGCTCGTCTGTTTTGTTGAAATAAAATGAACGCATTGAAGATGCAGGATCAAGTATAAGTTTTGTTGTCACGCAACTAACCTTTCGTCAAACCATTCTTTGCCCAACTGTAAGTAGATGTCATTGACATCTTGGTTATCAGGCAGGTGAACTACAGTTGCAGTATCAAGGTCTTCCTTAATCCGCTTGGCTAGTTCTTGTCCTGGGTTTCGTCCGTCTTCTTTGACGTCGTTGTCTGCGAAGATAAGAATTCTTTTATATGATTCAAATAGTTTTGGAAACCACGGCTTCCATTGGCTGACGCCAGCAACACCAACAGCGGGAATACCAAGAACGCCAGAAAGAATAATCGTATCAATCTCGCCTTCGCAGATCGCGATGGTGTCGGTGGGCTTATGTAAATCCATGACATTGAATAGTCCAATCTTCTGACCAGTAGGCCATAGGTACTTTGGTGTGCCGTTATCTAAGCGACGAAACTTAATACCAACAACGCCTGCTGGTGTGCGGTAAGGAATAGATAGCATACCAACTGCCATCTCATGCCCAATGCTAGGCTCCGCGACGCTTCCAAGCTGGTACAAATCCGCTACTTCCAGACTTATTCCGCGTGCCTCTAGGTAAGAGAGTGTCGCCTCGTTGCGATTGCTGGAGTATCTTGTGGCTGCTTCCGTTAGCGAGAACCGCTGCTCTGCGTTTAACATCAGGGAATCCTTTCAGGTTTTCCTTGGCCTTGACTAACTCATAGACATCACCAAGTACGTTGCATACTAAACAATTGTATAACTGTTGATCTAAATTATAGGCAGCTGAAGCATGTGAGTCTTCATGTATTACACACTTACATGCAACCCATCCGTAGCGTGGTGATACCTGACAGCCATAGGCTTCAAGTACTGCCGCTAAGTCTGGCTTACTCGCTGACAACTTTTGTCCATTGCTCTAGTGTCTGCACTACCCAGGCATCTTCGATGCCATGTTGTCTACGCTTAACAATAACGTAGGCAGGTGGGACTGTATCTAAGTTGCGTGCCTTGGCATAGTTCTCTG
>Ga0114960_10004730_pt1 | contig 10157 bp, 10 predicted proteins | sample C_130625_MF_Meta_FD_92637 | JGI IMG/M metagenome (GOLD analysis project Ga0114960, IMG submission 92637) | Freshwater microbial communities from Lake Croche, Canada to study carbon cycling - C_130625_MF_MetaG | ecosystem: Environmental > Aquatic > Freshwater > Lake | place: Lake Croche, Canada...
CCTCAACCACCTTGCCGCTGAATTACTGCACAGCGGTTGCACGACGTTCGAAACGAAGTCTGGCTACGGCTTGACGGTTACCGACGAAAGTCGAGCCCTGCAGCTGGCCGCTGAAGCCACACCCGAAACCACGTACCTTGGCGCACATGTTGTTCCGGCCGAGTTTGCCAACGACCCTGGCGGTTATGTCGACTTAGTTACCGGCGAGATGCTCAGCGCGTGCGCCCCCCACAGCAAGTGGATCGACGTGTTCTGCGATCGCGGCGCCTTCGACGCCGATCAAGCTCGTGCCATCTTGACCGCTGGAATTGCCGCCGGGCTACAGCCGCGAATTCACGCGAACCAGTTGCAGCACGGCCAAGGGGTGCAACTGGCCGTCGAACTCGACTGTGCGTCAGCCGACCACTGCACACACCTCGACGCTGCCGACATTGCAGCGCTGGCCGACAGCAACACCGTAGCGACGCTACTTCCGGGGGCCGAGTTTTCAACCCGCGCCACCTATCCGAATGCTCGAACGCTGATCGATGCCGGCGCCACCGTCGCTCTGGCCACCGACTGCAACCCCGGCAGCAGCTTCACCACAAGCATGTCGTTCTGCATCGCGGTGGCGGTGCGCGACATGTTCATGAGCCCCGATGAAGCAGTCTGGTCGGCGACTCAAGGAGGCGCTCACGCTCTGCGCCGCGACGATGTCGGTCACCTCAGTGTGGGAGCCCGAGGTGATCTACTAGTGCTCGATGCGCCATCGCACGTGCATCTGTCGTATCGACCCGGAGTAGATCTGATCCGCCAGGTGATCGTCGGCGGTAGCGCAGTTCGCGCACCGCAATCAATCGAAAGGCCCCCGCTATGACCGCCACTGTCACGCTCGCAACTGCAGGATTGACCTTTGACGACGTGGTCGCGGTCGCCCGCGACAACGCCACAGTCGTCATTAGCGAAGAGTCGATCGCGGCGATGGCCACCACACGAGCTCACATTGACGAACTTGCAGCGTCACCCGAGCCCGTTTACGGCGTTTCGACAGGATTCGGCGCTCTTGCCACGCGCCACATTGCGCACGACGACCGCCGCCAACTTCAGCGTTCGCTCATTCGCTCGCATGCAGCCGGAATGGGTCAGCCGGTTGAACGCGAGGTCATTCGTGCCCTGATGCTGCTGCGCCTGCGCACCCTTGCCTCGGGTCGCACCGGCGTTCGACCCATTACCGCCCAAAATATGGCGGCCTTGTTGAATGCCGGCATCACACCGGTGGTGCGTGAATTCGGCTCACTTGGCTGCAGCGGCGACCTCGCTCCCCTATCAATCTGCGCGCTTGTGCTGATGGGCGAAGGCGAAGCCACTGATCGCCATGGCGAGCTTCGCCCGGTTCCTGAACTGCTAGCCGAAGCCGGTATCGAACCGCTCGAACTGCAAGAAAAGGAGGGCCTGGCCCTCATCAACGGCACCGATGGAATGCTCGGAATGCTGATCTTGGCGATCGCTGATCTTCAGTACCTATGCGACGTCGCCGATCTCACCGCAGCGATGAGCGTTGAAGCGCTGCTCGGAACCGACCAAGTGTTCCGCCCGCAACTTCACGAGCCACTGCGGCCACACCCGGGTCAAGCAACCAGCGCCGCCAACATGTTTGCCCACCTATCGGGTTCACCAATCGTGGCCTCTCACCGTGAGGGCGATAGTCGAGTTCAGGACGCTTACTCGTTGCGTTGTGCGCCACAAGTGTGCGGTGCTGCGCGTGACACGATCACCTACGCGCGCACCGTGGCCGAGCGTGAACTTGCTGCGTCGATCGACAATCCGGTGGTTCTTGCCGATGGTGAGGTAGCTAGCAACGGAAACTTTCATGGCGCACCGGTTGCCTACGTGCTCGACTTCCTCGCAATCGCCAGCGCCGACCTTGGATCAATGTCAGAGCGACGCACCGACCGCATGCTCGACCCGCACCGCTCACACGGGCTACCAGCCTTCTTGGCCGACGACGCTGGTGTCGACAGCGGACTCATGATCGCTCAGTACACGCAGGCTGCTTTGGTCAGCGACAGCAAACGACTAGCCGTGCCTGCCAGTGTTGATTCGATTCCCAGTTCTGCAATGCAAGAAGATCACGTGTCGATGGGATGGCACGCCGCACGCAAACTACGCACCTCGGTCGACAACCTGCGGCGCATCTTGGCTATCGAAATGGTGGCTGCCGCCCGGGCGATTGACCTACGCGCTCCACTGGCCCCGGCAGCATCGACTGGGCGAGCCATCAGCACCTTGCGCACCGTTGTGCCAGGCCCTGGCCCCGACCGATTTCTTACCCCCGACCTTGAGGCCGCAGATTCACTCATTCGGCAGAATGCCTTTTAGTTTGGAGTAGCTCGGAATAGTTCTGAATTGCCCAAAATTGCCCGACGGATCTGCCTCGAAAAGCCGAATGGCCCCCACCCACTAGGGGCGAGGGCCATTCGTTGGAAGGTCAGATAACGCGAACGCCATCAGCCTGCGGACCCTTGGGGCCCTGGGTGATGTCGAACTCGACGCGCTGGTTCTCATCGAGGGACTTGTAGCCATCGGACTGAATCGCGCTGTAGTGCACGAAAACGTCCGGTCCGTCGCCGTCCTGATCAATGAAGCCGAAACCCTTTTCGGCGTTGAACCACTTGACAGTTCCTTGAGCCATGATTTGTTCTCTTTCCTTAATACATATCCCCTCGGCTGTAAGGCCGAGGTTCGGCCGCCGCACCATACGAAGACCGTGGAAGCGGTATTGGGTAACGACACGAACGGAACGGACACAGGGGACCGGCCGTGCATCGCTTCGTGGAACGACCGTCGAAACGAGCCGGGATCCGCAACTGCAACCGACCTAAGGGTAGCACGATTGTGGTCAATTCCAACGCTTCACCTAGCGGTTGGCAACGACTAACCGAAGCGATCGACGAAAACCCGATCGCGCTGGCATCCGCGCGCGTCAATCGCGGCACTGACTGCGTCGACCATCGCTGGTGGACCGGCTAGATAAATATCAGCAGTGGCCAGATCAACCTCGTCTAGAGCGTCAGTCACACGGCCAGAGTGTGTTGAATTCGAGGGCGACTCGGTCACCGTGAGAATCTGGACATTCCCGTGGCATTCGGCGAATTCACGCACCTCGTCTAGGGCCACGAGTTCGTCATAACTGCGCCCTCCGTAGATGACGGTGACCGGCCTATCGGTTTGGGTCGAAACCTCTCGCAGCAGAGCGACAACCGCTGAAATACCCGTTCCGCCTGCGATCAACACGACCGGGCGGTCCCCTTCCCGAATGAACACATCACCGTACGGACCATCAAAAACAACATGATCACCTGCTGAGCGCGTAGAAAGCCAGGTCGAGACCGGGCCACCTGGATAGGCCTTGAGAATCAACCGGAGGTCGGGAACACCCGGGTGCCCGGCAATCGAATAGCACCGCCGTTCACCATCGGGGCCATGAACGATGACAAATTGCCCGGGCCGAAATGACATCTCACCGTCAACGTCGAATCGAACGTCAAATATTGACGGCCCGAGTTCGAGAACCGAGCGAACTGTCGAGGAGAAGCGCGCGGTGCGACGATCTGGATGCGGTTGGTCATCCACCCGCAGAGCTCGCACCACCACGTTAGATGTCGCCGCGGATTGACACATGAGCACGCGCCCCCGCCGAACGTCGCGTTCACTAACGGCGGGCGCGCGCGCAAACGTACTTTCAACCGACCCTTCCACAAGGGTGACTTTGCAGGTACCGCAACTTCCCCAGCCGCATTCAAACGGAACCCAAACACCGGCCTCGATGGCGGCGTCAAGCAGTCGTTCCCCCGGCACCACCGAGAATTGTCGGCCACCCGGTTCAACCGTGACGACGAAGTCGTCGGTCATGCGACGGGCGCACCCGCTGCCTGAACCGCTTGTCGAACGGCCGCCATTACCTCAGCCGGATCCTTCGGCTGCGGCGCCGTCGCGAACAACGCGGCAAGAGGCTCAACGGCGCTGATCGCCCGCGGCTGCCACTCGGCCTTCCACTGATCGATGAGGGCCGACAACTGTGGATCGGCATCTGTGGCGTACTTAACCAAAGCGCGGGTCCAGTCACTGCTTCGCTCCGAATCACTTCGGAAAGCGGTGAATAGATCGGCCACAAATACATCACCGTTTTGTCGAGCCAAATCGGCAAACTGAACATTAAGCAGTTCATCGAGCGCGGGCTTGACGGCCAAATTCAATGCCACGAAGGCCTGACCCCAGTCGTACGTAATGAGGAGGTTTTCAAGCAACTCTCTCAAGGGCTGCCACGCCTCACCATCAACCCAGGGGCCTCGAGCCGTGTCGGTTTCGGCCAACTCAGCACCATGAGAGTTGCTCAGTACCTTGGTCCAGTACGCCAATCGCTGAATCCTGCGCAGCTCGTCAGCTGACTGGAAGTTTGCACAGTTGGTGATGAACGAGGAAGGCGACATCTGGCCCACATAGATTCCGGTCATCTGCAAAACGTGCAACGGAAAGCGAAGCGGCACGAACAACTCTCGTAGTGTCGCGACCCACTTTGCCGACAAGTCATCAACCGATCCCGCGGCCTCGTGCTGGTCAATCAACTGATCCACAAAGACTTCGTGCTTGTCCTGCAGCATCACGTAGTCGCGGTACGTGAGCTTGGCGGGATCGCGGAAGCCTTCCCAATCCTCAACATTGAGCGGCGACCCTTCACGATTCTTCAAGTACCAGAGATTGAGCGGAACCTCTGGATCGAGTTCAAACGGGGCCGGATCGCGGCGGAAATGGTAGTGAAAGTGAGTGGTGACAATCTCATACGGAGAGGGCTTGCGCCGCACGTCTCCAAGTAGGCTCCACGTCTTCAGTGGCTTGCGCGCATCGCTAACAGACATGACTAGTCCTCTCTCTCTAGGTACCAGACGGCTTCCTGTTCATCTAGTCGCATGCGTCCGGCAAAACCAGACAGGCACGGTTCAAGCTCGGAGAGCGCAAACTCTCGACCCAGCACATCGACCAACGTCGCATGAGTGAGCCGACACTCGTTGGCCGTGCTGATTCGGATGTACCCGCCGCGGTCATCAACGATGATTTCCCGATCGGGGTTGTCCTCCTGAATCGCAGTGATGACTGCGTCGGCAATTTCTGTGTCGAACCCGCGCACTACAGGGCCGACCATCTTGTCGTTATTCACCGCCGTGCCTTGTCCCATGGGAATCCTCACTCACTCTCGTTGCCACGTAGGTAATGCCTTTCGCCGTCCTGAGGAACTCCCACCATCACGGCGTCATCCTCGATACGCACAGGGAATTCGTAAAGCCGACACCCTGCCGGATTAATTCCGGCGCCGGTCTTCATATCGAACTCCCAGCGATGCCCTCCACACATCAGCGTGGCGGCCTCCTCATTCCACTCGCCATCAACAAGCAGCACTTCCTGATGAGGGCAAAGTCCCTGATAAGCCTTGACCTCCAGATTCGGCAAATGCACGAGGAGAATCTGATCGTCACCGATTACGGTGTCGAGTAGCTCGCCTTCCCAAAATTCGCCAAGTTCGGCCACTCGATGCCACTGCACCTCTGCGTTCACGCGTACGCGACTCTTAGAACATCCAGAGGTCCGATCTGCGATGACGTGATGGTGGCATCGTCGGCCAACTCTGCGCCTTGATACGAGACCTTCATCGGTCGATCTTGGGCCGGCACCCTCTTACCCACAACGTGATGGGCCACTGCCTGTGCCACCTCGGTCATCGGCTGCTCATCGTCGACAGGCACGAGCAAAACAACGAAGTCGCCCTCAAAGATCGCTTGAACCGGAAACGGTGCCATTCAGTCACACTCCTTTTCTCAGTCGGTGGATGAGGCGAACGTTCAACTCGCCTTGATCTTGATTGGTGTCGGCATCGCCCACTCGAAGTTGGTCGCGTCCTGCCCCATTTCTTCGGGCGAAATTCCCATGTAGGCCAGACCGCCCATCAAGTCCGGCGGCTGAATCATTCCGGCTAGGAACCGATCAATGAAGCTTAGGTGGCCCTGGAAACGCGCGGGCTGTTGCACAAAGATCCACTTGTACGGCTCGCTGCAGAACGAGTACTTACGTCCGTTGTGAATGTGAGTGAAGGGCTCTGGAGATTCGAGCTTGCCCATGAGGTAACCGCCCGGGTTGCACAGTGGGATCTGACACATATTGCAGATCATCGGCAACGTTTCGGGCAGCGTGTTCTCGATACGGCCTGCCCGAGCATTTTCGCCGATGACATCCCAGATTTTGCCGAAACTGTCATTCCAGCCCGGGTACTTCATCTCGAGCCAATCTCGCTCCTCAGGCGAAACCCCGGCATCAGGGTTCCACCACACGGTCGGGCGCCAAAAATAGATGCCCATGTGAGTCGCGTGGTGGTACCACTCAAGTTCCTTGAGGAAGTGCGACTCCCAGTACCAAGGACGCTCGAGGCCAAAGTCGCGGAACTGATCGGTGAACTGCTTGATGATGAACTCGTTCATGAACTCGCCAAACGAGTGCGAACGGGCTTCAAGCGGGGTGTAGTAATCCATCGAAGCGCCGGTGAGAAGGGCGAAAATCTTCCACGACCGCCAGAACATGTGGTCGATCAATTTTTGCGCTTCGTCCTTCTTTCCATGCTCCAGCAGAATCTTCATCGTGGGCTCACCCTGCTGAGCATGGCGAGCCTCGTCGGTCTGAATCGAGGAAATCAAAGAACTGAAATCAAGGTCGCCTACCTGCATGGCGTCAGAGGCCATTCCGAGGAACTGCAGGTTCGAGAATCCAGTTTCAAAGGTGAAGGTGAGCTGCAAGGCCATAGAGACGGCATCGTTGGCCGTGAACATGTCGTCGAAGAGGTGACGGGCGGCGATGGCACCCCATTCATTGGTGTGCATCGCCTTGTGGGCCCAGTCGGCTCGAGGTTCGCGAGCGAGTAGCCCGTGCGGGAAGTACGTCTGAATCTGCCCGTGCCGAGTCTCGTCAAGGGTTCCATAGGTTGCCATGTTGCGCCACGCTGCAGCTCGTCCGAATCGCGCCATTCGTGCTTCGCCAATTCCAGCTGTGTATTCGGGAACCGCGATCGCTCCGTAATGGGCCAAGATTGCGGCCTTCCAGCCGGGATCAAGGTTGTCGAACAACTTCGATCTACTGACCACCTGATTAACCGCGTAGACCGACTCGTCTTTACCGGTCTGGTTATGAACGTATTCGGGGTAGGTGATCTTGTACGGCTCATCCCAGGTCCACCAAGCTTCGGCGGGAATATCCAGGCTGTGCGAAAGGTCTTCCGGCCATACCTCCGATTCCTCGACGTATGTCACGTTCCAATTCATGTCGCGGGTGAGGTCGTACCACTCTGAACGGGGTAACGCTGGCATGAACTGCTCCATTCCGTAGGAGAAACTCGGCTGAGAGGCGCTTGCAATTCAAAGAAGAATTGGAAGGAAGGATGCTCCTTCGGAAGGCACTTGGATACAAACCGTCCCGCATAGCGGGAGTCGTTGTGGCACAGTGGATTTGAAGATTTCTATTTTGCAAATCTCTCCCAAATTTCGAGACCATCTGGTATACCGGTGCGCCCGGTGCCCGTCTAGATGACACTCAATCTGACCAACCGATCAGATCTCGCTTCGAGTGCAGATACCCTGACGTCATGGATCATGGCGCAGGAACCGGACTTATCGGCGCGGCGTTTACCGCGGCGCACTCGTATCAGCCAAATTTGCTCACGCGGCGCACCCTTGATCAGGCGATCATCACGGGTGCAACTGCCGCGGGTGCATACGGGGTATTCAGCACAGGCGGGTCGGTGATGGCCTCGGTGGCCTCGCGACTGAGCCGAAGCGACGTTCCCAGCACGAAGGCACTTGCGCTCGTCAGCGGAGCTGCCACTGCCGCAGGCGCCGCCGCATGGTGGGCCCTTCGCTGGCGCGAGCATGAACCCAACGCCCGTGCGTTGGGCCGTCTGACTGCCCAGTTCACGGCCGCCATCGGTGCAGCCAGCCTGACCTCCACGGTCTCCGACGCAGTTTCACCCGACAACGATCGAGACATAGCAGTCGCCGCGGCCCTCACCGGAGCCCTTGCCTGGGCCAGCACCCAACCGTGGAAGGCTCGCCCCGGATCGCTCGTTGACGGCCCGATGCCCGGCGCGATTAAGAGCGGTGACGAATACTTCCTCGAAGATCAGGTACGTGAGGTGTCGCCAGCTAAGACCGTCGCGATCGGCGTTGCAGTTGCTGGTCTGACCTTTGGCTTGGCCCGAACCGAGTCGGCGCTGACGCGCGCAATGAGCAGGGGCGCCGCGTTCGTGCTCGGCGGTACAGCCGAGGATCACCAGACCACAGGGCGCGTTTCAGCTGCAGCAGCCACTGCTGCACTTGGCTGGCTTGCGATTGGCCAAGCCTCCTCATTGCTGGCCAAAGGCGGCGGCTCGATTGAGCCCGCCCACTCAACTCAGCCCGCGCTCCCGGAGATTTCAGGCTCGCCTGCCTCGGGATTGGCTTGGACTCGAATGACTCGAGAAGGAGCCCGATGGCTGAGCATGGCCTTGACTCCCGAGGGCATCAATTCGGTTATGGGCATCAGCGATGCAAGGCAGCCGATTCGGGTCTATTCATCAGTTGAACTGGCCGACACCGAGGCCGGTCGCGCGCAAATCCTGCTCGACGAAATCGATCGCACGGGTGCTCTTGACCGCAAGGTGTTCGCACTGTTTAGCGCCACCGGTTCGGGCTACGTCAATTACGTGGCGACCGAAACGCTCGAGTACCTCACGGCTGGCGATTGCGCTTCGGCATGTGTTCAGTACTCGGTGTTGCCTTCAGCTTTGTCGTTGGGGTTGGTCGGCACCGGCACGTCACAAACACAGATGGTGATGTCAGGAATTGTTGAACGTCTGATGGCTCGTACCCCTGATCAGCGACCTCATTTCGTCTTATTTGGCGAGAGCCTGGGCTCACAGGTCAGCGAGGAGATGTTCAATGGAACCGACGTGCTGGGCCTCAAGGGCACAGCGCTCGACGCCGCACTGTGGATCGGAACTCCGGCAGCAACCAAGTGGCGCCGCGAACTTTGGGGAACTCGCACGGTCGCCGAGGCGCCCGGTGTTGGGCCCGGGGCAACATATCTGCCGCGCAATTTGGTCGACTGGCGTGCACTGCCAGACGATCAGCGAGAGGAGGTCAAGTTTTTGCTGCTGATGAACGGCGACGACCCCATTCCGAAGTTCGGCCCACAAGTAGCGTGGCGCCGGCCCGACTGGTTGGGCCCCGAGACGATTCGTCCGTTCGGCTCGCCGCACGGCACCCGCTGGATTCCGGGCATGACCTACCTGACCACCTTCTTCGACATGCAGAGTGCTTTGGTGCCCACACCGGGAGTGTTTGCCGAAGGCGGACACGACTATCGCGATGTACTGCCCGAGGCGATTAGTACCACCTGGCGTCTACCGGCTACACCCGAACAACGCGCGCGCATCGACAAGGCCCTTCGCGAACGCGAACTAGCCTGGGAGCTGCATCGCAACTGGACTGCTGCCGTGGCAAAGCCGGCCCAAGATCAGAGCGCCGCGCAGCAAAAGGTGCTTGAGAATGCGTCCAAGTACACATCGCGCAAGGTAGACGCCGATGAACTGCAGGCCATCATCGCCCGCGGCCTCCAACCCACAGGCGATTAGGCGTGGCCGACGACACCCTGCAAGCACGCCCCCTAGCTTCATATCCGGGGCGCCATGTTGTTGCCACACGATGGTCTGACAATGACATGTACGGCCACATCAATAACGCCGTCTACTACGAGTACTTTGATGCGGCGATCAACACCTGGATCTCTTCTCACCTCACCGTTGGATTTGAGTCAGTGCCGGTGATCGGAATTGTCGCCGAGTCGGGTTGCCGATTTCACAATTCGCTGAGCTTTCCAGGCTTGCTCACCGTAGGAATTCGCATCACTCGACTCGGCCGCTCGAGTGTCACGTACGACCTTGGCGTGTTTGATAGCCACGCCGAGGAAGACACCTTGGCCGCAGCCACCGGTCACTGGGTGCACGTGTACGTTGCTCGCGAAACAGGCGAGGTAGTACCGGTGCCAGATGTTCTGTGCACGGCCATGGATCAACTCATAACGAAGGACAACTGATGCGCATCACA
>Ga0114960_10004741_pt1 | contig 10143 bp, 8 predicted proteins | sample C_130625_MF_Meta_FD_92637 | JGI IMG/M metagenome (GOLD analysis project Ga0114960, IMG submission 92637) | Freshwater microbial communities from Lake Croche, Canada to study carbon cycling - C_130625_MF_MetaG | ecosystem: Environmental > Aquatic > Freshwater > Lake | place: Lake Croche, Canada...
CGATAGGACACCGAAGCATCAGCAGCGCGATCGGGTGCCGCATTGCGGTCACCTGAAGGACCGCGGTCGCCGCCCCATCCGCCTTCGCCGCGAATGAAAATTGCCGAACCAACGGTAAGCAACGTTTCGCCGGTTGCGTTGTCGACACATTCGCCCTCAACCGCAACAACTGCGCCTGAACCCTTGTCGTAGATACCCACGATCTTGCCGGTTGCGGTCAGCGAACCTTCCACTGGAATTTCACGATGTTGCACAAACGATTGCTCGCCATGCACGAGCATGGCGAAATCGAACGAGCCGATTGCACTGATGGCTCCGGAAACACCAGCGCCGATGACCGCAGCCATCGTGGGCAGCACGCGCTGCGGCACGTCATGGCTGTTCTCGGTTGTGAACGCGAGTTCATCGATACCAGCGCCAACACCTACCGCGTAAAGCAGCGCATCTTTCGATGTCCATGAGTGAACAACCGGCGCACCTTCAGCGCCGACAACGTCGTGATTGATCGGCATTGTTCGACCTACTTCCGATCGAGGCCGAGCATGTCGGCGTTGGGACGGGCCTTGCCTATGAGTTCTTCAACGAGCGGACCAACACCGGACGGATCAAGCGTGTTGGTGACCTTCGGTCCTTGGTGCCAGCTTTCGCTAATGGCCAGCAGTTCGCCACGAACATCGAAGACGCGACCGGTAACACCAGCGGACTCTTCACTTGCGAGCCACACAGTGATCGGAGCGATCCACTTGGTCGACATCGCTTCTTTCACTTCTTCCGGTGCATCGCCGATGCCGAGATCGGCGGTGAGTCGTGTGAGCGCTGCCGGTGCAATCGCGTTCACAGTGACGCCGTAGCGACCGAGTTCGTCGGCAGCGATGATCGTGAACGAGGCAATGCCGCCCTTAGCAGCGCCGTAGTTGGTCTGACCGATATTGCCGTAGATGCCAGAGGGCGATGTCGTGTTGATGATGCGAGCGTTGTTGGATTCGCCAGCCTTCGAACGATCACGCCAGTACGCCGCAGCAAAGTGCGAAGGACCAGCAGTGCCCTTGAGATGCACCTTGATGACGGCGTCCCATTCGGCCTCGCTCATGTTGGTGAGCATGCGGTCGCGCAAGATGCCGGCGTTGTTGATGAGGACGTCGAGTCCGCCGAACGTGGTGATGGCCTGGTTGATGAGATTCTCTGCGCCTGACCAATCGCTGATGTCGTCAGTGTTGGCAACGGCTTGGCCCCCGGCCGCGAGGATTTCGTCGACGACTTCTTGGGCCGGTCCTTGGTCGACGCCTGTGCCATCACGAGAACCACCGAGATCGTTGACCACGACCTTTGCGCCTTCGGCCGCGAGCATGAGCGCGTAGTCGCGCCCGATGCCTCGACCAGCTCCGGTAACGATGCACACTCGGCCTTCACACAGTCCTGCCACGACGACGTCTCCCTTGTGAGTTCAGATCTGAATGGCCGATTGTGACACGGCCAGTTCAGGGCCGCCGAGGCCGGGGATCGCCCTCCTGAAGCGGATTTCCCCGTCAATTGCCGCCGCGGGCCCTGAGGGGCCCAGAAGGCCCTCTGCGGCGACTGTCACACCCATTCCGTAGGTTGAGCGGTATGACCGCTCTTCTGCCTGTCCTGACCCTCCTCATCGGCCTCGCCATCGGCGCGCTTGTGGGAAACCGTCTCGCGTCTCGTCGATCGGGCGCCGATCCCCTCGATGTCGATCGCACCCGAGACATCGCCAATGCCACGTTGGCCACCACCATGCGCGAACTCATCGACGTCAACACGCGCTTGCAGGCCGAGGCCAGCGCTCGTACCGCGGCCGACGCCGCACAACAACAGAAGTCGGTGCACGACCTTGTGGCGCCTGTTGGCGAGCAACTCGCCCGGCTCGATCAAAAACTCAATGAGCTCGAGAACAAGCGCGTCGAAGATTCTGGCCGCTTGAACGTCAGCATCGGTTCGCTGTCGTCACTCGCCGCGTCACTCCAGAAGGAAACGGCCGAACTCGCGTCAGCAATGAAGAACACCAAGGTGCGCGGCAACTGGGGCGAGCTCCAACTCCAACGAGTCATCGAACTTGCCGGCATGACCGAACACGTCATGTACGAACAACAAGAACATATTGCTGGCGACGGCGATGCAGCACGCCCCGACATGATCGTGCGCCTTCCCGACTCCAAAAAGATCGTCATCGATGCAAAAGCACCAATGTCTGCCTATCTGAATGCAATCAATGCCACCACCGACATTGAGCGCGAGCAGCTACTTGTCAAGCACGCCTCCGACGTCATGGCCCACGTCAATGCACTCGCCAAGAAGAACTACGCATCACGCGTCGATGGCTCACTCGATTTCATCGTCATGTTTGTACCCGGCGATACGTTCCTCACCGCCGCATTCGACGCCAATCCCGAATTCCTCGAACAAGCCATCGCCAAGAATGTGTTCCCCGCGTCGCCCGGCACATTGATTGCGCTACTTCGTGCGATCGCCTACGGCTGGCGCCAGGAGCAACTGGCCGAGAACGCAGCACAAGTCGTCGCCCTTGGCAAAGAGCTCTACGAACGCGTTGGCGTCTTCACGGGCCATCTCCAAAAGGTCGGCACCAACCTCACCAAAGCCACCGAGTCCTACAACTCCGCCGTCGCATCGCTCGAGACTCGCGTCATGCCCTCGGCTCGCCGGTTCGAAACCCTCGCCGTGGCTGCCGATCAGGCCCTCCCCGGCGTCAGTCCCATCGACGTCACTACCCGGCAGGTCTCGCTTCCGGAACTCGAAGTGGGTTCCGGACACGATTTGTGAGCCGGATCTGGCCCCTGATGCTTGGCTCCCTACCTACTGGTCGGTAGACTGGCGTCATGTCTTCCGGAGAAACACTGACTGAAACCACCGAGATTGATCAGGAGACGGCTGAAAAGGCCCCTGACCGAGCCGAAAAAGGCTCACTCAAGCCAGTTCTCGACATTATTCCTGCCGAGGCCTACGAGAACCCCACATGGAAGGGCCTGGCCTACTTCGGCCGAGACCTCGTCATGTACGGCCTCATAATCGCCGGACTCATTGCCTTCAACAATCCCTTCGTCGTGATCGCCCTCTGGGTCCTGTCGGCCATGGTCGTCTCTGGCCTCTTCATCGTTGCCCACGACGCCGCTCACGGTGCCCTCTTCTCCTCGAAACGTCTCAACCGAACCATCGGCACGATTGCGATGTTGCCGTCATGGCATGTCTACGAAGGTTGGACCCTCGGCCATAACCGCATTCACCACGGTTACACCGTTCGCGAAGGCTTCGACTTCGTGTGGCATCCCTACACCGCCGAGCAATACACGGCGATGTCCAAGCTCGGCCGCCTTCGCCATCGCATTGAATGGTCATGGATGGGTGCCGGCGCGTACTACCTGCGCGAGGTGTGGTGGCACAAGATGATCGTCGGTGCTCCCCCGGCGCGTTGGGCCAAAGGCATTCGCCGTGACCGCATCATCGTCTGGACCTTCGTTGGCATTTCCTCCGTTGCCCTCGGTCTTGTTGGCTGGGCGCAGTACGGCAGCGTTGTTGGCATCGCGTGGCTGATCCTCAAGGTGCTCGTCATTCCGTTCCTTGGCTTTAGCTATGTCATCGGCTCGTTCGTGCATGTGCATCACATCCAGCCCGACATCCGTTGGTGGAAGCGTCGTGAGTGGACAAAGTGGCACGGACAGATGGAGGGCACCACGGTGCTTCGAGCCCGCTTCGGACTCAACTTCTTCTTTCACTGGATCATGGTGCACGTCCCCCACCACGTCGACATGCGCATCCCGATGTACAACCTCGAGATGGCCACGGCCGCAATCCAAGAAGCGTTCCCCGGCACCGTGCACGACGAACCGCTTCGATTCATGGACTTCGTTCGCAATACTCGCAAGTGTCGCCTGTACGACTTCGACGAGGGTCGCTGGTACACCTACCGCGAAGCGGCACAACGCGAAGTAACCCAGCCGATTTCTGAATCAGTCGCTGCCTGAGCGACGCAGGTTTTAGATCGTCAATGCTGACGCATCAACGGTGACCGTTTCACCCGATGCATCGATGATCTGATACTCGAAGCCTTCTTCAACGATCGCGTCGTCGACCCCAAACGCAACGGGGATCTTGTTGCACGCGTTGCGCATGAGATAGCTCACGATCTCGACAAGTTCTTGGCTGTCGTAGGACTGCCTCAGCTGACCAAAGAGTTCCTGATTGATCGCCGGTGGTCCGACGAACATCGCATCGACGAGTTCAAGCGCCGCACGCGTTCCGGCCGAAAGCTCGCTGATCGAAGCGGGATCGTCAGAACTCAACAGTTCGTCGTTCGCCCCCGCATTCAGCGCAGCGACACTCCGAACCGACTGGCAACGACGACATTCGTGCAAACGGGCACCGCGAAGCCGAACGAGTTCCTTCGTGACAGGGTCAACGGCCTGAAGTCGGCCGACAGCGGCAAGCATCGCCATGATGGCGACCATTGGATCGGCCGGAATTTCGCCGGTTGCACCCCACGCCCATGATTCGGTGGTGAGAGTTTCTCCGAGAAGTGCGCCGAGCACGACATCGACGCGTTGACCAACATCAAGCAGATACAGCGCCTGCACGAAAGGCCCGATCTCGGCGCCGAGAGCACCGGCTGAGGCTGCCAGTGGCCCGGCGAGAACTCCGGTGACATCGATGACGAACTGCTCGGTGAGCGCAAGCGCTGCCTTCTGCCGTTCATCAAACGCGTCGGAATTTGGCCAGGAGCTGAGTTCTGCAGTCTGCGTCTCGGAAATCTCTCCCCAGGCCTTGGCTGCAAGCTCAGCGTCGTTGTTCAACAACATCGCGACTCGGCGACGGGCCAACTCCAAAAGAGTTCCGTCGCACGCGGCGCGCACGGACTCGCACGCGACCGCAAGCGCAGTAAGAACCTCGGGAGCCTCGGCGGTGCGGGGATCAGCCATCAACGAATTCCGCCCGGCGTAAACGACACAGGAAGACTCTTTACCCCGTTGATGAAATTCGAACGAAGCTGCACGGGCGGGCCGGCAAGTTCGAGATCCGGAAGTCGTGTGTAGAGCTCGCGGAACATGAGTGTGATCTCACGACGGGCAAGGTGCGCACCCAGACAGAAGTGCGGGCCGGGTCCGCCAAAGCCCACGTGGGGATTTGGATCGCGAAGAACATTGAACGTGTCGGGATCAGCGAAAATCGCTTCGTCGCGATTTGCGGATCCGTAATACATAACGATCTTGTCGCCCTCGTGGAACTCATGACCTGAAAGCACATAGTCCTGCGTGAGGGTGCGTCGCATCCAAACCACTGGAGACGCGTAGCGAACAATTTCTTCGACAGTGGTCGGCATAACGCCATCGATGTCCGCGAGGAACCGTGCTCGCTGATCGGGGTTCTGCGACAGGTGCGTAACACCCTGGCTCAGCGCTGTGCGCGTGGTCTCGTGTCCGGCCACCGAGAGAAGGATGAAGAAGGAAGCAAGTTCGTCGCCAGAAAGCTGTTCGCCATCAACTTCGGTATTCACGAGTGCGGACAACAAATCATCGGTTGGGTTCGCCCGTCGAAAAACGGCGAGATCGTTGAGCAGACCAGCCAGCGTCGCCCCGGCGCCGAGGAATGCGGTGATGGGATCGGTGCCCTCAGGAATGAAATCGGGATCGCCGCCAGAAAGGATGATGTTCGATTGTGCCAAGACCGTTTCAAATTCGCTGTGGGGAATTCCCATCATGTCGAGAATGACGAGCAGGGGGAACGGCATCGAAACATCTTTAACGAAGTCGATTTCGCCCTTGTCGACGATTCCGTCGACAACTCTCTTCGCGGTTTTCTCGACCTCATCTAGGACGTTGTTCAACATTCGCGGAGTGAACGTTCCCGACACAATCTTGCGCAAACGGGCATGGCGCGGATCGTCCATCGAGATCAGCGAGCCATAAAACTCATTCATGTCTGCGGGCATGTCGAGGATCGACACCGCACCTTGACCAGAACAGAACACTTCGGGATGACGGCTGATTTCGAGAAGGTCGTGCATCTTCGTGATCGCGAAGTAACCCGGGCCCTCGGGAAACGGTTCAACAATTGGTTCGGGGAAATACGCAATGGGGTTCTCCCGACGCAATGTCGCGAACGCTGCGTTGCGCTCGGCCCATGGCTTGGCCCAGAACTCAATGTCGGAAAGATCGATGTCTTCGAGTTTCATGAGTATTCCTTAGGTTCGAACAACGAATCAGAGAGCGCCGGAACGATCAGTGGTCTCGATGAGTTCGAGACATTCACCATTCGGTCCGGGCCAGAACAGGACAAGTAGTAGCGGTAGATCGTCGCCAACAGAAAGTTCTTCGGTCGGCACAAAGGGGGTGGAGCCAGCAGCGCGCACCACCGCTTCATCGGCAGCGCAATCGGTGGTGGACCACGCCATTCGGAAAAGGCCGAGTTCGTTTGCTCCGCGAACACGCACCGCAGTCTTGGGCGCAGGATCAAGCCATTGAATAAGCGCAACAGTGAACACCGAACCAGCGTCGGCGAGGATCGCTCCACGCACTCGTTTGTCGGTCCCGCCGCCGAAAAGATCCTTTGTCCATTCCATTTCCGTCGGTTCGAACACCGGCTTCAGACCCATCACGTCGCGGTAATAGGCAATCGATTCCTCGATGTCGGCACAATTCACAACAACTTGAGTAATCGAGGTCTTCTCCGATTGCAGGAGTTGCACCGGAACACCATCGGGGTCGAGCACCATTGCGAGGCGTGGTCGGTCGGGACCTGCTTCAACCTCAACAGGACCACCGACCAATGTTCCACCTGCGGCCACGGCCCGTTCGATGGTGGCTTCGAGATCGGGCGTTGTAATCATCAATCGGTTGTATCCGGGCTCGCCATCGAGACCAGGCGCAGTGCCGGTCGGCAGCGGCGTTTTCCATTCGAGTAGATCGAGCGACAACCCATCGAGTCCGTCGTCGGAATGCAAGATCCACGCGTCCCACGCAACCTCGTCCAGACCGAATGCCGAACCCGTCTGGTTCTTGCTGGGCACCGTCCGCAGAACGCGATGCAAACCAAGCGCCTCGTAAAACGTGACAGCGACGTCGAGATCAGAACAGTTTGAATTGCAGTGGTAGATGCGGTTTCCCTGAATCGCCATGGGTGGATCGTAGGGCCACCGAACCGGTGCCGCCTTCAGCGCTTAGTAGGACTCAGGATCGTCAATAACCGACTGAGGAACCGGGAAGTTGTAGAGATCTGATGCGTTCTTCCACGTAATCCGAGCGATGTCCTCGGCAGGAAGATTTCCGATCTCATGCTTGGTCACGGTCTGCGTGTTGGGCCAGGTCGAATCGCAATGGGGGTAATCGCTTTCGATGAGGATGTTCTCGATCCCGATGCGTTCGCGCTGCACAAACGCCGAAGGATCCTCAACCGCACAGAACCAGAAGTTGCGCTTGAGCACTTCAGCCGGAGTGAGGTCGGTACCCGTCCACGTTCCATACATGTCGTGATAGCTGAGCATGTGATCGAGACGATCCATAAGGCCGGCCACCCAACCGATGCCACCTTCCGACATGCACAGTTTCAGATCTGGGAATCGAACTGGAAGCATCGAGTACAGCCAGTCGACTGCAGCGAACATCGCATAACCGAAGAACAACACGCCAACAGTGTCAGGCGGCGCGTCGGGAGCGGTGGCAGGTGACGTACCCGATGAACCGATGTGCAGGTTCACGACGGTTCCGGTTTCAGCACAGGCCTGCATCATTGGGTCCCAGTAACCCGTGTGAAGAGATGGAAGACCCAACATGTGAGGAGCTTCGGTAAACGACACCGCCTTAAAACCACGTTCGGCATTACGCCGAATTTCTTCTGCACCAAGCACAGGGTCAAGGAGCCAGGGGATTTGGCAAGGAATGATGCGACCGGGATGTGTCCCCGCCCATTCCTCGATGTGCCAATCGTTCCAGGCGCGGGTCGTTGCTAGCGCGAGTTCGACGTCGTTCGTGGATGTTTGCAAACGCTGACCACAGAACCCGGGGAGGAACGAAGGAAAGTTCACCGATGCATAAATGCCATTGAGGTCCATGTCGGCGATTCGGGCGTTGATATCCCACGCTCCGCGGCGCATCTCGTCGAAACGCGCAGGCTCAAACGAGTACTCCGAAACTGGGCGACCAACAACGGCATTAAATCCAACGTTCGGGATTTCCATCCCGTCGTACACCCAGGTTTCCGATCCATCAGATTTCTCAACGACCTTTGGGGCACGATCGGCCAACTTTGCAGGCAGACGGCCTTCGAAGGTGTGCGGCGGCTCCACGATGTGATCGTCGGCAGAAATGATTGTATAGTCACGCTTGCGGCGTTCGGGTTCAGGCAGAAACGTGACGCCACCGGCCTTTGACTTTCCGCCGGTGGTGAAATTCATGTTGGACGCGAGATCATCAAGACTGATTGACACGGTTCACTCCAGGACGTCGGGTTCTTCACGGATAAGACGGCGGACCGCTCCGGCCCAGTACACCTCAGTGCCACGTTCGAGTAGCGATGCCTTCATCGCAGGTCGAACAAAAGGCGGAACTGTCGTTGCAGGTCGGTCAGCAACGAGAACGTCGTACATCAACTTGCACTGACGATCGAGCGTGGCCGACTTGTAGGTCGCTTCTTCAATTGTCGGCGCAGTAACAATCGCGCCGTGATTGGCGAGAATGACAACAGAAGCGTCGCCAATTCGATCAGCAAGATCGGCACCGAGTTCGGGTGAATCGATTTCACCCGAGTACTCGCTCACAAAGCCGAGTTCACCGTCGAACATTGAGGACTGTTGATGCAGGAACTCGGGGACAAGCCCGAGCGCGGCGAGCAACACCACGTAATAGGGGTGATTGTGCACGACAACACGCGCTTCAGGCCGACGTCGGTGAAGTTCGGTGTGGATCTGCACCGCTGGGGTGACATCCCACTTCCCACCGATTACGCGCCCGTCAGGATCAACCCGACAGATGTCGGAAGCAGCAACTTCTTCCCACCACAGTCCCCACGGATTCACCATCAACGAGGTGTTGTCCTCGTTCGCCCACGTGATGTGACCGGCGATGTTTTCGCTGAATCCTTCACGAGCGAGGATTCGGAACGAACAGGCCAACTTCTGTTCATCGGAGAGCTCGACACCGATCGGGGGCGTGATCGATGGTGACCACGCATCGGCACCGCCCTTTGAAAGCTCGATCCCTTCGGGAACGACCGCCGAACCGCGAGTTGTTGCGTCATTTGCTTCGATCGTCATCGTGCAACCCCCCGGTCGACGTACAAGCGACCACGTTAGATGCCAAACCGACGCACGGGATCATTGGATGTGGTTGCCTTTCGCCATGACAACCGTCTCCATTGCCAATGGCAGTCTTCAGGGCCGTGCCGCCCCCGGCTCGACAGCGTTTCTCGGCATCCCCTACGCCGAAGCCCCAGTCGGTCCCCTCCGCTGGGCTCCACCATCCCCCGCTCGCGCATGGACCGCTACCCGCGATGCCACCGAATTCGGGTCAGCTCCATGGCAACCAACCGGCGGCCCTCTTGATGGACTCGTTCCCGGGATGGGAAGCGCCGATCAATCTGATGATTGCTTGAACCTCAACGTCTGGACTCCATCAATCGACGGCGCTCAACCCGTGCTGGTGTGGATTCATGGCGGAGCGTTTTCGTTGGGCGCTGGCTCGCTCTCGGTCTATGACGGTTCGCGTTTGGCGGCGGCAACAAACACCGTCGTCGTCACTCTCAACTACCGACTCGGCGCACTCGGTTTTCTTGTCATCGATGATCCAACCTGCACTCCGAACGTTGGACTGCTTGATCAGGTCGCTGCACTCGAATGGGTGCGTGACAACATCAGCGCATTCGGAGGCAACCCCGACAATGTCACGATCTTTGGCGAATCGGCCGGTGGTGGAAGTGTTCTCTCGCTTCTCTCAATGCCTTCTGCGGTTGGCCTTTTTCAGCGTGCAATCGTTCAAAGCGGCGCAACCGACCTTCTGCTCGATCGCGACAAAGCGCAACTCGTCGCCGAGGCGGTTGCTCGCGCTGCAGGGCTCGACACCGTCGACGTTGATGCGCTTCGCTCAATGCCGGGAGCGCAGATCATCGAGGCCCAAGCGAACG
>Ga0114960_10004742_pt1 | contig 10141 bp, 12 predicted proteins | sample C_130625_MF_Meta_FD_92637 | JGI IMG/M metagenome (GOLD analysis project Ga0114960, IMG submission 92637) | Freshwater microbial communities from Lake Croche, Canada to study carbon cycling - C_130625_MF_MetaG | ecosystem: Environmental > Aquatic > Freshwater > Lake | place: Lake Croche, Canada...
CGGGTATAAATAGCATTTGGTAAAGATGCCCCTGCACCACTAAGATTACCGCCACCGCTACCACACGCAGATACACCAAAGAGCACGAAAGCTGATAGTGCAGTGAGACTAAGGCTGCGAGGAAACATGTTATATAAAAATCTCAGCAAATTAAAAACGATCAGATTTAAGAACAGGATAAGTCACCTGAAAACTTTGGCTTCTGAGAAAGCTTTTGACGGCATTGATGGCCAAACTACCCCAGGGGGCCTAGAGAGGCCCCACGCTTCGGCAGGATAGTGCGCCATCGTGGGGGAGTTAGCAGGCAAAGCGTTCGATGAATGAGGGAGAACTGCTGCCAACATCCTCCCTAATGCAGCCCCCCGGCTGGAAGGCCCCCGACAACGGCCTCGAGAAGGATCTGGAAGCGGTGCTTTGCCACCACTGCGGCCGCACAGCCAGCAATGGCATCAGCTGCGAGGGCTATTGCGTGGCCGACTCCAATTACTAAGTGGGCGGCCATTAATCAGCTCAGCTGCCATAGCAAACGTGGCCGGTGGGGATGAACCCCTCAAAGCCGGCAGCAACCACCAGGCTCCAGTCCTGGCCGATCTGGTTCACCTGGTTGCGTTGCACGTTCAGCGGCACCCCTGGGCTGAGGCTGGCTAACACCGCGAAGTTTTGGTTGGGTCCAGTGCGCAGGGCAACATTGTCGCCAGGGGAACAAAGCCGGGCCGCAGCAGGGGCTATCACCAGCGGTGATGAACCGGCTGGCACCACCTCGGCGGGGGGGGCCACAACCACAGGGGCCACCAAGGTGGGCTCCACGAGCACAGGGCGGGCCCAACAGCCGCCCCAGCAGCGGTAACCATGCCAGTAGGCCTTGGCGGGGGCAGGGGTAAATAAGGCCAGGCCGCTGAGCAGCACTGAGCAGCCCAGGGGCGCTAGCAATTGCCGGTTTAGCAAGGTCATGGCTGGCACCTGATGGAGACGATTAAGCCGTTCAGCGCCATGCGATAGGCATTTTTAAGCCCATGAAGTTGCTGCTGCATGGCAGCTGGTTCTATGGAGGCTGGCAGGCCTCTGAATTGGGTGTTTAGGGGCTGCCAACTGCGTTTCACGGCGGCCATCGCCGGTAGCACTGCCAGGCGGGGGTCGCCCTCGAGGCTCTGTTCACTGCTTTGCAGCACCGCGAAGCGGGCCCGGGCATCGGCGCTGCTGTTTTGAAGGCCACCGTTATGAAATTCGGTGAGCGCTTGGGCGGTGTGGTTGAGCCTCAGGCAGCTGGAGGCCGGCACGGAGGTGATCGCCTGGGCCCCGGCGGCAGGGGCGAGCAGCAGAGTTGTGCAAATCCCAAGGATCTGCAGGGGTCTGGCCCATTGATCGTGGGGCATCGGTCTTCAGAACCGCAAATTTGATCGTAGCGATCTGCTCAGATCATGCCCCTTTCTACTGGGATAGCGCTGCGATGGCCGTGGCCGCCGCGAGCTCGCCCGCCTCGATCGCCCCCTCGAAATAACCTGGCCAGCGGGGAGACACCTCAGTACCGGCCCAAAGAATGGGCCCGTGAATCCCTGGGGCGTGGCCTTTGGGCCCTGCCGCCAAACGGGCATGGCTGGTCCAACAACCAGGGGTGAGAAAGCTGGTGAAAGCACCTCCGGTAAAAGGCTCTTCGTTCCAAACCTGCTCAATCAGATCGATGGGTTCGCCGGCCTCGGGCCCCCAGTAGGCAATCAGGTCATTGAGGATCAAACGTCGCCGTTGATCGGCCGGTAGGGCGCCGAGGGTCACGGCCCGCTCACCGGCCACGAAGCTGGCCAGAACAGCCGGCTCGCCGGCCGGCGGGCTGCTGTCGGCGGTGAGCTCCAGGGCCGGGCGATCGCCGATGCCCAGGCCACTCAAGCCCTGCTCCCGCCAAAACGGCCGGCCATAGACGGCCAAAATCTTGGTCATGCCCCCCATCGGTGAGCGCTGCAGCAGGGCTTGATGGGCCGCAGGTAAGGGGGGATCAAAGCGAATGGCAAGACGCTGGGGGGGGGGAACCGCCACGATCGCCATCCGGGCTTCGTGCCAACCGCCGTCGCTCCCCTGCACCCTCACGCCCTGCCCGTGGTGCTCGATGCACTGCACCGCTTCCCCCAGGTGCAGACAGCCTGGATCGTGGTTCCTCAAGGCATCGGCCAGGCGGAGGGCCACGCCCCCAGCCCCTCCCCGCACCAGCCAGGCCTCCGGTGTTTCGGATTGGGGTGCCACTGCCTGGGTCCAGGCCAGGTGCAGGATGGAACACTCCCAGGGTTCAAAGCCCCCCGAGCCGCCCACCCGGCAAAGCCAATCGAGCGGCTGCCTGGCAAGGGGCACCCGGGTGTGCTGGCAGGCCCATTGGGCGACGCTAAGGCGATCGAGCTGCTCGGCCTGGGGGGTGAGCCAGGGCTGGCTTGGATTTACCTGGGCCACCAGATTTGCAAAGGCTCGCTGCAGCGCCTGGGTGGCGGCCAACTCTTCCGCCGGGAGGTCTAGGGCGCTGGGCTCAAAAAACAGCAGGCTGGCGGTGAAGGCATGGGCCAGGGGCGCTTGCCGCCGCCGGCCCTGCCAGAGGAAGACACCGTCGCCCTCGTAGTAGCTGGGGAAGCGCTCGATCCCCAGCCCGTCTAAGAGTGCCCCAAAGCGGTGGTGGCTTGCTCCGCCCCACTGGCCGCCGAGATCCACCACCGCCCCGCTGGCCGTGGTGGTGCTCAGCATGCGTCCTCCCACCCGGTTTCTGGCTTCGAGCACACCCACCGAATGGCCAGAGTTCTGCAAACGTCGGGCAGCCACCAAACCAGAAAGACCTGCTCCAATAATCAGCACGTCGGGCGGCTGTTTCATTGATCGGTGCTGGTGGTGAGGGCTTGGCGGGTTAGGCGGGTCCATCAAGTACGAAGCGGTAACGCACGTCCCCGCGGCGCAGCCTCTCAATAGCAGTGTTGACCTCGGCCATGGGCAGATGTTCCACCATGGGGCGAATCCCGTGCCGGGCACAGAAATCCACCATCTTCAGCAGGCTCGCTGGGGATGAGGTGGGACTACCGGTGAGTTGGCGGCGGGTCATGATGAAATCAAAGGCGTTTACTGGGATTGGGTCCGTCACAGCCCCAACTTGATGCAATCGGCCCCTCGGTGCCAACGATCCAATCACCGCATTCCAATCGAGGTTTTGGTTGCTGGTGTTGATGACTAGGTCAAAGCGGCCCGGATGGGCAGCCAGTTCATGGAGGTCTAGGAGCCCATGGGCCCCCAAGCTGCGCGCCTCCTCACTTTTGCTTGCAACATGGGTACTGATGGCCGTTACCTCACAGCCCCAGGCCTTGGCAAATTGCAAGGCCAAATGACCCAGTCCGCCGATCCCGATCACCCCAACCCGGGCGGTGGGAGAGACCGCTTCATCCACTAGCGGAGCAAACACCGTGATGCCCCCGCAAAACAGCGGGCCAGCATCGGCGGGATTGAGGCCCGCGGGGATTGGCACTAGCCAGTCTTGATGCCCAAGAACATGGCTGGCAAAGCCGCCCCGGCGGCCCACCACGGTTGCCTCCAGGTCGGCGCAAAGGTTTGCCTCCCCCCCCAAGCACCATCGGCAATGGCGACAGGAGCCGGAGATCCAGCCGAGCCCGCGCAATTGGCCGATGAGGGCTTGATTCACCCCATCGCCTACGGCCACCACCCTGCCCACCACCTCATGGCCGGGAACCAGCGGATAGCCGCTCGCCCCCCAAGCGTTGTCAAGCATGGAGATATCGCTGTGGCATAGGCCGCAATGGAGCACCTCAAGCAGCGCTTCTTCGGGGCCTGGCTCAGGCAACGGGGCTTCTACCCGGTGCAGGGGGGAGCCCTTAGAAGCTGCTTGCCAAAGGATCAGCGACATCAATCAACCCACGCGATGCATGAACAGTATGGGAGTCATCACGTTTGGTGTAGCGGGGTCAAAGCATTTTCTTGGCTTGAGAATCTACGGGAGAATCTTGCAAGGCCAGGGTGACAACGGCCAACCGCTCACACCCACCTAGGCAATTGCAATATTCCGCTGGGTCAATATCTGAGAAATCTTTCGTGGCGAAAGGATTCGAACCTGCGACTTAGAGCTCCCAATTAAGATAATTTCAAAAAAGACGGAGAACCATCCCACACCCTCGAATAACTCGGTAGTCATTGTCATCAGCTGCCAGCGGCAGCAATTGCACTGACTGCTGCGATGTCGCCAGCTGCGCCCGACTATGACCAGGCTTTGGGCGACCGCTGGTGAACCACCCCAGTGGAACCGTGGGCGAATGAAACATGAGCGAACTGAAACCATGGGCCCAGTGCAGCATTAAATACCATTGCATCCCAGGCCATGACCAGTGAACAGATCCGCTTCACCGATGGCACTGGTTACGACCGCTTCATGGGGGTCTGGAGCCGCTTGGCCGGCCAACTATTTCTCGACTGGATCGCCCCAAACCCATGCCAGCGCTGGCTGGATGTGGGTTGTGGCAATGGTGCCTTTACCCAATTGATTGCTGAGCAATGCGCTCCCGCCTCGCTCGTTGGTATTGACCCCTCAGAAGCCCAGCTCGACTTCGCCCGGAAACATCCACTCCTTGAGAGCGTCTCGTTTGTGAACGCCGACGCCATGGCCCTGCCATTCCCAGGTAAAGCGTTTGATTTGGCGGTCATGCCACTGGTGATTTTCTTCGTGCCAGAACCAGCAAAAGGGGTGGCAGAAATGGCGCGGGTCGTCGCCCCAGGGGGAACAGTGGCCGCCTATGCCTGGGACATGGAGGGTGGTGGATTCCCTTATCAGCAGGTGAATGAAACCCTTGCATCCGTCGGCCGGCCCACACCCAGGCCCCCCAGTCCCGAGGCTTCCCGCCTTGCAGTGTTGAGCGACCTCTGGGCCACGGCCGGATTAAGCGACATCCAGACCCGATCGATTGAGGTGGAACGCACCTTTACCGACCTCGACGGCCTCTGGGGAACCCTCCTCGGCGGTCCGAGCGCTGGCCAGGCCATCGCGGCGATGGACGAAAAGGAACGCTCGGGCTTACGTGAATTACTAGGAGCCCGCCTCCAACCAGACGGCTACGGGCCGATCACCTTGAAAGGAAGGGCCCATGCCATCCGCGGCACAGTCCCCTGAATTGATCCCCTGCGGGGGGTGCCCATGGGAAAAGTGGGAGCCATGGTTTGAGAAAAGGATGGAGGGGGCGCGTTGGTTTGAGGCTTAAAGGTCGATGCCATCGAGGGGATAGCCCTCGGAGCGCCAACGGCTCAGGCCGCCGTGGAGGTTCGCCACTTGAGGAAGACCAGCCTTGAGGAGCTGTTGGGTAGCGAGGGCCGAGCGGCTACCGGAATGGCAAACCACCACCACAGGCCGATCGCTGGGGATCTCCGTAATACGAGCTTCCAGCTCTGGGAGAGGGATTAGAAGGCTGCCGCTTAGACGTCCATCGGGTCCGCTGGTTTCATCAAGCGAGCGCACATCGAGCAGGGTGAGTTCGCTGCGGTGGTCTGCCACCCAAGCTGGTTCCAGTTCGGGCAGGCCCGCATAGCTGCGGCTCACTGGAGCCCAGGCCTGTACTGGGGTAGCAGTCCGCGGTTTGCCGGAGCGCAGGTTGCCCGGCAAGGCCTCGGCGATCTTGTGGGGGTGGGGCAGTTTCATGTTCTCCATGTGGCCCACAAAGTCGCGCTCGGTGGCATCACCACCCAGGCGAGCGTTGAAGGTCTTCTCCTCTGCCACCGAGGTCACTGTGCGGCCGGTGTAGTCGTGCCCTGGGTAGAGCAGGCAGGAATCGGGCAGGGAAAGAATTTGCTCGGTGATGGAGTTCCAAAGGGTGTGGGCATTGCCCTGCTGGAAATCGCAGCGGCCGCAACCGCGAACTAACAGGGCATCACCGGTGAAGGCCATGCTCTGGTCGTCGAGCACAAAGCTGATGCACCCGTCGGTGTGACCGGGGGTGGCACGCACCTCCAGCGAACGGCCACCGAAGGCGATGCGATCACCATGGGCCAGGGGCAGGGTCACGTTTTCTGCGCGGGCAGCAGCGGCCAGGCCAATGGCACAGCCAGTGGCTGCGTGCATCAGCCAGCTGCCGGTCACATGGTCGGCGTGGGCGTGGGTGTCGATCGAGGCAACCAGCTCGATACCCAGCTCGCGAATTAGGGAGAAATCACGGTCGTGCTGCTCGAAGACCGAATCAATGAGCAGCCCTTTGCGGCTACGCACATCGGCGAGCAGGTAGGTGAAGGTGCCGGTATCGGCGTCGAAGAGCTGCCGAAAGAGCAGAGAGCCCCCACCGGCGGCAGCAGCAAGGGAAAGACCAGGAGAACGGGCGACAGCCACGGCAACCAACCCAGAACCATTATGACTATAACCGCATAAAAGGCTAAACTGGTTGGACTCTGTGGGTGGGTTTGGAATTTGCTCTTTGGCTATGTCTTCAGCTGGGCATTGGATGCATAATTCGACCTCTGCAGAACCCCCTGACATGGCCTCTGCTGGGTCCAAACCGAGTCCTCAACTGCTCCAGGAATTCAGCCAGTTTTTCCGCTTGCTGAGTGAGCCGGCCCGGCTGCAGCTGCTCTGTGAGCTCAAGCAAGGCCCCCAGGATGTGGCTGCCTTGATTGAGGCCACGGGGTTCAGCCAGTCCCATATCAGCCGCCAGCTCGGCCAGCTCCAGCGGGCGGGGCTGGTGCGCTGCGAGCGGGACGGTGTACGCACGATTTGGAGTGCCGACGGCGACCTGGTGGAAGACCTCTGCAACCTGGTTCAGAACCGCCTCAAGCAGCGCTTAGAAAACCAGCTCAAGCAGCTAAAGGCCGTGCCCTAGGCAGCTTTGGCTGAGCCCCATCTGGAGCTGTACCTGTGCTCCATCCCTGAGGAGTTGCGCCACTTGTTTAATCACTACCGGATGGTGGATGCGGCGATGAAGACTTAGTCCTGTTAAGACTTGTCGTCATCATAGTGAAACCCTAAAGTCATCGCCCTCTGAACAATAAATATAAGTTGAGCCGTACTCCAACCCGCCATAAGTATACCATTGATTGCTTCACCAACACTCAGCAGGCGCCAGCAACTAACAAGTGTAATATCTCCGTAGCCAACAGTGGTGAAAGTAATTCCCGAGAAATACAAACTTTCTGCTAGCCCATGAATGACGCCGACGTGGCGATACACCCATGCCCATAGGACAATGTCTAATAACAAGGTGGCTGCCGTAATCAGCGCCCCCAGGGTAATGAGCAACAGGTGACGTGAACGACTTGTGGAGCACCAGGAAATTAGTCGTTCCCAGTGAATAAGCTCTACCTGGACCGACGTTACCCATGCATGAATGATGGCTGTAGCAACGAGCATCCCCACTACAATCCCAGCAACGGTGCTGAATTCTGGGCAAATTAATAGTTGAGGTGTCGCTCTATAACCGCTTAAAACCATACCTACTGTTGCCATGCCGGCCAATAGGGGCCACCTCAACTGTTTCCAGCTCATCTGTTGCTTGCAGCTGTAGAGGATTTCTCCTAAAAATTTAGCATCTTTTCTGTCCGCTAGTATCAGTAGCCCTATTAGTTGATCACTTTCGGTTACTGACAGGAAAGATTAAGGCTCTGCAGCCCCCTAGGCGGCCAGCGGTATATCTACACCACATCTAGCTTAGCGGTAGATCCATATACCCTAACCGCAATTACCCCGGTGACTCGTCAAAAGCTTGATGCCGCTGTGGCGGTACTGGTGGCTTGGCATTAATGAGATGGATGCAGATGTTGATTTCGAGCAGAATCACGGCTCAAAGCGGTAGGGGCCCGCTTCCATGGCTGATCAGGGATCGTCTATCGGCAACAAGAACACCCCATTGCCGAAGTGCTGTACGCCCACCTAGCTGCCTAGAAAGCGCTAGTTATCGGGGAGACGCACCGTTTGGCAGCGGCCTGAGCTGCGTTTCGGCAAGCGGCGACAGGCCGATCTCATAAAGCCTGATAGAGGATGGCCCCCCCCAGTATGAGGACTGCGGCCAGGGCGATTGCCCGCTGCAGCCGGGCCAAGATCGGCCGCACCTGGTGGCTAGCCACCAGCCAGTCCTGCTCACGCCAGGCCAGGGGCTTCTCCCAGACCTGGCCGTCGTACCACCCCGTTTCCTCGTATTCGACCCGTTCGATCAGTAGCCGCTTCAGCACGGTTGTCCAACCAAGCCATTGGCGCACCAGTAATAAAAGGGGCAGCACCAGGGCCGCCACGGCGGCTGCCGCCCCGAGCCGGGCCAGGTCGTGGCGCAGGGGCACACTGCCGCTGGCCACCAGCAAGGTGAAGGGCAGAACCACCAGCCAACTGAGTACCAGGGCCCTGCCCAGGGGCCAAGCGCCCCGGCAGGGCCAAGCGAAGAACCACGACTCCACTAGCTCCCTATAAAGGTTCAGGGGCCGTTGGGCATGGGGCACCGGACAGGGCTGCTCACTGACCGGGGAATCGGACATGGGGCCGCAGAACAGAATCGGGGCTGGGCTTCAGGGGGCCAAGGCTTGGCTGGAGCCGGGTGATCAAGGCTCTCAGCTTAGGAATGGCCCTATCTCGCCGTGGCCCAGGCCAGGCCGATGGCCTCACCGGCCAGCATCAGGCCGCAAAGTATGGCCAACAGGCGGTAGGTCCAGGGGGGGCTGATCCTGGCCACCGCTGAGGTGTCGATGCCGGAGCGCTCGGCGAAGTCCCCCAGGAAGGCCTCAAAACGTTCCACCCGCTGGGGCAGCAGAAAGGCCCCACCCACCTGATCTCGCACATAAAACACAGAGCCACCCTGGCTGGTGCCCACGGGGGTGAGCGACCGAATCGAGCTCCAAGGAAGCTGCCAGCCGCGGCGCAGCAGCCAGGCGCACCAGGGGGGATGGCCCACCCGGATCCCGCTGCCATCGAGTTCCACCCTTTCACTGGTGATCGCCACCACCAGCACCAACCCCAAGGGCACCGCAACCAACATCAGGGGACGCAGCGCCTCGGGGGCCATCAGCGGCAGGGGTAAAACCAGGGCTAAATAGAGGGCCAGCAGGGTGAAGCGGATCAGGGTTGCCATGGCGTGGATGCTGGGGGCAGGAGATTCCGGCACGGCTGATAAGGGGTATTGCGGGGAAGCGGGCAAACGGCATGGCGCAGAACTGATCCAGCTTGCGCGTCCAACCCGGTGGCACTGATGCTCCATCTTGCTTGCTCACCAGCTCCTTCATACCCAGCCCCAGCAGGCCGCCGAGGTCTGCCCAGGCAGCCTCTCCGGCGGAAGCAATGCGCTCCGCAGTTGCCAGGCAAAGCGCTTGGCACGGCAGGACCTAGCCAGCCATGCCCCTTGCTTCACGATTCTTAATCAGACCTGCCAGGATTTCAGAAATGCCTAACGAGCATGACCACCTCTCTTCTGCTGGAGCTCATCGGTGCCTTTACCGGGGGCTGCTTTGCTCTCTGGTTTATGAGCCAGCGCCTGTCTTCGGCCGGGGGCTTCTCACTGACTGGATTGGCATCGGTTAAGCCGGCAGCATTGGCCTATTTGCAGAGGCCGGGTTTGATGGCCTCGATGGGCCTACTGCTGCTGCGCCTGAGCATCGGCGTGATGATGATCCACCACGGCCAAGAGAAGCTCGCTGATCCCCAGCAATTCGCCAATACCTACGTGGCCTCACTGCATCTGCCTTTCCCCCTCTTCTTTGCCTATTTGGCAGGATTCTCAGAACTAATCGGCAGCTGGCTAGTAATTCTCGGGCTTCTCACACCGTTGGGTGCCCTAGCCCTGACCGGCACGATGGCGACGGCGGCTTACCAGCACATCCTCACCGCCGGGCTGAACATATACGTGCTCGAACTGGTATTGCTCTACTTGGGAGGGAGTCTCGCAATACTGCTAAACGGTCCGGGGCGCTTTTCCTTTGACGCGGGCATCGGTCCAGAACTGATTTCATCAATCGAGCGCAGCAACCCTTCCGCCGAATCCGAGTGGTCCGCCAGCCCAGGAACCATGACCCCGGCAGCAGTGCCCGTGGAAGCCTTCAATCGCTCCCGCTAACCCCAACGAAGAGGGAAGCAGACCCGCAACCCCCACCACTTGCCAAAAATCGCAACATTACGTTACAATTCGGCTGAATCAAATCAGAAAAATGACTGAATCCACCC
>Ga0114960_10004743_pt1 | contig 10140 bp, 14 predicted proteins | sample C_130625_MF_Meta_FD_92637 | JGI IMG/M metagenome (GOLD analysis project Ga0114960, IMG submission 92637) | Freshwater microbial communities from Lake Croche, Canada to study carbon cycling - C_130625_MF_MetaG | ecosystem: Environmental > Aquatic > Freshwater > Lake | place: Lake Croche, Canada...
ATAATTAGGTCATGGTAGATACCACAGGTGGATTTAGTAGCGCAGGTTTGCAATTAGAAGCCAAAACACTTGTGCTGCCATCTTTATCGCAAAGTGAAGCAATTGAAATTGGCGAGATAGCCCTTCAGCTCGGACGTGATCGTGGTTTAGCAATCATGATTGAAGTGCAACTAGGAAAGTGGCCGGTATTTCATATTGCGTTATCTGGCACAAAACCAGAAAATGATAATTGGATCGCTCGCAAAGCTCGAGTAGTTCATGTAACTGGTAATTCAACAATGTATGAGCGCGTGTTTGCCGAAGAATACAACTTTGATTGGTATTTGAAGAACAAATTATCTGAAGAGTTGCATGCAATTCATGGCGGTGGATTGCCACTCAATGTCAACGGATTAGGATTAGCTGGAGTATTACTAATTAGTGGATTACCTCAAGTTCAAGATCATTTACTTGGAGTTGAAGTAATTGCCGAGTTCTTAGCGCGAAAAGGTGAGCAGCAGTGAGTATCTGGGTTTGCGGTGAAGTCTTAATCGACCTTTTACCAGGCACTCCACAGCTCACTGCAGTTGTTGGTGGCGGACCAGCAAATACCGCCAAAGCGCTTTCTCGCTTGGGCCACGATGTTCAATTCATCGATGGAATTTCTACCGATGCTTATGGAAAATTAGCCCGAGCAGAATTAATTCGCGATGGTGTCGGTTTAGATTTAGCACTAACAAGTGATTTGCCAACTTGTACGGCAACCGTTTCATTGAGTAGCGATGGTTCAGCTAGTTATGAATTCTTAATTGATCAAACAGCAACCTTTGCCTTTGATAACTCGTGGTTGCCTGATCCAGAACGATTGAAGCCAGATGTTTTACAGATTGGCACGTTAGTGACAATTATCGAGCCCGGTGCTTCGATTCTTTACGAGTGGGCGGTAAAAGTCGGTGAATTTGCACCAATAGTTTTTGATCCCAATATTCGCCGGAGTGTGATGTCTGATCTAACAAAATATCGTGACGAAGTTGAAAAATGGGTAAAGATTAGTAGCGTTGTGAAGTTTAGTGAAGATGATATTGCTGAACTTTATCCAAATGAAGATCCGATTGAAATCGCCAAAATCTGTTTGGAAAAAGGTGTTCAATTAGTGGTGATTACTAAAGGTGCAAACGGCTTAGTCGGTATCACTGCCGATGGAGTCGTTGAAGTTCCAGGTATAAAAATTGCGGTTATAGACACAGTTGGCGCTGGAGATACAGTTGGTGCAATTATTGTTGAAGCAGTTATAAAGATGGGTATTTTGAACTTAACTGGATCAAATTTGCGTGAAGTTTTACATCGCGCTGCAGTTGCAGCAGCGATCACCTGTTCTCGTGCCGGAGCTCAACCACCCCGTGCATTTGAACTAACTGAAGCACTCGAGCGGAACTAATATGCAATTCATTGACGATGCTGAATTTCAAATAAATATTGATTTAGATCAAGGCGCGAGAATTGCCTCGCTAATTTGGCGAGATATGCAGTTCACACTGCCCTTTCGTGGCACTCCCGTAAATTACGGCTGGTATGGCATGGGCCCATGGGCCGGCCGTGTCCGCGATGGCTTAATAACTGGCGCCAATGGTCAAGAGCACCAATTGCCGCAAATTTTTGATCCACCAAATGCGCTACATGGATTTGGATTTACCTCATCATGGCAGGAAATTGGCCCAGGGCGCTCGTTATTACATTTACCCGCACCTTATGGCGGCGCAACTTTAGAACAAACGATTGAAGTATTAGATGATGCAATTCGTTGGTCACTTGAATACGAACCAGGTGATTGTGATTTGCCGGCTTGGTTAGGTTTACATCCTTGGTTTGCGCGTGATTTAGACCGTGGTGGCAGCGCGGTAATTGATTTTTCTGCAAACCAAATGTTGCAACGCGGTTCAGATGGACTACCAACTGGTGAATTAGTTAAACCAGTGCCTGAACCCTGGGACGACGCATTCACGGGCATTGTTGGAACCCCCGCAATCATTTGGGAAGATGTCGCGCGTATCGACATCGAGTGTGACGCACCTTGGTGGGTCGTCTATAGCGAAGATGCTGAAGGTGTTTGTATCGAACCACAAACTGCGCCACCTGATGCAGCTAATTTAGGAATTACCGGCGAGCACTACATCGAAGCGCTTTTTGTTTTCACCGAAGAGTAAAAGGATAGGAAAATTAATTGATCGACCGTAACCATCTGGCCAAATTAACTGCACGCGAAGAAGAGCGATTTTTAAAGTTACATCCTAAAAGTGGCGAGCTCTTTGAAAAAGCAAAACTTTCAATGCCCGGTGGAGTTCCTATGTCCTGGATGGCAAAGTGGCCAGGTGCTTACCCAATCTTCATTGATCAAGCAAAAGGTGCGCGTTTTACCGATGTTGATGGCAACTCTTATATCGATTTTTGTTTAGGTGATACCGGATCAATGACTGGCCATTCACCAGATGCAACCGTGGCAGCGATACGTGAACAAGCAGGAAAAGGTATTACTGCCATGTTGCCGACTGTCGATGCCGCAATTGTTTCGGCTGAGTTAGCTAAACGATTTGGCCTTCCACTTTGGCAATTCACCGTCTCGGCCACCGACGCTAATCGCCATGTAATTCGCTATTCCCGCCTTCTTACGGGCCGCACAAAGATTGTGGTTATTGATCGCTGCTATCACGGTTCCGTAGATGAAACTTTTGCCACCTTAGACGTAGCTGGAAACACGGTAGCTCGCGAGGGAAATATTGGCGCACCAGTGGCACTTGATCACACAACTCGGGTTGTTGAATTCAATGATCTTGCTGGCATGGAAAAAGCATTGGCAAGCGGTGATGTAGCAGCAATTTTAATGGAACCGGCAATGACAAATGTAGGAATTGTTCTGCCGCGAGCAGGCTACCTAGAAGCAGTGCAAGAACTCGCCAAGAAATATGGCGCTATTTTAATTATCGATGAGACTCACACAATTTCAGTTGGTCCTGGTGGGATGACGGCAGACCTTGGTCTAAATCCAGATTTTCTAACCATAGGTAAAGCCATTGGTGGAGGAATTCCAACCGGAACATTCGGTATGACACAAGCAATTGCTGATTCAATCAAGAAACTGGTTGAGCTAGAGATCATTGATACTGGTGGAGTCGGTGGCACACTTGCGGGTAACGCACTCTCGCTTGCAGCAATGCGAGCAACACTGACTCATGTTCTGACGAAAGAAAACTTTGACCGCATGATTGATCTTGGCTCTCGTTGGTCAGATGGCGTAGATGCAGCGATTGCTGAATTTGATTTGCCATGGAGCTGCAATCGTCTAGGCGCACGAGGCGAATATATTTTTGGAAAAGTTGCGCCAGTTACTGGTGCTGATGCAAACAACGCAGGAGACTTTGAGTTAGAGCAGTACTTGCATTTGCGTATGTTAAATGATGGATTTTTAATAACACCGTTTCATAACATGGCCTTGATGTGTCCTGACACTACAAGCGCCGATGTCGATGCTCATACTGTGGCATTTCGTGAGATGTGTGCTGAATTAGTTGAAGCCTAATTTCTTATAAAGAATAAGCGCTGAATGATTATCAGCATCAACATAGAGCATTGATTCCTTAATTTCTTTGCTTTGGAAATAATGAAGAGCAGTAAGCATTAATGCTTTACCCAACCCTGTGCTATGAGCAGCGGGGTTTACGCCAATTACATAAATTTCCCCAATAGCGCCTTCATTTACTCGATCGTTATGGATTTTGGTCCAACAGAAACCGATGAGTTTGCCATTGTCTCGAGCCAAGAAGAAGCCATCAGGATCAAACCAGCTTTCGTCAATGCGATTAGTTAAATCCTGCATTACCCAATCGCCTTGGTCAGGATGCACGATAAAAATCTCATTATTTAGCGCTAACCATTCATCGGCATCGATGGGTTTAAAAGTAGTTACCTCAGTCGAAGTATTCGGCTCTGGTAAATCAGCAGGAATTGAAAGATGTAGTTTTAGAATCGTGCGCATGATTAAATCCGCTCAGATACTTGGGTATCTTTCATGGCACTAGTTACCGTAAAGCGATAGCCCACATTTCGAACGGTGCCAATAATTGATTCGTGCTCTGGACCAAGCTTGGATCGAAGTCGTCTGATGTGCACATCGACTGTGCGGGTTCCGCCGAAATAGTCGTAACCCCAAATTTCCTGCAGTAACTGGGCACGTGTGAATACTCGACCAGGATGCTGAGCCAAGAACTTTAATAGTTCAAATTCCTTAAAAGTTAAATCTAGTGCACGACCTTTAATGCGAGCGGTGTAACTATTTTCATCAATTGCAACTTCACCAGTTCTAATTTCACCAGCTGCCGAATCGTTTTCTGCCAGATGTGCAGCAAATTCTCCGATCGCAATTCGAATACGTGCATCAACTTCAGCTGGGCCAGCAGTATCGAGAATTACATCATCGATGCCCCAATCAGCACTTAGCGCTGATAACCCACCTTCAGTTGTAATGACAACAACTGGTGCACCAGAACCCGTAGCGTGAAGTAGTTTTGCTAAATTTTTCGCAGCCGGAATATCACGACGCGCATCTAACAATAAAATATCTGTTTCAGGTATATCAATTAGAACGCTTGCTTCAGCTGGAACGATTTTTACTTGATGTTGTAACAAGGCAAGTGAAGGTAGAACTTCCGCGCTCGCGCCTAGAGTGTTTGTAAGTAGTAACACTCTTGCCATTTGCGCTCACCTGCCTTCAGTTGCGTTCTAGGTGTTAAGTGGCACAGACTACTCTCGTGAAATCTTTCCTACCAATTCTTTTCGTGCTGGGGGCTGCTACTGGTTATGGCCTTTGGTACCAGAAATCACGGGGCAAGATTCAAGCTAAAGCCACCTCTAGCAAGGCTTTAACTGCTTCAGTTATTGGTGGCGAACTCGGATCAAGGGCTACCTTGGTGCAGTTTTCATCAGCCTTTTGTACTCCATGTCGAGCAACTCGCACTTTGCTCGAAAACGTAGTCGCTGACTTAAGCGATGTGCGTCATGTTGAAATAGATGCTGAAACAAACCTGGAATTAGTGCGAAAACTAGATATTCGCTCAACGCCAACCACCGTAATTCTTAATAGTTCAGGTGTTGAAGTAGGACGCGCAGTAGGCGCCCCTAAACGTGACCAAGTTTTTGCCGCACTTGCCGCGATCAAATAACACCTGCAAGTAACTCGCAATTAGGCTTTCTTGCACCGCCTCTTTATTCTTATGACATGTCTTTTGCCTTTGTAGCCTTCCCGTTTTTTACGGGCTTTTTCACAAAGCGTCGCGTACTTGATTACGGACGCTTAGCTGTTTCGTTGTGTAGTAACTAAAACTTAAAAATTCCAGTTTTAGTAACCCACAACAAAGAATAGTAGGAAACAAATGACAACTTTAGAAAAGAACGACACCTCAGTAGTGATTGATGCACGTGGTCCACGTTTTTCAGCAGCAATTACAGTTTTTGTATTAGCAATTGCGCTAGTAACTCAATCACTAACTCTGATTGCTTTTCAATTAATTGTGTTTCTAATTGGCGCCACTAAAGGACCACAATTCACACCTTACGCATTTCTCTTTAAGAGACTTGTAAAGCCTCGGCTGAAAGGTGAATTCGTACCCGAAGATGTACGACCACCTCAATTTGCCCAAGCCATTGGATTTTTATTTGCAGCAATTGCTGTAACTGGTCTGCTATCTGGAGTCACAGCACTTTTCACCATTGCAACTGGCTTTGCACTCGCAGCCGCATTCTTAAATGCAGCTTTTAATTACTGCTTAGGCTGCGAAGTTTATTTACTACTTCTTCGCGCTCGTCGTTAATCTGAATACCGATTTTTACTCACCAACTAACAAATTACTAGAAAAGGAAAATATATTTATGTCACGTGAAACCTCACTCGTAAGCGCTGATTGGGTAGCTCAAAACCTGAATAATCCAGCAGTCGTACTAGTCGAAGTAGATGAAGACACTGCTCTATATGAGCAAGGCCATATTGAAGGAGCAATTACTTTTCATTGGCGCGATGATTTGCAAGATGGCTTAATTAGAGACCTAATTTCAAAAGAAAAATTTGAAGCTTTGCTCTCTAAGAGTGGGATATCAAACGACACCACAGTCGTTCTCTATGGCGGCAACAACAACTGGTTCGCAACCTATGCTTTCTGGTACTTCAAGATTTATGGTCACACTGATGTGCGATTGCTCGATGGTGGCCGCAAGCTTTGGGAGCTTGATGCTCGCCCATTTGTAACAACCGTGCCAACTCGCACTGCAACTCGCTACGTAGCTAAAGAACGAGATAATTCAATTCGTGCGTATCGCGATGAAGTTATCTCGGCAATTAGTAAATTAAATATTGTTGATGTCCGATCACCGGCAGAATTCAGTGGCGAATTGGCAGCCCCCGCGCATTTACTACAAGAGAGTGGCCAAATTAAGGGCCATATCCCAAGTGCCAAAAATATTCCGTGGTCAAAAGCTGCAAATGAAGATGGCACATTTAAATCAGATACTGAACTAAAAGAACTCTACGTTGGCGCTGGTGTTGATTTAGCGAAAGACACGATTGCATATTGCCGAATTGGAGAACGTTCAGCATTTTCGTGGTTTGTGCTTCATGAATTACTAAATGTTTCAAATGTTAAGAACTATGACGGATCATGGACTGAATACGGTTCATTAGTTGGCGTTCCGGTTGCGATAGGCGCTTAATGAGAACTTGCGGCGCAACTCCAGGCGGTCCAGATATTTCAGGCATTGACTTAACAACGCAAACCGTAATTCAAGGTGTCATTCTCAGGGACGGGGAAGACGATGGTGTTCCAAATGGAACTCCCGTTGGTAACGCACATGTTCGATTATTGGATTCAACTGGTGAATTCACCGCAGAAGTTCCAACTAACGCAGACGGGCAATTTCGATTCTTCGCCGCTCCTGGTGCCTGGACCTTAATAATCCTGGCTTCAGGAGCGCGCGCGGAACGTGAAGTAATAGCTGCAAAAGGTGCTCCAGTCGATTTAGTTATAGAAATTTAAGTAGAATTGGCTTATGGCTGAACAACATGAATTACGAGATAAAGGTTTGCGCTTAACCCCGCAACGTGAATTAGTTTTAGCTGCAGTTCGCGAACTCGGCCATGCCACACCTGAAGAAGTTGCCGAAAAAGTTCGCCAAACACATCCAGGAATCAACCTCTCAACGGTTTACCGCAACTTAGAAACTCTAGAAAATGTGGGCTTAGTGCAGCACACTCACTTAGGCCATGGTGGAGCTACGTATCATGCAGCCGAAGAACTCACTCACTTACATTTAGTCTGCGGAATTTGTGGCTCAGTTGGAGATGCACCTATTGAGGTCGCAGCCAATTTTGTAAATGCTCTAGCCGATGATTATGGATTTAAAACAGATGTCACACACTTTGCAGTTTATGGCACTTGTTCAGCTTGTTTCGCAGCTGAAAGTAAGTAATGAGCGCCGTACTCGTCGAGGACGGCCCCGACAAAGGTGCAGTTTGGCATTTTGGTGATCCAGTAAAAGAACAAAGAGCACTCGAAGCCGGCACTGCTTGGGCTGACTTATCACATTACGAAGTTGTCGCACTATCAGGGCCAGAACGATTAACTTGGCTTCACTTATTAACTACCCAAGATCATGAAAATTTATTGGCTGGTCAATGGCAACATGCTTTAATTTTAGATCCCAAAGGCCATATCGAACACCAATTCTTTTTAGTAGATGATGGTGACACCACATGGTTAGTCGTTAATCCTGGTCGTAGTGCTGAATTAATTTCGCATTTAGAGAAAATGAAATTCCGAGCTCAAGTTGAAATTCATGATGCATCTGCGGAGTTTGCAGTTTTGCGCGCCCCTGGAAAAATCAATGAAATTAATGGCCCATATGCACTTGTGCCTCGTGCCGAATTAGCAAATATGATCGAAACATTTAATTCTATCGCAACTCAAGTAGGCACCTGGGCACTTGATGCAATGCGAGTAGCGGCTGGGTTACCGCGAATAGGTTTTGAAACCGATCACAAATCTATTCCCAATGAACTGGGGTTACTAAATAGTGCTGTGCACCTTAATAAGGGTTGCTATCGAGGCCAGGAAACTGTGGCGAAAATAAATAATTTAGGAAATCCACCACGCCGTTTAGTCATGTTGCATCTTGACGGCACCGAAGTAAATTTTCCTAAAGTCGGTACTCCAGTTGAGAATGATGGGGTGATTGTTGGTTATCTAGGAACTGTTGCCAGACATCATGAACTAGGCCCAATTGCACTCGCAGTGGTTAAACGCAACACCCCATTAGATGCAACGCTCTCGGTTGCCGGAATCCCAGCCGCACAAGAAGCAATAGCTGCAGGTAATTAGTAAATGCAATTGTTCGGACAGTTACTACTCACTTTAGTAGCAGGGCTCGCGATCATGTGGGCCGTAAGAAAGATGTAACTAACCGATAGACTTATAGGCATGGAGCTCTTAACCTCAATTCTCCTTGGCCTAATTTCATTAGTTGTTGGCGCCGGATTACTGTTCTTTGCTATCACTAGTCGCAGAGATCCCGAAAGCGCTCGCTACCGAGATAGCAGAAAGCGAAATAGCAGATAATGGTATTTACAATCCCTGAAGGACTTCATCCTGATTTAAATCCACTTGCTTGGCTAGTTGGTACATGGCGCGGTAAAGGTCACGGGGAGTACCCAACAATTAAACCTTTTCAATTTATTTCTGAAACAGTTTTCAATCATGACGGTCGCCCGTTTCTAAATTATTTTTCACGTTCCTGGATCGTTGATGAAGATGGTGAAATTATTCGCCCCGGTGCAAGTGAGGCAGGTTTTTGGCGGGTTAAACCTAATAATGTGCTGGAAGTTGTTATTTCGCACAACACTGGAATAACTGAAGGCTGGCTTGGTCATTTCGACGGGCCAAAGATTCAATTAGCAATGGATCAAGGTTATTCTGCGCCTTCAGCAAAAATTGTGACTGCTGGCGTGCGGTTGTATGGATTAGTTGAAGGTGAACTTTTTTATGCATATGACATGGCTGCCCAGGGACAACCACTTCAAGCACATATTTGGTCAACTAGCCCACGCTCTACCGATTAAGCATGAACGTTGTTCTAGCGCAATTAGTGCGTAGTGGATTAATTGAATCAACGCATAGTGGTCATTTAATTCTTATTTCTGCAGACGGATCTGATTTATTGAAACTAGGCGACGTTGAAGCCGAGATTTATCCGAGATCTGCAATTAAATCTTTACAAGCAGCAGCAATGGTGCGAAATGGGTTAGTTCTACATGAACAACAACTAGCTTTAGTCTGCGCAAGCCATGGTGGCACTCTCCGTCATCAAGAAGTTGCCCTAGAAATTTTAAGCAGCGTTGGGTTGTCAGAATTAGATTTGCAAAATACCCCTGATTTTCCCATGGATCGCCATGCTCGTATCGTCTGGGGTGACAAGCCTGCAACTTCATTAGCTGCCAATTGCAGCGGTAAGCATGCAGGAATGTTGGCAACTTGTGTTGCTAATGGCTGGGATTTGAAAACATATCGCGATGCAGAGCATCCACTTCAGATTGCAATTGCTAATGAAATTAGCGACCTAACTGGTCAGCCAGTAATTCGCACAAGCACCGACGGTTGTGGTGCGCCACTTTTTTCTATGAGCACTCGCTCAATTGCAGTAGCTGCTCGAAAAATGCGTATCGATTCAGATCCAGTATTCATTGAGATCATTAACGCATGTTTAAAGTTTCCCGAAATGATTCTGGCTGAAGGCGCTTTTGATACTCGCATGATGCGCGCAGTTCCTGGGTTATTTGTAAAAGGTGGCGCCGAAAGCGTGATGTTGGCATCTTTAACCGACGGAAGTGCGATTGCTTGGAAGATCTCTGATGGCAGCAATCGCGCAAATGGGCCCATGATGAAAGCTGCACTTGCTAAATTTGGCATATCTATTGAGGGTGAAGTAGTTGATGTGCTGGGTGGCACAAACGTAGTCGGCTCACTTAGCGCTAACTTTTAATCAGCGTTACCCTTTAACCATGAACGCACGGATTGCCACCTTGATGGTGCATACCTCACCTCTAGATCAACCAGGTATTGGTGATGC
>Ga0114960_10004749_pt1 | contig 10136 bp, 11 predicted proteins | sample C_130625_MF_Meta_FD_92637 | JGI IMG/M metagenome (GOLD analysis project Ga0114960, IMG submission 92637) | Freshwater microbial communities from Lake Croche, Canada to study carbon cycling - C_130625_MF_MetaG | ecosystem: Environmental > Aquatic > Freshwater > Lake | place: Lake Croche, Canada...
ATAGTTTGTTCCCAGAATTCTACTAGTTGCGGAGTCTTGGATGTTAGTAAGTGTGAAGTAAGGTGGTCTTCCGCGTAACCTTTAACTTCTACACACCAAAGGTTGGTTTGCCCAGGAACGTATAAATCGCCCTTAAGCTGATGTTTAGGGTCAAGAGCACCTGATCCAGGTATTCTTTCCCATGTTAAACCAGTATGCTTTTTTAACAAATCCCGTACTGTGGTTTCTGTTCTAGCGCCTTTGGCTCTGGCGTCTACGACCATTATTTAGCTGTAAAAGTTTCTTTTACAATTACTGAGATTGGTGTAGGTGTTGGTGTAACAACATTTACAGAAATTGGTGTAGTATCTTCTACAGCTACACGCTCAACTGTACAACTAGGATCAATTCTAAAAATTGCTTTGCCTGTACCAGATACAATTACTGTAGAGTAATCACATTCATCAAAACTATTACCAATTGTTAAAGTTTTTCCGTTTAAAATAACTGTTACGTTACCTTCAATTTGTTCTAAAATCATATCATACCTCTATTTGGGATATATTGTTACGTTTAACAACATTAATCTTTTCTAGAAGCGGGTGACTAAAACCATGGCTTACTAAAAAAGTATTTAAATGTTCTTCTTGTAGTAATACTTCTACTAACTTTTCTTTTCCGTCAGTGTCAAGTGTTTCTACTGTTTCGTCTAAGATTAATAAATTAATTCTAGAGCTGGATAGTGTTTGCATTAGTTTTCTAATAGCTAAAAGTGTAGCTACGTTAACTCTTGCTTTTTCACCACCACTTAAAGCTAGTATTTCAATATCTTTTCCATTATCGGTAATAACAACATTTAATTTGTCACTAGCACTTATTTTGAAACCAATTTGAAACCTGCCATCACTTAGATCAACCAAATATTTATTTGTAATTTCTTCTAAGTCTTTTACTAAACTTTCAATTTTATAAGCTACTAAACCTGTTGTTGAAAATGTTTTTGTTAAAACATTTAAAATACTCATTCTTTCACTTAATTCATGCAATTTACCACTGTAAACTTCTAACTCTTGATTCATTTCAATCAATTGTTTTGATACTAAGTCTACTTTTGTATTGTGTGCAGTTACTTCTTTATTGTGTTGCTCTGCTTCTGTAATTTTACGTTTTGTTGAGCTAATACTACTTTGTAATTCTGTAAATTGTTGTTGTAATGTTTGTTTATCTAGTAATGTTTCTGGCAGTTCTGTATCAATTAAAGTATGATACTTTTCCCAGTCTTCTTGTGCTTTTTGTGCTTCTTGCCAAGCAGTTTTTTGATATTTAATATTGTTAATTCTTGTAGTATACATTGAAGATGCATACTCAGCTTTTTCAGCTTCACTTTGTTTTTCTGTTATTAATTCCGTGACTTTAGCTTCGTTAATATCACTTAAACAAGTAGGACAAGTTCCGCGCAAAGTTTTCATTTTTTTAACAAAACTTTGCGAATCACTAATTGTTTTAGATAATTTTGCAACTTCTGCTTGATAACTTTCTATGCCTTCTTCTGGTTTTTCAGGAATTGGTAATAGTTTTATTTTTGATTGTAGTTGTTTATAAGTATTATTCTGCGAAATCTTTTTATTAGTAGACTCAATACTATTAATGCTAGAGTCTAGTGCTGAAGCTTCTGTTATTAAACTTGTATCTAATTCAGGTGCAACAACAGGTTCTTTTAAAGTTAAATCAGTTTTTTCATACTTGTTTAACCAGCTTGAAACAGTATTAACTTGAGATTGTACTGCAGCAATATCTTTGGTTAATTGAACAGAAACTTCTTTAAAAACTTCAGCAGCACGTGTATATTTACCTAAATTTAAAATTTCAATTAAAAACTTTTTACGAGCAGTATCAGGAGCCGTTAAAAATTCTAGACTTGAAGCATTTGATTGATAAACAATCTGTGCAAAACTTTTGTGATCAAAACCTAGTATATCTTCAATTATTTTATAAGTAGCTGTGGCTGTGTGAGCACTAATGTCTACTGCGTTTTTAAATAACTTAACTGTTTGTGCAGTACCGCGCGTAGATTTAATTGTATAGTCTACGCCATCACGATTAAAATCTAGTTCAATTGTATACGACTTGTCTTTTACATAACGGTTAAGAATGTCTGCTTTTTTAATACCTTTGGAATTTTTATTAAATAATACTTCTTCTAGTATAAGTGCAATTGAACTTTTTCCATGCCCATTACGACCTACTAATTGTGTTAGTGGAGCGGCAACAAAATCAATTTGATTGTCTTTTCCGTAGCTAAAGGCGTTAGCCCATCGTAGTTGTTTTATAGTTATCATTAACAGCAAATCTCTTTTTTAGTTCTGGTAATCCGCCTATGTACTCACCACCAATAAATATTTGTGGCACTGAACGAGCGTTAGGTACTTTTTCAATTAAATCTTTTTTAGTATATGTACCAGCACCAACTACGAACTCTTCAACTTCAATAGCATAAGAGTTTAATAAACGTTTAGCTTCTTGGCAAGCTGGGCAATTTGGTTGTGACCATACTTCAGCTTTATTCGGATTCAATTTTGTCTGCATAGTTTTGAAATTCCTTTAATACGTTTTCAATAGTAGTGTCTGGTAACTCTAGGATGTACGCAAGATACTCACGAATCTCTTCCGACATAGACATTTCTTTGTCTAAGATTAGTGCTGAATCTGTATCACGTTTAATAACTTTACGATCAATTAATTCTGAATCTTCTAATTCACCAAGTTCTTGCATATCACCTTCAACTTGATAAATTGTGTGATCGTAGTCAGTTGGTGGTTTAGGGTCGTGTACAGCTACTGTACGGCGAATTAATTGTGGCAGTTGTAGTTTACGCCACTCATGTGTTAGTGTAACACTATCTAGTATTACTACACCAGTGTCTACATTATGACGATGAAAACTAGTAGTAACGGGACTACCTGGATAAATAATATTTTTCTGAGAGTTTTCATAGCTGTGTAAGTCACCTGCTAACACTACTTTCCAACAAGCAAATAGTTCTAAATCTAATTCAGGTTTTACGTGCGGCGGGATCTCTCCGCGTGCATGAGTAAAGCAAATATCTCCACACACTAAGTGTGGTGCTTTTTCGAATTCTTTTAATTTGTTGTAAGGAATAAAATCCATGTTTTCTAGTGAGTAGAAATCGTCAATAATTTCTACTTTGGAATTTAATCGATTGGTAACTTGTTTTAGGTTAGTAAGGAAAGTTGTATCCTTTTTAACTGCTTCGTGATTTCCAGCGTAAATAATAGTGGGAATCTTGCAACTATTAACCAAATCAAAATAAGTTTCTAGTTCTTCCATGTTAGGAAGTTTGTCAAAAATATCACCACCAATTACAAAAAGATCACACTCTGACTGCAATTCATTTAATTGCTGCCACAACATATCAAACCTATTTTTGGCCCACGAAACGGGCACATTCTTCTGACCCAATTTAATATGGACGTCAGCAGTAAATAATACTTTCATATTGCCTTATGAGACAGAAAAGCCCGTTAAACATTTTAGTTTAGCGGGCTTTTTGATTTAACCTAATTCTTTGACTGCTTCTTGCTCTGAAGACTCGCCGTCTTCATCTTGCTGTGTAGTAATTTTTTCCAGCAAGGCTTTTACATCTGCTTCTGTGGGACGAGCAAATTTCTCGTCAATAGATTTAGCAGCATCAGCCATAGCACGCTCTTCGTCAGTTAATGGGCGAGGTTTGCAACGCAAAACCTGCAGCGTGTATTCAACATTAAAAGGCAGTGGGCCAGTTTTAACACGTTTAAATACAACATCCCAACCTGTGTCATAATCAGTAGGGTCACCTAAATCTTCAGCTGCTGTAACGATTTGCTCAAACAACTTCTTTTTCAAGTTAAGTGCAACAACTTTTTGCGATTTAGGGTCAATACAGTTTACAGAATAGCTCCAAGAGCACTTGGCTTCTGGGAAATATTCAGTAACATGGTCTTTTTCAATGTTATCAAACTTTTCTTTTTCACGGCTAAACGCCAAACATTCAACTGGAATATCTTTATTGTTAGTGCCTTTGAGCCAATAAATATATCGTGGGAGAACTCCGCCAATTAAGCGAACTGTATTTTCGCCGTCTTTGTATTCGTAAGATTCGACTTTGTTTGATTGTGCTTTACCTTTGGTATTTTTAAAGCTAAGTGCCATTTTTATTTTTCCTCGTATTTGAAGTGAATTTTGTTTTCTGTTATTTTTAGTAGCGGGTTTGATTTTATTGCGTTTAAGTCAATATCTGAATAAAAAGATAGGTCTAGATATGTATAACCGTAGTATTTATATATGGCGTAATTTCTACGCCCCGCTAACCTTATGTATTGTGCCTTGTGTACAATATCTGTGTTAGTATCAGTAAATAACCGCGCAGGGTTTATTAGAAAACTATTGCCGTTTAAGTTAAAAATCGGTTTGATTTTACTGTATTGGTTTTTAGGAATAGATTTTCTAATAAAATGCAATCTTAAAGTTTCAACTATTTTTACGGAGTCGCATTGTGTTTTGGACTCAAGCAATTCAAGGTTGAAGAAAAGGGTCATATACTAAAACTTAATAACTATTATATCATTTTGGATGTTATGTGACAAGTTTAATTTTTTATACCGTTTCAACTTCCCAGCCTTTACGTAAATATAACCCCAGTCTGTCGTTATTCTGTTTTTTATCAGCATAGCCAGCAAATTGAATATCTACTACTAGTGGATTTCTTTTGTCCTCATAAGGTCTCATAATACGTCCTACAATTTGTTCTAGTAAACTATCGTTTGACATAGGTACTGCTAAAATTACACAACTTAATACATTTATTGAGATTCCTTCTGCAAAAATTTGCCTGCTTCCAGCAACACACAATTTTTCTTTATTAAGTAGTTGTTGTTTTGCTTGCTGTCGTTCTTCAAAACTTGTGCTACCAGTAACCAACAAACATGTTTCACCAATGTATTCCTTAACTTTTTCTAAAAATTCGACTCTGTCTGCTACTATTAATACTGAATGACCATTTTCAATATGCATTTTAGCAATATGACTAATAAATTTTCTATAATTATCTTTTTGAGTTAGATCGTTAATTTTTTCAACCCAAGTAATTCCTGGTTTTAAAGTAATATTACTTTTTACTAAATGCACTTTTGGAACTAATGTATTTGCTTGCGGTGGTTTATATACTATATCGCCAAAATAATCTTTGAATAATATATGTTTTCCATCTTTACGAATCATTGTTCCACTAAGAGCAATTCGGTAACGGGCATGAAATGAATCTAATGTTTGCGCAAATGTACTAGCAGGACAATGGTGTGCCTCGTCTAATATAATTGTACCAAATTCTTTTGATAATTGTTCTAAATTAGGTATAATTGACTGTATATTTCCTACTACAATTGCGTGATCTTCAATATCAAACTTACCGCTACCAATAATACCAGGTGTCATGTCAAAAAGAACTTCAATTTCTTCAATCCATTGATCACGCAATGCAGTAGTATGTGTAATAACTAAAGTTTTTTGTTCTAATTTTTTTGCAATATGCAAAGCAGTAAATGTTTTTCCCCATCCTACTAAAGCATTAATAAAGCAGGTATCTGTTACGTCATTGTATACAATTTGTTGATCTGGCCTTAATCCAAATTTAGTTTTTGGAAAAGGAACTGGAACTAAAACACGTTTATCAATAATTTCATAGCCTTCAGGAATTAAATCTATACGACCTTGCGGAATAGACAGAATACCTTTAATTAACGACTTGTAATTTTTAATTGTTTCTACACTAGCAAATTTTTTTGATCCAGTATCTTTGTGTATTTTATAAGTAAGTGATCTAATTACGTGTTTAGTGTGTTCTACACCTGGATTATCCATGTATATTCTGTTTGATATAACTGCTTTAGGCATTAAACTAGTCTCCAAGTATCTTTTTGTGGATGTTCATAGTACCCGTAAAATAAGTATCCATTATCCATATATAAAACTCCTGCATATTGGTGATAGCTTTCTGGTTGAACCATAGTTTTGAATCTATGGGACACACCTTCTAATTCTAATACACACCCTATGCCATCCGCAGGTAACACTTTAGTAATCTTCTTTGTTGTCAGTTTGGCGCGTGTAGTTTTTTTGTGTTGAAAAACCTGTCCGTGGCTATCAATAAACCAAGTTGTTGATTTTGCTAACTTAATAATATCTACAAGAAAGTATACTGCTGAACTTATAGGAAACAACGTTGCTTTACCTTGCAAAGCGAGTCTTCGTAAACCCAAAGTGGGTTTATCAATAGACTTATCGTCTACAAACCTATAATTTGTTGTGTGTTCAGCAGTATCCTTATCACTATATTCTGATTTATAGTATAATATGCTGCCATCTTGTTCAGGCTGTTTTTCACCCAGCCTGAACACGGGAAATACTATTTCCTGTAGTTTCATAGTACTCCTCCCATGCACCAAAACTGTAGTCATTTCCAATATCTTGGTCAACCCCAATAGGGAATCCAGGAATACTACAACCCCAGTCTTGTTGAGTGTTGCGCTTTAGTATTTCACAATACTGTTCTACGTGTTCTTCTTTAACCAATGCCACAATCGAGTCGTGTACAAGCATAAATATTTTAGCGTCAATATTGGCTTTAGTAACATCATTAGCAGTGCCCATAGCGCCAAGCAAATTAACGTCACTAGCAAGAGACTGAACTTCAGCATTGATGCCACTACGTACTTCATGAGCCGCAATACCTTTGTCACTAGAAAATACATTAGGAAGACGACGCTTTCTGCCAAAATAGCTATAAGTATAACCATTTTGTTCAATAAAGCTTTTGCGCGTATCCAGCCAGTTTTTAAGTTTACTAAATTTCTTAAAATAAGATTTAATATCATCTCTGGCTCTTTCTACTGGATATTCTTCTCCAGTGGCTTTTGACACAGTTTGCGAAACTTTATTAGCACCTGATCCGTACAAGATACCAAAACTAATAGCTTTAGCACTTTGACGCATACTTCCGTACTTCTTTTTAACGTCTTCAACATCACATGGTAAATCAAACACCATCTTAGCAATAGTTGAGTGAAAATCACCACCACTAGAAAATACTTCTTGTAGCTTTTTGTCGCCTGACAACACAGCAGCATAATACATTTCTGCTGTAGTCAAGTCTTGCGATACAATTTTGTAGCCTTGTGGAGCTTTGATACAACCTTTGATAATAGGATTGTCGCGAGGTATTTGCTGAGCATTGAACTTGCCAGAACTACTAAGCCTACCGCTAGTAGTAAATATAAGATTAAAATTTGTACGAATACGACCATCACGATCAAGTTCTGGTAGAATCTTTGAAATATAGGTGTTTTGGATTTTTCCAAGTTGTCGTACTTTTAAAATTGCTGCAGGAAGCGGGTGTTCTTCTGATAGTTGTTCTAATACTTCGGCATCGGTTGACACTGCACCTGTGGCTGTTTTCTTTCCAGTGGGATTAAGCCCAAGGTAGTTAAATAACACAACACGAAGTTGCATTACTGAATTAGGATTAAAAATCTTACCAGTATCTTTTTCAAATCGTTTTACTTCTTCAAAGCCATATACCACTTCTTTGGCTTTGGCAATTTCTTCGTCAAGATACAAATTAGCAGCACCCATTCGTTCTTGCGAAATAGGAATTCCTACTTCTTCCATATCCATCAAAAATAGTGTACCAGGAACAAGAATTTTTTCATACACATAACGTAACTTATCATTAGCCTGAACAATAGGCCAAAACTTTTGAAATAAATCATAAGTTACAGCAGTATCAATACTAGCATAACGACTAATAGTATCAAATGGAATTAAATCATATGTAAAGTCGTCTTGTAGGATACCATTAGCGGCACAATATGATTTTTTAAAATCATCTAACTCTGAATCATAATCGCCATAGTCTGTGTATTTAAGGGCTAAAGGTTTTAAACCATGACTATCAGTTTCATCTAATACATAGTGCATAACCATGGTATCATGAACTCGATTACGATCAAATGTTAGACCTAAGTGATAAGCTAACATTTTGTAGTCAAATTTCATGTTATGAAATATAATAGTAAAAGTGCTACAAATCTTTTGCAATAAATCTACGCAGTCTTCATCCATAGCGTCGCATAAAATATATCTGCCATGCTTAGATTTATAACTAAGTGAAACGCCGAGCACATACCCGTCACGAGGATAAAGCCCTGTTGTTTCTGTGTCTAGTGCTACGTAACCTTGTGCATTATCAATGACTTCTTGTAAAAATTCACGTGCTTCAACGGTACGATCAATACCTTTAAAATCGCCTGTAGTTGCTGGACGCAGTGTACCTTCCATGTACTTATGAATACGATCACACGCGCGTTGAAAATCTGGTTTGCCTTCTGGTTTAAAAGCCAGCATTGCAGGATTTGAAATAGCAATAAATTTGTCTGCAACTAATTGACCAGCCATATTAGTTACTGAAGTAATTTTTGCATATTCTTTGGCAGCTTCTGCACCTACCAAAATAACGTAATCATAAGGTTCTAAATCTACTACTAAGTCTACGTCTTTTTTCAGTAGTTTAGTAATAGGGATTGAACTCATATGGTAGTGGTCAAAATCGAAATTAAAGTATTCTTTATACTTTGTACGATTAGGGGCTTTATCAATTAGTGCGACTTTCATATAATATTCCTTGTGATACTTTATTATAGCGTATCTAAGCTAATTTGTCAAATTTATTAAGAATTAAGTTGTTTTACTACTTGTTCTAGTGATTCTGCAACTTCCCAAGTGCCGTGAGGAGGAGCAAATAGGTAAGTTTTAGTTACAAACACATTTGGTTCTTTTTCTTCTGTAGCACTGTGTACAGCTACTATTAAATCTTTTTTAAGAGCAATTTTAGAACCATTATGTTGTTCAGCGGCATTAGTTAATACTAAGTACATTTTTTCTTTCTATTTATTTATATATTCTGCAATTGAATTTACATCATCTTGTGATAGTTCGCCAGGATCACTACCATCAGGTAATTTAACAATTTCAACAATAAAATTTTCTGCTTCAATTAGTGGTTTTAATGTTTTGGCAGCTTTATCGCCTGCTTCGTCACCGTCAAATAGAAGATATATATGAGTAATACCCTGTGCTTTAAACGGCAAAAGTTTTTGTTTTGTTTCATTTTGTAATGTATTAGTACCAAAAGCACAAATTACGTTTTCTAAACCTTTATCGTAAAGGTTTAACATATCAAATACACCTTCTACAATTACCATCGACTGATAACCACTTGGAAGATGTGCAGGAAACACAGGCATACTAACACCGCTAGGGTAGTTAATATATCTTGGATTTCCATTGCTTAGTGTATGTCTACCAACAAATACTACTGTTTTACCAGTAATATCTCTAACAGGAAAAATAATTCTGTCAACAAGTTTTTCTACTTGATTGGTATAAAATGCACCAAAATATTTTAAAGTTTGAGGACTTATTCCACGGAATTGCTTTAAGTAAGGAGTATGACCACTAGGTAGTTCAAGTCCAGTACCGCCCGTTCTTAGTTCATTCAATTTTTCCTTGAGGGCCGCAATCTTCATGGGTACAGGGTTAGTAAAAACCCCATAATATTTGAATAAATTAGTTTTAAAGCCGCAACTAAAGCAATGAGCAACACCAGTAACTTTGTCTACCCGAAAACTAGGATTAGAATCCTCGTGATCTGGGTTTAAGCATTTAATTAAATAGTCTCGACCTGACACATTAAATGCTAACCCATTTTTGTTAATTAGTTCTAGTACTGGATCGCTCATTTTAATTCCATGGTAAGTCAGATGCTGTGTCGTCTTGTTTTAAATTTTCGGATTTTGTTTTATTGCCAGCTTTTTTAACAATTTCCTTAGCGGCTGGTTTGTCCACTGACTGTGGGCTAATGCGTAAGGTATCCCAATCAATCGGACACGTAAATGCCATTTCCTTGCCGCTGCGTATCTTTGTTGTATCGAAGGAAATTGCGTTCGTTTCTTTATCGTGCGTTTCCATCGTGAGTGCAATATCCGCTGCATCAAGGATACCCTTGGCGAAACGCGCCTCACCTGTGGCGTCGATTTGGTACGGC
>Ga0114960_10004754_pt1 | contig 10127 bp, 10 predicted proteins | sample C_130625_MF_Meta_FD_92637 | JGI IMG/M metagenome (GOLD analysis project Ga0114960, IMG submission 92637) | Freshwater microbial communities from Lake Croche, Canada to study carbon cycling - C_130625_MF_MetaG | ecosystem: Environmental > Aquatic > Freshwater > Lake | place: Lake Croche, Canada...
AAAATCTTTTTTGTAGATGATGGGGCAAAGGATTGCCAACATCTTCCTAGTCTATATAAAGATATTGAGTATGTGATGAGACCTCAAAATATTGGTACAGTAAATAATTTTCAAGATATGTTGAGCCGAGTAAAAACAGAATATGTCATGTTCATCGGTGCAGATAATTGGCTTAGAGCTGATGCTATCGAATTATTGTCTTCGGCAAAAACCGATATCCTAACTTATGACATTGTAGTTACTGGTGAGCTAAAAGATGAAATACTCATCCGCGTTCCAGGTCAAACACAAAGATATCAGGGTGACCATTATTGGAATCGACATCAACAACACCATGGTTCCATGTTATATCGAACAAGTCTTGGGCAGAAAATTGGATATAAAAAAAGATTTGAGAATGGGAAACATCCTCAAGAAGATTGGAATTTATGGGACAAAATGCTAGAACAAGGAGCCACTGTATCTAGTATTAACGAAGGTCTTTTGTATTACAGAAGGCATCGTGAAAATTTTTTAAAGTATGAATATTTAGAAAATGACCCCGTAGATGAAAACAGTAATACAAGTTTAGAAGACTCTAATTTGACCGAGAAAATTCTAACCGATTAGATTTTAGGTGAAAAAATCATTTTGAAAGTCCATTGATCACCGGCGTCCCAACCATAACCTAACCCCATATGAACATTCATACCATTTAAAAAGGTACCGGATGTTTGAAGTTCTAGAATAGCGAATATTTGCTTCGGGGTCGAGTTAGGAGTGTAATTGTTAACAGCAGTTTGACCTTGGTAATACTCTAAGCCATATCCTGTAATGGGGCCAACATTAGTAAGTCGAATAGCTCGTGTTTGATAACTTAATTCCCAATCGCTACTTTGGCCGTCTGAGCGACCAGAATCAATTACAGGATTAAATGCTAAAGACCATTGATCATTTTTCCAAGCAACAATACCGCGAAATTGAGCACCTTTCCGAGGAAATTCCATACCTGTATTGAGTACCGAGTATTCAAAATTTCCACCCAGAGCCCAAGGTTGAGTATCAGAATTTTGGATCGGTAACCATTTAATACGAGTTTTATAACCTGCAGACTCATAGCCATAATCTGGCGTGTAGTTGGTTGGCAAGTAAAAACCTAACTCAACCGTTTTAGTGAGACCATAACTAAATTCTGGGGTTAAACGAACACCGCCTTGTGAAACACGTTGATTTGGAAAACTAGGAGTAGATTGTCCAGAAAACGTTGTGTTTGCATGAATCTCAAGACCAAATTCACCAGGCTCATTAATTTCACCATCATAAACCTGAATCTCATCGAGAAAAACTGCATGAGAATATGACGAAAAAAACAAAATGAGTAAGGTGAAGAGATGACAAATGAATAAGCGCATATAAATGTCCTATTAATAAAAGTATATTTTAACGATTTAAAAAGAAATATAAAAAATGACAGTAAATTGATTATGAAAACAGGCTAATTATTTCTAATCAATAATAAGTTATGTATAAAGTATAAATACTCAAAAAGAGGGTATTTATATTGACTAACTAAAGGATACAACCCAATAGGGTTGGTTATGATAGCAAGATGACTTATCTCACCCTAATAAAACGTTTGCCATGATGAATCAGCAAGAACTCTATTTAGCTCAAAAATTAGCGCAGGCAAAACAGTTACACTCTCAAGGCAATTTAGATGAAGCCCAAAAGGCATATTTATCTATCCTAAAGTTACAAACTAAAAACCCTGAGGCATTACATGGCTTGGGTTTAATTACCTATGTACAAAAAAAATATCAAGAATCTATTAAATACATGAATCAAGCAATTCAGATACATGCCGATGAAAGTTATTTGAATAATCGCGGAACTGTTTATTTCGCGTTAAAAAAATATACAGAAGCTGAAATGGATTACAAAAAAGCTTTACGATTAAAACCTGGATTTGCGGATGCAGAATTTAATCTTGCAAATTTGTTTTCAGAAATCAATCGAAGTAAAGAAGCTTTGGATATCTATGACTTATTAATACAGAGAAATCCGAATGATATCGAAGCATTGTATAACCGAGGTAACACCTATAGTCGTATTAAAAATTTTCAAGAAGCCATCTTAGACTTTAACCAAGTCATTGCTTTACAACCTAACCATATTAATGCCTTGCTAAATCGTGGCAATGCCTACTTAGGCCTTGAAGATCTAGATCTTGCTATTGCATCATATAGTCAAGCAATTGAGCTGCAACCTAATTTTGTAGAGGCCTTGTTGTCTAGAGCAAATTCTTATGTAGCAAAAAAATTACATGACTTAGCTAGACAAGATTTTCTAAAGGTTATTCAATTAAAGCCCAATCATAAAGAGAGTTATTTTTCTTTAGGAAATGTTTATAAAGATACATTTTATTTTCATGATGCCGCTGCATGTTACAAGCAGGCAATAGCAATCGATGAAAATTATTACGACGCACTTACCAATTTAGCGAATACTCTTCGCAGGTTAAAAGCTTTTGACGAGGCGGCTGTTTACTACAGCCGTGCTGTACAAGCAAACCCGAATTCACCAGAGCCCTATTCCAATTTAGGAAATATCCTGCATGACTTAAAAAGAACAGACCTTGCTATAGATGCTTATCTAAAGTCTTTGGAAATTGAGCCAAACTATAAAAGAGGACTTTATAACTTAGGTAACATCTTTAAAGAACTCAATCAATTAGAGGAAGCTCTTAAGCAATTTGAATTTATTCTATCAACGAATCCATCAGATATTGAGACACATTTTGCAAGAGGCATGGTCTTACTAACTTTGGGTAGATACAAAGAAGGATTTAAATTATATGAGTATCGTTGGCAGCGAGAGTCTTTAATTACAAAATTACGAGAATACGAACAACCACTTTGGACTGGACATGAATCCTTAGAGGGTAAAACCATTTTGATTTATATCGAACAAGGTCTCGGGGATACGATACAGTTTGGACGCCTGATGCCAGAGTTAGAAAAACGGGGTGCTAAGGTTCTATTTGAGGTTCAAAAGCCTTTAGTTAACCTAATGAAGCAAATAAGAGGAGTAAGCGAAGTCATACCGTATCAAGATGAGTTACCCCAGTTTGACTACTTTTGTCCTTTATTAAGTTTACCTGCAGCACTTGAGTTAGATGTTCAAACCATTCCATTGGCTAAGGGATATCTGCGGGCAAATTCAGAGTATGTCAGTAAATGGCAAAATATACTTGGTGAAAAAACAAAGCCTAGAATTGGTTTAGTTTGTAGTGGCAATCCTCAACATGAAAATGATCAAAATAGAAGTATCTTACTGTTTAATATTATTCCGCATCTTCCCAAAGAGTTTGAGTACATTACCTTACAAAAAGAGATGCGAGAGGTTGATCGTGAATTGATTAAAAAGTATCCACTATTTAAATCGTATGGCGATCAATTAGAGAATTTTGATGATACTGCGGCATTATGTGAGTTGATGGATATCGTGATTAGTGTCGATACTAGCGTGGCGCATTTAAGTGGCGCTCTAGCAAAAAAAACCTTTCTATTGATACCGTATTGCCCCGATTGGCGATGGATGTTAGAGCGAACTGATACCCCATGGTATGACTCTATGAAAATTTACCGTCAAGAATTTTCAAATGATTGGACTTCAACGTTTACAAAGTTAGCACAAGATTTAAAAAAAGAACTATTAGATTAAATCGTTTGTCTACGTAGAAATTTCATACGAATGATTAGTTGCACTAATAGGCTACCTGTAAAGCTCGCCAATAGAGTTTGCCAAAGATCTAGATGCTCTACACACAAAGCATAGATAACAAAATAGGCCACAAAGGAATAGACACCTCTAGATAAGCCCTTAAATACCTGAAGGACATGATCTTGACCATAAGATCGATGTGAAAACACTACGAGAATCAAAGTCACAACAGGAAATACCGATAATATACCGCTCCATACAGCACCTAGTTGATTAGCTAGGGATGTAATAGCGATAGTTAAGAGCATACCTACAATCATACGAATTGGCAGATCTTTTAACCCAGGCAGTGATTTATTTAAAGTATTTCTTTTCGGTAATAGATACGGAATGACAAGAAGAAAACAAACCGCAAGTACCGTTGAAAAAAATAAATCTTGGGGAAATATGGAAAGTACTAATGCACTTAAATACCAAGCGATCAGGGATATGAAGAGACAGGGAATATAACTTAAAAATCCACAAGCCCAGGAATATGAAAGGCCAAAGATTAAAAGACTGATAGAACCATAAATGACAAAAACACTTGCATTAGCTCCAAAAGTCAGACCCTGATCTAGTGTTAAAAAAAATAGAATAGGACCAGCTACTACCGGAAAGGCACCGAGAGTTCCGGCAATTTCAGAGCCCCATTTTTTTCCTACAAAACTAATCAGTAAGATAAACAGTGGAACTGTGATGAGTTTAATTAATAGCAAAGATAGTTAGAAGTAGGATTGAATTTTGTAATCATATGCTAATTTTGCTCAAAAACAAAACTGGGTTAGTCTCATATCATCAAATCATCGGTACTTATTTGAATTCTGTCAGAATATAGGTTAACCAATAATGTATTTTCAAATACATTGAAAGAATAATAGACTCTAAGTGAAAAACGAATCCAAAGGAATGTTAATTGGTTTAATTGGCGTGTGTATTTTTGCGTTAACTTTGCCAGCAAGTAAATTAGCCGTAGAAGTTTTTAATCCCGCCTTTGTTTCATTTGGGCGAGCGTTCATCGCCGGTATTGCTGGATTAGGATACATCGTCATTACTAAAGCACCTATTCCACCATGGAAGATTGTGCGAAGAATGTTCTTGATTATTATTGGTATTGTTATTTGTTTTCCATATCTCATGACATTAGCGATGGCTAATGGCAGTTCTTCTCATGGAGGAATTATTCTTGGGTTTATGCCTTTATTAACAACCGTATTTGGAGTGGTAAGACATAAAGAAAGACCCTCGAAAGGATTTTGGTTTGCTTCGTTATTAGGAACCGGATTGGTTTTGACCTATGCCTTGATTCAAGGTGCTGGGTCATTTTCTTATATGGATTTTTTGCTGATGAGTGCAACCATTTTTTCTGCGTTAGGCTATGCTGAAGGCGCGGAAATATCTAGATTCATGAGTCCAAAGCTAGTTATATCTTGGGCAGTAGTAATAGCTTTGCCAATCAATGCCGCAGTGACTTATCTAACCTTTGAGCCCAATTACCTAAATGCTCCAATGATGTATTGGCAATCTCTTTTATTTTTAGGCTTGTTCTCAATGTATATCGGTTTTTTCTTTTGGTATGAAGGTTTATCTTTGGGAGGAATTTCTAGAGTGAGTCAAGTACAACTTACTCAGCCATTTATCACTTTAATTTTTGCAAACCTGATACTTTCAGAAAAGCTTGAGGCGATCAACTTTATCTTTGCAGCTTTAGTGGTATTTTCTGTTTTTTTAGGAAAACAAATGTTAGTCAGACGAGCTTAACCTAGTTCTCTAATTTTGATGATCAGAGTTTGATCATTACCAAGATTGTCAAGAATTGCCAAACGAAGGGCCTCTTCTTTAAAATCTAAAGTACTGGGGTGAGAGCCATCTTGTCCTAAATTAATAATATAAGTCCACAAAAGTTGATCTTTTGCAGACTTTTTATAAAGGTCAACGACTCTTCTCATAAACCCTTTAAGAAAATTTACTCGCCAGCAGTTGCAGAGGAAGGCGCTTCTTCCTTTGCTGGTTGGGCTGGAGGGCGTTTGGCCATTGCCCGTTTAATTTTTGCTTGCTCTTTAGGTTTGGTCGATTTCTCGAGCATAGTACCTAATTGGCTTAGGTTAAGAGGACCCAATCTAGCTTTACCAGTTTTGGTTAGCATAGAATTGTTTTTACGGTTTTTTTGATTTTGGCCTGTAGCCATGGATAACTCCCCAAATAATTGATTTTTTATGGGAGCAACGCTCAAATAAGAACCCAATGGTGGGCACAGGATTGTGATCACCTTGAAGAATAACAGTTAATTAAGCAAAACACCACAAATTATAATAAATATTATTAAAAAACAATGAATTATAGTAATTCGATATAATTGGAAATATGGAAATAAATAAAGCTGCACTCGTATTTTTAGGTTTAAGCCATCCTATGCGCCTAGAGATTTTTCAACTCATTGTTCATTCTGATGAGGTTGGTATAAGACCGCAAGAAATAATGGAAAAAATAGAAATACCTCATGCGACTCTAAGTTTCCATTTAAAACAGTTACAGACTTCAGATCTGGTGTGTGTTGAGAGAAAAGGCACCAGACTTTTTTATCACTGTAATTCAACCGTATTGAATACGATTAGCTCTGAGTTTCTGAAGTTAAGTGAAAATATACCAAGCCCAAAAACGGCTATCATTACCAAGCCGAGAATAAAAGTCAAACCACATTTATCAGTAGAAATCTTTAAAGAGCCTCCTAGCCAAGAATAAAAGTATATGTCCGCAAAGAAAAATAATTATCTACTGTACCTGGTGGCAACAACATTTTTTATGGAAACATTGGATAGTACGGTCATTGCAACGGCTTTACCAATGATGGCTCTTGATTTTCACGTATTTGCAGTTGATGTAGGAGTTGGTATCACAGCCTATTTGTTAACCCTTGCAGTCATGATTCCTATTAGTGGCTGGCTTGCAGATCGGTTTGGGGCGCGCAGAATATTTACCCTTGCAATTGCGATATTTACTGGCGCATCCATCCTGTGCGGCATTAGCGAAAACCTCAATTTTTTTATCTTCTCAAGAGTTTTACAAGGTATCGGTGGAGCTTTGATGGTTCCAGTTGGTAGGATAATCGTTTTAAAAAACACACCTAAAGAAGAAATCATTCCCGCAATCGGCTTAATCACTTGGCCCGCATTAATTGGACCTGTTGTAGGACCTGCAATAGGTGGACTATTTACTACATATGCAAGTTGGCATTGGATCTTTTTTATCAATGTTCCAATCGGCATTATTGGCATCATATTAAGTTTGATATTGATCAAAGGTACAGATGAAGTAAAAAAATTACCATTAGACATCAAAGGCTTTTTCCTTAGTGGCATAGCATTATCGAGCTTGATTTACGCAATCGAACTATGCCGTCATATTAGAGAAGATATGAAATATATCTTGGCATTTTTAGTACTGGGATTAGTGGTTGGCTTTTTGGCTATTCGACATTTCAAGCGAACGGAACATCCTATGATTGACCTAACCTTGTTAAAAATTCCGACATTTGAGTCAACTTTAATAGCTGGTAATTTATTTCGCATCGCCCTACATTCAACGCCGTTTCTGATGCCATTATATTTACAACTTGGATTAGGCATAGATCCATTTCAAGCGGGATTGATTGTGATGAGTATTTTTGTGGGAAATTTAGCCATGAAGGCGATTACAACTCCGATATTGAACAAGTATGGGTTTAAGAAAGTAATGACAATTAACGGAGTAGCAATTATTTTTTCATTGATGTCGTGTGCTTTTATTACTGCATCTATGCCGATTGCTTTGGTTTTGATTATTTTATTTATCAATGGTTTAGTTAGATCAATGCAATTTACGTCAATTAACACCCTAGGACTAGCCGATGTGCCTCATTATAAAATGGGTTCCGCATCCTCTTTGGCCAGTACCGGAACCCAATTGAGCATGGCACTAGGAATTGCAGTAGGCTCTTTGGCTTTAAGTTTGGCAACGATGATGAATCAGGGTAATCCAAACGAGCCGAGTATTGCTGATTTTAGATTGTCATTTATATTAGTACTCGCTTTACCGATATGGGGTTTGTATAGACAACGATTGATGAGTCATGATGCTGGCGATGATATTCGTAAAAAAAATAAACCTCAATAAAAAACACTTAGAATATAAAATCTGTAAAGATTAAAAATATTTAGTGATAAAAATCACGAATCACAAGAGACATTAATATGAATATACTTTTTATTGGCATTGGAAAGATGGGTTTGCCAATGGCAACTCATTTAAAAAATGCTGGTCACACGATAAAAGTTATTGATATTAATCCTCAACAAATGACCGTGGCGAAAGAAAAAGGACTGACCACTGGTAATGACGATGATTACCCTTGGGCACAGTGGATTATTTCATCGATGCCAAATGATGCATCATTCTTAGAAATTGCAAAACAAATCAGTCAAAAAGCATCAAAAAATTCGATCTACATAGACACGAGTACCATCTCGATTTCTGCATCTAGTCAGGCAGCGTCGTGGTTAAATGATAATCAGATTGATTATTTAAGAGTGGCAGTATCAGGTAATAATCACATGGCCATAGCCGCACAATTAACTGTCTTAAGTTCAGGGAAAAAAGAGATTTACGATCAAGCGCATGGCTTACTATCATGCTGGGGACCAAAGGTGATTTATTTGGGACTTCATGAACAAGCTAGATTAATGAAATTAGTTGTTAATTTAATGATTGCCCAGACGAGTGCAATGTTGGCAGAAGGATTGACTCTAGGAAGACTGGGTAATTTGGATTGGCAGGATATGTGGGAAGTAATAACCAATAGTGCAGTAGGCTCCCCAATTATGAAAGCTAAAATGGCGCAGCTAGGAAAGCCTTTGGGGGAAAGAGATTTTTCACCAACATTTACTGTAGAGCAAATGATTAAAGATTTATCCCTAATTAAAGAAGCTGCTCAAGAGTTTGGGTCTCCTTTAGAGCAAACTAAAACGACCTTAGAATGGATGAATCAAGCAGTTCAAGACGGTGAAGGACAATTGGACTATGCAGCTATTATTAGGGTTTTAGAAAGAAAAGCAAAACTAAGCAATTAATTTTTTTATGAATCAACTTTGGAGAATTTAGTATGGCGCAGAAAATTGGGTGGATTGGATTAGGCAGAATGGGTGAGTCGATGGTTAAAAGATTAACCAAGGCGGGTTATGGAGTCGATGTATGGAATCGAACCCGTAGTAAAGCAGATCCACTTGCAGAATACGGGGCAACAGTCGTAGACAATATCCTTGATTTATCAGCTTGTGAAACTGTCATCACGATGGTTTCCACAACTAAAGACTTAAAACAAGTCTTGTTTGGTGAGGGCGGTCTTGTCACAACAGCTACTAAGCCAAAGGTTGTCGTTGATAGTTCATCAATTTCGCAAGAGGGTTCTGCAGAAGTTCGCCAACAATTAGAGGCGTTAGGCGTTGCATATTTATGCGCCCCTGTTTCAGGAAACGCGAAAGTTGCAAAAGCAGGAAAATTATTAATGGTCTCATCCGGACCAAAAGATTTATACGACAAGGTTGAGCCATATTTTCAGGCGATGTCTAGAAAATGTATGTGGATTGGCGAAGGTGAATTGGCAAGGGTTTGGAAAATTGCCCACAATACAATGTTTGGTGTTGTTATTCAAAACCTCTGTGAAATCACTGTACTGGCAGAGAAAGCTGGTATTCCACGCCATTTATTCCTAGAGAGTATTAATGATTCTGTTTTGGGTTCTATGTATACGCGCTACAAAACGCCCGTATTAACTAACCTCAATTTTGAACAAGTGACATTTACGCCAGAATTACTTTTAAAAGATATGGATCTTGGTATGGCAGCAGCCAAAGCACATGGAGTATCAATGCCATCTGCAGCAGCAACACGTGAGTCAGTTGCAAGAATGATTGGCCGTGGCTACGGCGATATTGATTTCTCAGCTCTTTTAATCGAAACTGCAAAAGATGCTGGCTTGGAATTAAAGTCTGAAAACAAAACAATTAGCGATGGTTTAGAGGCACAATAAAAATGAAAAAAACATTAATACGCGGTGCAACAATTGTCACCATGGATCAGCAGGGAGATCTATTGGGCGCTGATATTCTGATAGAAGGTTCAGAAATAAAAGAAATTGCAAAGCATATTAATGTTCAAGCAGATCAGACCATTGAGGGCGCCGGATATATTGTTATTCCTGGTTTAATTAATGCACATATGCATACTTGGCAAACCGCATTACGTGGGGTTGCTGCTAATTGGACCTTGCTCGAGTATTTTCAAAAGATGCATTCGGGGCTTGCAACAGTTTTTGAGCCAGAAGATTTATATATTGCCAGTAAGATGGGCGC
>Ga0114960_10004756_pt1 | contig 10126 bp, 12 predicted proteins | sample C_130625_MF_Meta_FD_92637 | JGI IMG/M metagenome (GOLD analysis project Ga0114960, IMG submission 92637) | Freshwater microbial communities from Lake Croche, Canada to study carbon cycling - C_130625_MF_MetaG | ecosystem: Environmental > Aquatic > Freshwater > Lake | place: Lake Croche, Canada...
AATGTCTAATACATCTAAAGAAATGCGTGAATCAATTAAGATTCTGCAGGAATGCATCGATCTTCAAACACGCAAGTCACAAGATTATCAAAATCCAAATTCAAATGTAACTCAAGCTATGCACTATCGTCGTGGTGTTGATACCATTCATGATATTATGCATGGCAAGATGTGTCGTGCTCAATCTCTTCTTGAGTCCGGCCGTGCTGATTCTGCTAATTTTGAATCACTCGAAGATACATATAAAGATTTGATTAACTATGCATCTTTTGCGATAGCTTGGATGCGTGGAAAAGTTCCTGGTCAGAATACAGACAATGACATGTTTAATAAGAAGACCAACGATGTATTCTAGAAATTATGTAGAACAAATTCGTGAAGAATTTAAATATCTTCTTGATAATGAAATTTATGTAACAGACAAGACCGGCGTAAAGATGCTTGAAATCTGTTCCGCCAGTTTTGTTGCTGATGAACCAGCAATCTTTGGTACACCAAATAATGATTATATTAATCGTGAGATTCAGTGGTACGAATCTCAGTCATTGAATATTAATGATATTCCTGGTGAAGTACCGGCTATCTGGAAACAAGTAGCTACACCAGATGGATATATCAATAGCAATTATGGCTGGTGTATTTTTTCAAAAGAAAATGGTATGCAATATGCAAATGTATTGCAAGAATTGGCTATGAATCCAAATTCACGACGAGCAATAATGATTTATACTCGGCCATCGATGTGGTCAGATTATAATCATAATGGCATGTCTGATTTTATGTGCACTAATGCCGTACAATATACTATTCGTGATAATCGTTTGAATGCTGTTGTTCAAATGCGTTCTAATGATGTAGTATTTGGTTATCGTAATGATTTTGCATGGCAACAACATGTTCTAAACTATCTTTCAGAAGATCTTAGTATTGATCCAGGAACCATTTATTGGAATGTTGGTTCATTACATGTATATGAACGCCATTTTAATATGGTGAAGTGATGCAAGTAAGTAGACGCACACTTAATTATCTTGACTTGGCTAAAAGCATAGCTAGTTGGTCTAAGGATCCATCGACACAAGTTGGTGCAGTTGCAGTTGGTAAACACGGCCAAATTCTTGCACAAGGATATAATGGATTTCCACGTGGAATTATTGATTCTGAAGAAAGGCTAAATACACGTGAATTGAAATACAGATATACAGTTCACGGCGAAATGAATTGCATATACAATGCAGCTTTAAACGGTATTAGTCTTGATGGATCCGATATGTATGTTTATGGTTTGCCAGTATGTTCTGAATGTGCAAAAGGTATAATTCAGATCGGTGTTAAGCGAGTATTCGCTTGCTATCCAGAAACAATTAGTCAAAAATGGGCAGAATCTGGTGCACTTACCAGTGAAATGTTTAACGAAACTGGAGTTGAATATTATCAATTATGAGTATTGAAACTACTGAATATTATGATGAATTTTTACGTTATTTCTTCTTAGCACAAGATCAGCAAGAAAAGTGTAATGTTTCATCTAATTCTCCATATGGTATGTTGTCACATATTGAAAGTAATATGAATGATGATTTAATGGAGAATGTAGAACTATATGATGTAGTAGAAAGAAAATATGCTGGATTTTCACAGATAATAAATGATTGCTTTTATGGTTGGACCGATAAACATCCATATTGGCAAAAGATGAATGCTGGTAAAATTACCAGACAAAGAGAAACAATAGCTAAAGATTGGACTGGTAAGCATTCTGATTTCTCATTACCAGAATGGTTATATATTTTTATATTACATCGTGTTTGTGGTTCTGCAATTAATTATGCAACAAAACCATCTGGTTATCATAATACAATTCTTTTTAGTTTGCATCAATGCAAAGATATTGAAATGATGACTAGGATGATAAACGTTTATCCAACATCATTTTATACTTCTGTCGGTTATCAATTTCCATCATTTCCAAAACCACCGGCAGGATATAAAAGAGCCGGTGATTATTATCTAACTGAATTTGCTCCACGATTGGCTAGAGATTTAGCTGAATACTTGGAAATTGGTTCTAAAAAAGATCTTCGAGAAATAGGTAATTTCATGCTTACATGGAATACTAAAAATGGTCTTAAGCAATATAAGTTTCAATATGCTGCTGTGATTGCGGATATTGCCGATTGGTATCCACAATATGTCAATAAAGATTCTATGTTTTATTATGGTACTAATGCAGTAGAATGTATTTCATATCTTGCTAAATCTACAGTAAAAATGAAACAAGAAGATTTTCTAGATAAAGTAATGATGAAGATCTTTGAGGATACAAAATCTGTTCCATATAATGCAGAAGACGTATGTTGTGATTTTATTCGTTGGGTAGAAAATTACATTAGACCTGGAGCCCATTACAATCATCTGGATTTTGATAATATATGGTCTTCATGCAAAATTAAAAATCATCCATTTGGTCGTCAAAAACCAATGTTAGAACTTGGCTTAATAAAAACATTTAATAATATATCGGCACATCCTTCCGATGATACTATTATTAAACAAAATAATATGTCGGTTAAAGATTATAAGATGAAGGTGAATAATTTATATGGCTATGTTAACTAAATTTATTGAATCACATGATAGCGATATAAAATATGAAAATTTGGTTAATGTTTCTTTTGATAAGAAAGGAAAACCAAAAGAAAGCTGGATGAAAAATTGGACACAAGAACAAAGAACCGAAAAATTTTTTGAATTTTGTCGTGCTTATGATCAGAGAGAAGATTCACTTTTAAAAAATAATTATCAACAGTTTTCTCATAGACTTCACTGGGATGAATGTCCATTTGTATATTTAATTAGTAAAATAGATGATCCAAAACTTATTTTAAATGCGTGTTTATTGTTTTCATTTACTAATGAACACTGGCAAACATTTCAGACATGGTATGATCATGGTCCAAATGTATTGAGAGAAAGATTTCAAAATAATAGAGCATGCCGTTCTGATCTTTTTCAAATTTATTATCCAAAGGGAACAATTGTTACAGATTGGCTAGTAAAAATTCCATCCATTGCAGCCAATGATCTTAAAGATACTCTGGTATCATTAAAAAGACCATATAGTATGATGGAATATGCAAAAATATTAAACAAATATTTTATTGAAGTTCATGGATTTACTAATGCAATGTATCCATGCAAAAATGCAGCTAGACATATAGCTATGACACACCCCGAATTAGTAGATCCTGAATCTTTTCTTCATGGCGGAACAGGTTTCTTTGATGGCCTTATGCAAGTTATGAATTGTCAAAATTTTATGGCTAAGGCAGACTATATAATAAACGAAGATGGACATTATATTCCAACAAATTCTCACGGTAAACAGTTTATAAATCATATGGATTATTTGTCGCAGCATCCAAATAATCCAATGATTAGGCAAAAATATTTAAATGTCGAAGATAAACTTTGTTTTTTCTATAAGCATATAGCTATTAGTAATGGAATCAAACAAACTACAAAACAAATTCCATATGACTGGGTATATCCTAAAAATTGGTCATTGAAAACTGGAAAATATGATGTCACATAATAATCATGTAGTAGATGGTATTAATAAAGACGTTCGACTATTTCCTGGGTGTTCTTATGAAGAAGCTAAAGAATATTATATGTCTTTGGCTGAAGGATGGAAACCATATAATCCAAATCCTCAAGTTATTATTCATGATGGTGTTAGAGTAGTTAGGGATGATTTGATTGTTGGAACTAAAACCAGATCCGGTGATCTATTAGCTTCTAAGATTAATTATAAAACTATAGTTTATTCTCAACCTAGAGTTGGTTTAGCTGGTGTTTCACTATTGGATGTTGCAAATCGGTATAATAAAGATGTAGTGCTTTTTATGCCAGCATGCGAACGTATATCACATCATCAGGCGTGCTGTATTGAACGAGGAGCAATTCCAATCTTTAAACGTATTGCTGCTATGCCTAATCTAAATAAGTATGCCAGTGAATGGGCAACTGAACAAAATGCCTTTTTTGTACCTCTTGGATTAAGACATGAATTAGCAACTGCAGGAATTCTTCATGCAGCTCTTACTATAGAACCTCCAGACGAGGTGTATGTGGCTATTTCAACCGGTGTACTTTCAAGAGCTTTGCAAATTGCTTGGCCAAAAGCTAAATTTTATTCTGTAGCAGTAGCCAGAAATTTACAAAGTGGTGAACTAGGTAGAGCTGAAGTTATTAGCGAACCATTATCTTTTCAACAAGAAGAAAAAGAAATAAATCTTCCACCATTTCCATGCATAAAAAGTTATGATGCTAAAGTCTGGAAATATATTCCAAAGAATAGTGGAAAGAATATATTATTTTGGAATGTTGGAAAAGAACCTGATCTTATTGATGATACAATATTTGAAAAAGTTCAATCAAATGTACCATGGGAAAAAAAGAAAGTAAAAGTATGAGAGGATTAGTATCAACACCGTTTATTCCTATATCGAAGAATATGTCTTCACATAGGGCTGCGCAGGGAGTAATCTATGCTGATCAATTAAAAAGAGCAGGATACGATATCACTGTAAATATGTCACTTGATCTTTATCATGAAGATTTTAATAAATTTGATGTTCTTTATGTCTATCATGGTAATGATTGGGGTGGAAGTTTAAATTTATTCGGCGGTTTAAAAGAATTTCCTCATGTAGATAATTTTGTTAATTTTTCTAAGTTTAAAGGTCCAATAGTTTCTTTAAATATAGAATTTCCAAATTATTATGAACAAATTATGCATAAATTTGATATATTAAAAAGTAAAGATAAAGAATATGATAAGAGATGGGATGAAGTAGATTTTGATAATATTCTTCGAATGGAGAAGACTGCCACAGTTATAAATACCAATAGTTTAAAGATGTATGACAAAGTTGCAGTTGGTGATAGTCATGCTATATGCATGTATAGACCAGGTTGGTTAATCAATTCAATTCCATTTAAAACTCTTCATGGTGCATTAAATATAGGGCTAGAAAATCTATTACCCTATGATAATATAGATTATAAAGAGATTGAATTTTATTTTGGAAATATTGATGTAAGACATCATTTCTTAAGACAAGAAAATCCTGAACAATCAGTAAAAGATTTGGTCACTAAATACTTTGAACAAGCTCATGCTTTAGCGGATAAGTATAAAGCAACAATTAAATTGTATGAGCTTCTTCCAATTGAAAATGAAAAACGAGCTATTCCTAAAACCGGGTGGTTTAATAAAACACCTTTTTATGGTTCGTGGAAAGAACGAAATCAAATTAGGCTTTTGTTTAAAGAAGAATGTAAAAAACATGTAACTCAACATGTTCAATTCTTTGAATGGACTTCTGGATTAATAAATCAACTTGGCGAATTAGATTTTAAATATATGGAAAAACCAAAGTCTGTTCATCTATCGCGTGAATTCTATCCACACTGGCAAGGGTTGGAATGGAATAAAATTGAAGCCATCAAAAGGCAAAATATAGAGGATTTTTTATGATTAAGCACGCTACAATTATTCCTCTTATTGGAGGGGAAGTACTGGCTTCTACTGAAGTATTTGGACATAGACCGGATTATATCCTATCTTATTCGGCTTTCAAAGAAAACGAATCACATCTTTTAAATTATTGGAATAATGAAGTTCCTTATTATGTTTTAGATGAAGGTGGTACACATCCTTATCATGCAGATGTAGTTTCTTCTGTATGTCCTTGTGCTGGATTGTCTTTATTCTCTATGGGTTATGGTGAACATAATCAAAATAATAGATGGATGATCGAGACAGCCAAGTATGTTCTTGGTCAAATGAAACCTTCAGTCTTTTGGGGTGAAAATGCTCCAGCATTAACTGGAAAGATTGGTGAACCAATTAGAAATCAGTTGATAGCTATTGGTAAAGAAAATGGTTATAGTTTGACACTATATAGAACAAAAAGTCTTTTGCATGGTGTACCGCAGGTACGTGAAAGAACATTTTATTTTTTCTGGAAAGGTTCCAAGGTTCCATTACTTGGATATTATAATCGCCCATATACTAGAATTGAAGATGTTATAACAAATGTTAAATCAAATAGTATGATGGAACCGATCAATAAAAATACACCAACAGACGATCCTTATTATAAGTATCTTTTGGAAGTAATTCATGGTGGTATTACTCATCGGCAACATTTCGATATTTTAGATGTTAATAATGATGCGAGTGTAAGATATTTTGATGCCAAGAGTATGATTGAAAAGCAAGGTCATACGTATAAGCAAGTTGGTGAATGGATGAATAAGCATGGTTATGAAAAAGAAGTAAGCAAATGTGATCGTATGTTTCATAAATTGGCCGATGGTGGTAATATTATGCGGCGTGGTACTATTGTACCAAAGAATTATATTGGCGCGTTTGTTGGTCATTATCCAAAGATGCTAACACATCCATACGAAGATCGTTATATTACTTATCGTGAAGCTATGTCAATTATGGGTCTTCCTGAAGATTATATTCTTTTGAAACCTTCTAAGAATTATAATCATATCTGTCAAAATGTACCATTTCAAACTGCAAAAGATATGGCTACAGAAGTCAAAGAATATTTGGAAGGTAAGAAAGATTTAGTTGACAGTTCATTGGTTTATCAGTATAATCATACTAGGAGTCATGAAGTTATGGACAATAGATCTAAGACATTAGTTGATTTCTTTAATTGAGGAATATGATGGATATGGAAAAAACTTCATTTAAATATAATGAAGATCGAATAATTGAAGAGCTGTATGCATATATAAAGAAGACATATGGCGGTCATTATGGAGATAAAATCCAAGCACAAGATTTGATAATTTCATCGGGTCACGCTGAAGGTTTTTATATTGGGAATGTCATTAAATATGCTTCTCGTTATGGTAAAAAGAATGGTAAAAACAAAGATGACTTGATGAAAGTTCTTCACTATACTATTCTTGCTTTAAATAATCACTATATTGAAAATGAAAATAAGGAAATTTAATCATGGAAATCTCGATTCAAATTGAAGAACTTCGTAAGCGCAAGATCTTTTTGGCAACCCCTATGTATGGTGGTCAATGCGCAGGTATGTTTGCAAAGTCTGTTGCTGACTTGACATCCATTTGTACTTCTAATGGTATTGAATTACGGTCATACTTTTTGTTTAATGAATCTCTTATTACTCGTGCGCGTAATTATTGTGTGGATGAATTTATGCGATCAGACTGCACACATATGATGTTCATTGATTCGGATATTGGTTTTGATCCTCGTGATGTTCTTGCAATGCTTGCACTTCAGAGTGACGATTCCGAATATGATGTTCTTGCAGGTCCTTATCCTAAGAAGTGTATCAGTTGGGAAAAGATTAAGCTAGCTGTTGATAAGGGTATTGCCGACGAGGATCCTAATGTTCTTGAAAAGTATGTCGGTGATTATGTTTTCAATCCAAAGGGTGGCGGTGGTCAAATTCGTATTGACGTTCCAGTAGAAGTATCCGAGGTTGGTACCGGATTTATGATGACTCGCCGCTCTGCTTTTGAAAAGTTTGAAAAGGCCTTTCCTCAATATAGTTATAAGCCCGATCACGTACGCACAGAACAATTTGATGGTTCTCGCGAAATCATGCAATACTTTCAGGCCGAAATTGATCCTGCTTCTAAGCGCTATCTTTCGGAAGACTATTGGTTCTGTCAAAAGATGATTGAGATTGGTGGTAAGATTTGGTATTGCCCATGGATGAAGCTACAACATGTTGGTAGTTATATCTTTGGTGGGTCGTTGGTTGATCTAGCTTCTATCGGTGCACCTGCTACCGCAGACATCGGTCTTCTTAAGAAGCCTAAGAAGTAATTTTTATATATTTTATTATGGAGAACGTGAATGAAGATTAATAATAAGACCTTGAATATTCTTAAGAACTTTGCAACAATCAATCCTTCGATTATTGTAAAGCCAGGAAATACTCTAAAGACAATCTCCTCGAGCAAGACTATCCTTGCTCGAGCTGAGGTCCCTGATACATTTGAATACCCATTTGCAATTTATAATTTATCTCAGTTTATCGGTTGTATTTCAATGTTTACTGATCCGGATCTTGACTTTGATGAAAGTTCCGTTACCATCAGTGATGGAAAGAACAAGATCGTATATCATTATGCTGATTCTTCTATCATTCTTGCACCACCAGAAAAGGATATTACTATTCCATCGGTTGATGCTGAATTCAAGATTTCAGCAACGGATATTCCGAGTGTTGCCAAGGCACTAAGTATTCTTGAACTTACTGAAATTGCAATCGTTGGTGATGGTGAAAATATTTTTATTCAAGCTATTGATAGTAAAAATGCATCTTCCAATCAATATAGTGTAAAGGTTGGTGCGACCGATAAGGTTTTTAGGGCAATTTTTAAGCCTGATAATCTAAAGATGGTTCCCGATGATTATATTGTCACACTTTCTTCTAAGGGCCTTTCCAAGTTTGCTGGTACTGATGCCACATATTACGTAGCTATTGAAGCAACAAGCACTTTTTAATTTACAATTCAATAATATTAGTGTATAATAGGGTAGGGTGTATAGCTCTACCCTTTTTTTATGATGGAGAATTTAAATGCTTGAGCAATTTTTATGGGTGGAACGATATCGTCCAAAGAAGATTAGTGATACTATTCTTCCAATTGAACTAAAGACAACTTTCCAACAATTTGTTGATCAAAAGAATATTCCAAATCTACTCCTCACTGGTTCAGCAGGTGTTGGTAAGACTACCGTAGCTAAGGCTATGCTAGAGGAACTTGGTTGTGATTATATCGTCATCAATGGTTCAATGAATGGTAATATTGATACACTCCGCAATGAAATCCAAAACTTTGCTTCTACTGTATCATTTGCAGGTGGTCGTAAATATGTAATCCTTGATGAGGCAGATTATCTAAATCCTAATTCCACTCAACCCGCTCTTCGTAATTTTATGGAAGAGTTTAGTCGAAATTGCGGGTTTATTCTTACATGTAATTATAAGAATAAAATCATTGCACCTTTGCATTCCAGGTGCTCGGTTATTGATTTTAGTATCCCTAAGAATTGCAAGCCTAAGTTAGCATCACAATTCTTTAAGCGCGTACTTGCTATCCTTGATACTGAACATATTAAGTATGATCAGAATGTAATTGCTTCAGTTATCCAAAAGCACTTTCCTGACTGGAGGCGCGTGCTTAATGAATTGCAACGCTATAGTGCTATTGGTTCTATTGATTCTGGTATTCTTACCAGTTTTCAGGATCTATCCGTCAAGCAAATCTTTGAAGCATGCAAAAAGAAGGATTTTGATGAGGTTCGAAAGTGGGTTCATGATAATAGTGATCAGGATCAAGTGGTTGTATTCCGTTCGGTCTATGAAAACTCATTTGAATACGTTGCAAAGAAATCTATTCCTGAACTGATTGTTATTATTGCCGATTATCAATATAAAGCAGCATTCGTGGTCAATCATGAAATTAATATGTTGGCATTCTTTGTAGAACTTATGATGCGCTTGGAGTGGCAATAATGGCAATTAAGCCCAAGCGTAGTAAATCAATCGAAAAAGTAGATCCAAATGCTATATCTACCATTTTCGGTAGAGTTATTAAACATGAAGAGAAGGAAGAAAGAGGTGCTAATATTAATCCTTTCTCATTCATCAATGATATTAATTTTGGTAAAGAGTATATCTACAACGATGAAACCAAGTCATCGTTTGAGCCTTATATTGTCATTAAGGCCATGTCTATTTTTCCTGATACTCTTTCTGATGCTATCTTTTTAAATTCAAATCGTCATCTTGATGAAAAGATGCAACACGACTACCTATTCTATAAGGTAGCCAAGCGTAAAAGATTTAAAAAGGATGGTTGGCTTAAGAAGACCGAGGATGAAAAAAAAGAATTAAAAACCCTCAAAGATATTGGTAAAATCATTAATTATAATCTAAATGAAACAAAACGTTTCTGGAATATACTTACAGAAACACAAAAGAAAGACTTCTTGGAACGATATGTGTATCCAGACGCAAGGAACAAAAACAAATAAATAAAGAAA
>Ga0114960_10004757_pt1 | contig 10124 bp, 11 predicted proteins | sample C_130625_MF_Meta_FD_92637 | JGI IMG/M metagenome (GOLD analysis project Ga0114960, IMG submission 92637) | Freshwater microbial communities from Lake Croche, Canada to study carbon cycling - C_130625_MF_MetaG | ecosystem: Environmental > Aquatic > Freshwater > Lake | place: Lake Croche, Canada...
GCTCCTCGCGGGCATTCTTGTCCTTGTCCAGCAAGTTGACGTAGCGCATGCCCATCGTGTCGAGCTCGTAGCTGTCCATCGACTCCGCCATGTTGGCGTAGAAATCGGGGGACTGCTCAGGGCCGGTCGTCTCAATGCTCACCACCGCTGAGCCGTCGGGCATCTCCATCACGTCGGAGAACTCTTCAGGCAGCTCAACGTCCACCGAACCGTCGTCGTTTGCCTCGAGGTCGTCCGGCGTAGTATCTTGTTGCATCATTTGGCCTTCTTAGCGAAGTGTTTAACGCTCATCAGCTCGTACTTCATCGCGTCTAGGTTGGGCGCTACTGTAACTTTCTCTTTAGTGTAGCCGATGGGCTTGACCTTGCCGCCTTTGGCTTTGGATAACGCTGACTTAGTTTCCGTGCCTTCGTTCCAAGCGTAGATGTCGCTGGGGTAGCTGTACAACTTATCGGGGTCTGTTTTGAGACTAGCTCGCGGGCCGTAGTCATACACCTGACGCGCCACCAACGCATGGCCCGGTTGCAATTGTTGTGCGTGTCGATCAAACGCAGTTTTGCTAAATTTACGAAATCCACGTTTATCTGTTTCAACTGGAAACTCGTGCAGCGTATGCGCCTTGATGTGCATGGGCGCGATTGCGCCAACTACGTTTTCGTCCTGATCAGGATGCGCATAGCTTCCGGCCACGTGGGGAGACGTAGACGCAAAGGTAGCGTAGCCGGGCCGCGCTTTGCCTTTTAAAAAGTCTTCCGACATATTTGGGTGGCCAATACCGCCACGGTACAACACGTCTTTAACTTTGCTACTTTTTAAGAACTCGGCTTTGCTTTCTACTTTGCCGCCTTTGACCTTGCCGCCATCTGCGTACAGCGGCACGCCGTTCTTCACCACGTCCTCGCGCATCTCTGGGGTGATGGGGAAGGTGTGCGCTGCCACAGGCTTATTGATCTCTGCCATCTTTTCGGCAATAAATTGCTGACCACCAAAGTCGCCATTCCTTATCGCACGACGCACCTCGCCGTAGTGTTTATCAAAGACTTCGCCTGCAGTCATACCCGGCGTGATGGACGTTGTGCCAACCTTCGCGCCGTACTTCTTGCCAAACTGGTTCAGGAAGCTGGGGATCATCTTGTCGTAGAAGCCCTTCATGCCCTCGCCACCAACCTCAAGGTTTTGGCCGCTTAACTCACGATAACCGTTTTCATCGGGCTTTTGCCCTAATAATTTTTGCGTCCCTTCTTTGCCAATGTACTCAGGTAACTCGGCGTGTGGTATGTTGTGTTTTTCTACTATCTGACGACCGGATGGATCAAAAGCAAACAAAATGCCGCTATCAGGATCATCGTGATGCGTCATGTGCGTAATGCGGCCAACGTGCTTACTCAGCCCATACCGCTTGGCCTGCTCCGCACCCGGTGTGATGGCAATGGAGTCGTAGCCGTTTGCGGCTGCGTGATGGATCATCTTCTTGAGCGCGAGCTCGTGCCAGTTCTTTTTGAACGGGGCGTCTGGCACCGTGTCATGCTCCGCTTTCAATGCCTTTTGATACTCGGTGTCCGCACGCATTGCCTTAGGTAAGAGGTCCATCAAGACCTTGTTCTGCTCCGCTTGCCTAGCCTTCAGCCTCGCTTTCGCCTCGGGTTGCTGCCACAGCGGCGCGTCACTCGCCAAGTACGCATCCGTCACCGCCATCTCCCGCTTATGGTTTTCAAGCCTAGCTGCTGCCAACGCCCTCTCACGCAGCAGCATATTTCTGGCAGCCTTGGCATCAGGAGACCGATAACCCTTCTCGCGGCCCGCTTGGTGCCAGTCCGACTGAACTTCCTCTATGTGCAGTATCTTTTCGCCGTTGGGGCCCGTGCGGTCCTTGGCTCGGACATGCGCCAGTACGTCAGGCGAATCCCAGTGGTTAGACGACGGGCTTTGTTTACGATTTGGATCGTGCGGCATGCTGAGCAGTATTTCCCGATAGTTTTCTCCGCCGGGAATGGTGTACTCTTCATACTTTGTTCTTGCATCATCCGGATCTTGCGGACGTTCTACCCTTTCGCTTTCTTCCAGAGATGGGGCTGGCTTGGCCTTGAGCGCCTGAAGGAACTGGGCCCGCTCCATCTTGGGCAGCGCCATGAGCGTCTGCAAGTTGCGGTCCTCCGCCTCCGCGGGCTTGTACCCGGGGCGCTTGCTCAGCTCGGTCATGAACTCCGCGCCGGTGCCCTTGGTGCGCGGTATATCCGCAGCCAGCTTGTCAATCGGCGAGTAGAAGCCCCTCACAGCGGGCGCTCCTCGAGGCGGATGTCATGGGTCGATCCACCAGCTTTGAGGTGGCCAAGGAATGCTGATTCCGGCAGGTGCATTTCTTCAACGCCCGCATGGTCCCCGTCATTTCGTGTACGGGTGACGTGGTAGCCGGGCTCGTATGGCGTGCGCTTAGTCTTGCCGGTGGTTGGGTCCTTGATGAACTTGCCCATGTTTGGCCCTAGCTTTGGGTGGTCCTCGCGCATGGGGTTATTACCCACAAGTATCCGGCGGATGATCTTAAACGGTGGCAAGTTGTGCTTGGCGCTGTGCGGGGTGAACACGTGTTGGCCCGGCCCGTACTTGTACGGCGTGGACTCGATCATGTCCTGCATGTCGGCAGCGCCTTTGTTTACACGGTCGTGCAGCGAGTCGTATGAGTCTTGCATCGTAGTCAGCTCGCGGTTGGCCACCACAGGTGCCTTCATGCCTGCCGACGTGGCCGCGCCAGCGATGGCCTTGCGCATTTCCTGCACCGACGGCTTGGCCGAGCCGCCCTTGGCCATGCTCTTCATCGGCAGCATGGGCGGGCGCGGCATGGCCATCGGGTTGGGCCGCATTGCCTGCATGGCTTGGCCTTGGCGGGTCATCGCAAGGATGTTGCTCTGTGGGCCGGGAGGCGGGCCCATCGGCGGCATGCCCATCAGTGGCTGGCCGGGTGGTGCCATGCCCTGTGGTGGGCCCGGTGGCGGTCCCTGCGGTGGCTGGCCGGGCAATGCGCCGGTCGGTGCCCCCGGTGCCGCTCCTTGTGGCGGTTGCCCCGGGGGCGTCGGTAACATCTGCTGGCCGGGCATATCCGGCTGGAAGTCCACGCCACCCACCGGCAGGCCCTTGCCCCCAGACGGTGCCGAGTACTCCTTGACGCGCATGTTGGGCGCTTCCTCCGCGCCGATGCTCCTCATGTCCAGCGGCTTCTTGTTCAGCATGGTGTGCGCCAGCATCTCGTCTTGGCTGGGCTCGACCTTGCCACCCTCAGCAAAGCCACGCGTTTGGCGCAGTTTGGTGTAGTAATCGTTCATCATGTTCAGGTGGCGTTCATCCACTACCTGATGCGGAGCGCCCAACGCCATCGTGCGGGTATATGCCCCGGGTGTCGATAGCCGCGAGCGACCTGCATTATCTGTACCCCGCAGATAATGCGTGGCGTCCAAGAACGATAACTCCGACGGCGCTAGCTCAGGCGCTCTCCCAAGGGCTTCGCCCAATATGTCGTAATCGTAGGTGTTGTGCTCCGCGTCGGGCACGAGCGCTGCACCGGGTTTCATCCGTCCCACCGAATGCCCGGTCATGTTGATCTCCATGTTACGCAGCTCCGGGTGACTGATCGCCCAGTCAATGTCCAACCCGTTAGGCAACCCCAGAGGCTGCGTGATGTTGGGCGTCTTCATGCGGCTGTTGAACCACTTGCGCATCTCCGGGTCCTGCCGCATTGCGGCATAGGCTTCTTCGGGCCTGTGCACCCCGGGGAAGTGCGGGAACGGTCCAATGCCCGCGGCTCCTGCCCGGACCACGTTGTTAAAGGCCTCCATGTTCTCCTGCGGCACCTTGCTGTTGGTAACGGCCTTCAGGTTGGCGTCGGCAAGGTGCATGGCAAAGTTGTTGCCGATGTTGCCCATGGCTAGGTGATGCGCAATGATGCGGGGATCTTCCCCGGTCAACTGTGCCAGCTTGGTCACTTTGTTCTGGAATGCTCTGGCCGCGCTTAGTCCTGAGGCCCAGAAGGGGCGTCGACCTTCAGGCATGTGCAGCTTGCCCTCGCCATAGCGCGAACCGCCCTCCTGCTGGGACTCGACCGGGGTACCAGCCACGTGCTTGAGCATCATATCCGCCACGGTTTGATCGCCCGGCAGCACGATGTTGATGTCGCCCTTTTGAGCGGTGTACACCGGTGTCGGCCGCAACTCCTTCGTGGACTCCAGCCCGTACGGCACCTGCTGCACGCGCTGGGATTCCCGCAGTGAGCGCTCGGCTAGGTTGTTGCTCTTCTTGCCCTTCACAAACTCGCCCGCTTGCTGACGCGCTATGCGGTCGACAATGGCTTGCATCTCTTGGCTGCTGGGCACCGGGGCCTTGGGCAGATTCAACGGGAACTTCCCCTCTTCCGCCGGGCCACCCTCGGCGTAGCCCCGCATGGCCCGCATCAGGTCGTTGTGGGTGGTCTTGGCCTTGGCCACCCGGTCCCAGATGGCGTGGTGCGCAAGGTGCTGGTAGTGCGGGTCTAGGCTGGGGTCCAGCGACAGCGCTAAGGCCCTTTGGCGGGCCGCTAGGCGGTCCACGGCCTCGCGGGCACCTGCGCCCTTGCCGCGGTTCATGATCGAGCCTACGCCCACTGGCGAGCCCTCGGTGTGCAGGTTGAGCTGGCGGGCGTCTAGCGTGGGCAGGTCGCCCCGGCCCAGCAGCGAGCCGATGAACCCGCTCTTGGCCCCGGCAATGCCCTTGAGCTGTTCGGCGAAGTCGCGGTACTTGTCCGTCGAGCCAGTCAGCGCCGGGTTCAGGTTCTCCGCCATGGCCGGGATGACCTGCGCCGCCTCGGCCATCTTAGCCGCTTGGTCGTTCTGCTTGCCAAACGGGGCAAACTTGTACTGCAGGTCCGCGATTGCCGCGGGGTCCGCGTGGCCGCGCTCAGCGGCGTTCAGGTAGCGCTGGCCTTCCGGCGAGCCCAGCCACTCCGCGAACGCACCCTCGGGGCGCACCTCGCCGCCCGTGCTGGGCAGTCGCATGCCCATCTTGGTGGCCGTCGTGTGGGGCAGGCCACTGCGCCCGATGCTGGACTGGGCGATGGTGTAGGCCTTGATCAGGTCGCGTGGGCCCATCTCGCCGCGCTGTGACCGCTTGGCCTGCTCGTTCATGAACCCGCCGAAGCCGTGTTGAATGTAGTCCGGCACCTCGTCCATGCCTAGCTGCGACTGCACATCCTTGAGCGCACGCCATTTCCAGTCCTCGATCTTCGTGGTCTTAGGGTCGCGGTAGGGTTTGTCGGCCATGGTTCGGTCCTATGGGTTTAGGGCGGATTTTATACCGCGTAGGGATTTTCTCTCTTACGAGCTCCCGCGTCAGCGTAGTCTTCCTCGTCCACCCACTCCTTGGGGAAGTCGATGGTCAGCCAGCCGGCGTCGCGCAGGTACCGCAGGGCTTGACTCATGGCGTCCACAAAGTCGTCGTGTGCCGTGCCCTCCGGGAACGAGCAGATCTGGCTGATCATGCCCTCGGCCCAGTCGCGCACGTAGCCCTTGCGGGAACTGCTCTCCGGTATCCAGACGCGCCCGGCCTTGATGATGTTGGCCACGATGCTCAGGCGCTGGACCTTGTCGGCCCGGCCCGGGTTATACGGGATGACTGGCACGCCGGCCCGGCGCAGGTCTTGTATAAGACTGATGCCGGCGCTCTTGTCCTCCACCAGCAGCAGGTCCACGCGCTTCTTGTTCTTGCCCTCGCCGTAGACGACCTCGTACTCGTCGAGCACCTTGGGGCGCAGGTCGGGATACTGCAGGTGCTCCTGCCAGCAGTCGATCACCAGTGCGCACATGCCCCCGTCCTCGGGCTTGAACACGCCCAGCGTGATGTGCGCCGTCGGGTCGTTGACGGTCTTCTCGCTCGTGGCGCAGTCGAGGCTTTGCAGCACGAACTCGAACTTGGGCAGGGGCTTGCCCGCGGGCCACAACTTCCACCACTCGCGCTTGACGATGCCGCCCTCCTCCGGGTCGATGATCTCGGCGTGGATCTCCTGACGCCCCAGCTTCGTGCCCTCGTACTGCAGGATCTGCTTCTGGAACGACGGCGCGAGGTTCTTGATGTTGCTGTAGGTGCTGGCCCGTGTCACCACCACATCGTCGCCATCGCGGGCGATCAGGTCCATGACCACGTCCTTGGGCTTGGGGGTGGTCGAGGCGATGAGCTTGGTGTGGGTGCCCAGCCGGATGCCGAACTGGATCATGTCCCACGCCTCCTGCAGGTACTCCCACGCGGCTAGCTCGTCGAGCCAGCCACCATGGAACTGCGGACCGCGGAAGCGCTCGGGCTCCGACGCCGGGATGCCCTTGATCAGGCTCCCGTTGATCAGCGTGAGCTCGTGCAGGCTGGAGTTGTACTTCTCCACCAGCTTGGCCGGTATGACGCTGATCAGGCCGGAGTCGCCCTCGAAGCAGGTGCCGCGCAGGTCGGCGCTAGTGGGCGCTGAGACGAGCCAGCGCGTCTTGGGGTGCTCCCATGCCCACCAGCCAAGGTTCTCGGCGGCTGCACGGGTCTTGCCGGCACCACGGCCTGCGCACATGAGCCAGACGCTCCACCAGTCGCCCGCGGGCTCGATCTGGTGCTTGTGCGCCGCCATGAGCCACCGCGCCCGCCAGTCGAAGGCCAGCCGGTGGCGCTCGGGCAGCTTGGCGTACTGCTCGCGGACCTTGGGGTCCTCCAGCAGCGCGATGATCTCACTTGTCACTAGTGTTGCGCGTGAGCGACATGTTCTTGAGCAACTCGCCGAAGATGTCGAAGCTGGCCTCGACCACCACGGGGTTCTCGTCGTCGCCTGCAAGGATCGTCTTGTCGCCGTACTTGCGCGGGTTCCACTTGGCCAGCAGCTTGAGGCGCGTCTCAATTTGCATCTTGCGCCACGCAACAGATCCTGCGTCGTAACGCTTGTTGCCTATGTCGTCGAAGATGGCCAACGGCTCGGTGTCCGACAGTGCTGCGCACTCTTCGGCAATGGCATCGTGACCTATAATGCGAGCGCGCACGATGCGTTGGGCAAAATCTTTGTCTTCCGCCTCCCAATCGTATATGACCGAGAAGTTGGGCATTCCGCTCTGACGACAGAACTCGCGAAGCGTTTTCCCATCGGAAATCCAAGCCACCAGCTGGTCCTTGATATCTTCCCTGTTCGTGTAGACCAGTGTGCCCTTCGGTCTCCCTCGCTTACCAGTCGCCATTTGTAGCCCCTCAGCGCATCTTGCAGCGCGTTTGGGGCCGAGTCTACACCAACTCCACGTCCGCGGCGTCTAGCAGCGCCTGAGTGGCCTCCTGCTCGGTCTCTCCGTAGCCGATCGGATCGTTGGGCTCGTAGCCCTCGAACGTCGCGCAAAAGTCGAACACGCGAACCGGGATGGGCGGGTAGACAAACTCTACGTTGATGCGTGCGTTGCTGTGGTTCTTGCAATGGCTGTAGCCATGATCGCCGGGGCCAAACTCGCCCCCGCACTGGCTGCAAAATGTGTTTTGGAATTTCATGCTGCCACCTCTGCGTTCAGGATGGCCTGCAAGCCAGCAACCAGCCGCTGGGCCTCGTCGCGGGTCAGCACGGCACTCATGCTACCGTTACGGCCCTGCAGGTGCAGCCACGCACCACCGTCGTCCCAATCAGATACTGATACGCGAACTCCGTCCTCTGTTTTGATGATGGTTTCTGGTTCTACTTTCATGGTGATCTCCTTCGTATTTAAATTTAGGCGGCTTGCAATTCGCGGATGATTTTCACAAGGTGGCTTTTTGTTGGCTCGACGCATGGAGCGACAACATAGCGGCCATAGCGGCCTGTGAAAGTACCACCAGACCAACGAGTGTCTTGCTCAAAAACAAAGTCGTCGTAACCGAGAGCATTACGCACAGCCAATGCGTTGGTGTAGAACTGCTTGGCAATGTCAGCAACAAACAGGCGAGTGTTTGTTTCGATGTACTGGCTCACAACGTATGCGCGGATGGCTTCGTTGCGTTGTGTTGTTGATGTAGTCATTTCGCTTTTCCGTCAATGTTGGTTTGCGTGGTGTTCTTCTGCGTGATCAATCTGACTCATGCCGGAAAGGCAATTCGCCAAACTTGGCATCTGCGGCCTCGTAAGCTGCGCGTTTGTAATCTTCAGCAGTACGGAAGTTTTTGTTAGATGCCCAATCGCTGCCGATGATGTTGCTTACGTTTGGAAATTCACCGTTGCAAAATGCTGTTTGCATTTGCTCTGCTGCTTGGTATGGGGTCATTTTGTTTTCCTTCGTGTGGTTGTGTTGAAGAGCCTCTACTGTAACCAAAAGTTACAGCTTGTGCCACGCTTTTTTACATATATTTCTATCAATGCGGCTTGCCCGATAGCCTTTGCCTAATGATCTACTCCTGTGACTGGCCCATTACCCGGGCCTCCATCAGCTTGTTGGCCTTGCGCAAGGCGACGTTTTCTTCCGTGAGCCGGTCCACCGTCGTCCTCAGGTACGTGATGCGGCTCTCCGCAAACTTAATCCAATCTGCGACCTCCAAGGGCATTCTGTACCCAGACGTTACTTCGGTAGCCTGTACGGGCTTGGACGCCTTGGCGGGCTTGCTATGGGCCTTGGCGGGCACGCTGGGGGCCTTCATGCCCGCCCCTTACGCAGCTCTGCCAATTCTTCCTCGAGATCGTCAATGATCGCCTGCTGCAGGTCTATGCTGGTCTGCGCCTTGATCAGCTCGTCTATCAGCCCCGCGGTGTAGGTGTCACCCCTCGCGTACGCCGCACTCTCCTGCTCCTGCAGCGTCAAACGCCCCATCGCCAGTTGCATTACGTTGTCCATTGCGTTCTCCTTTTGTGACTGTGAAAGGGGTATCCCCCTTTTATGGGGATACCCCTGTGGGGATACCCCTATGGGGATACCCCTATGGGGATACCTCTTTTTATGGGGATACCCCTATGGGGATACCCCTTTATTTCTCCACGAATGGCCCCCGAGGGGGCCGGTTGGGTTACTGCTCGGGGTACGCGTGCTCGTACTGCGCCGCCCACTGGTCAAGATTCTTGTCCTGCTTGATTGTCGCTAACCGGTCCGCCAGCGTCCACAGGGCCTTGTTGAGCTTGACATTCTCGGTGACGCCGCCGACGGCACGGGTGGTGAGCCGACGCCCGGTGCTCGCCTTGCCCGACACGCCGCCCTTGACCAAGTTCTCCTGCGCCCGGTTGAACGTGGTCCACAGGTCGCTGGCCTCATCAGCCCAGCGATTAGCTTGCAGTACCCCGCGGGTGCTTACCGGTGCGCTGTCGCCCCAGCGCAGTTGCAACGCCGCAGCGCCAAACGCGGTCTGCTCAGCCGGGCTCAGGCTGATGGCCTTGTAGGCGTCGATGCGCTCCATGATCATGTAGGTGTCGTGCAGGACACGGGTAGCGCCCTCAATCACGTCGTCCACAATGCGCCCACTGTGGCGGATGCGTATGTCGTTGAAGACATCGCCCGCGATCAGGCCGTTGGAGCACACGAAGCGAAACACGCCCGACATGAGCTGGTAGCTCGAGCTGCCGTCGTGGCTGTTGAGCAGGATGATCTCAGCCACCTCGGCCTTGGTCGTGATCGCGCTCTCATGGCGCAGGCGCACCATGTGCTTGGTGTGGCTGCGCCGGCCAACGTCACGCGTCTGCGTCTGGCGGATCTCGTAGGGCTGGAAGCCCTCCTTGCGAAGCCCGTCGATCACCTCGATGGTGGGGATGAACGCGTACTTGTCGCCGCGGCTCTCGTGCGCCTCGGTGGCCACCACGCTGGGGGCGTAGTGTGCCATGACATCGTTGCTGAGGGCGTAGTTGCTGCGATACACGGACTGCTTGCTAGCTGCTGAATAACGTACCATGATGTGCTCCTAGTTTCAAAAAGCCCCCGCTAGGGGGCGGGGGGTTTAACGGGATGTAACGCGCACCGAGATGCACGACGTGTTTTTTGTGTAGGCATCGTAGACCTCGGCGCCGTTAGGGCCGTGGTCTTTGATGAAGAACTCTTTGTCAAATACCTTGCGGTCCATGTCCACCAGCGTCGCCTTGAACAGCGAACCCTCATGGGACTCACCGGACAGCTTGATCGCCTCTTTGATCGCGTCGGCTTGGTCGGTCA